>Ga0209347_1003630_pt1 | contig 17529 bp, 15 predicted proteins | sample AutmiccommuBRH23_FD_187382 | JGI IMG/M metagenome (GOLD analysis project Ga0209347, IMG submission 187382) | Deep subsurface microbial communities from Mt. Terri, Switzerland - Autotrophic microbial communities BRH/23 (SPAdes) (version 2) | ecosystem: Environmental > Aquatic > Deep subsurface >...
ATCTATTGTCGCATATCTGTCGCATAACATCAATAAAAAGGTATAAAAAAATGCGGAATTCCGCATTTTTAAAGGATATTATTCTACTTGGTCTGCTTCTTATGCTATGCTAACTGTAAAAGTCGGGGCAGCAATACTGTGGAGAATTCGCTCCGTGCCCACTACTACCGCCGTGTTCCCCACCGCCGATATATACCCCAATCGAAACACCAGATATTCCGCCTAATTATCCAGGACCCCATGAGGGAGGAAAAGGTTAAAGTTAAAATAATTTCTTTTCAGTTGTCACTTCTTACGTTATACTAGAAACTGCGTAATTGATGCTATAATTATCTGTATAACTCAGTAAGTCCGTTGCGTATCCCATGCAACGGACTTACTTTCATTTTATTAACTTTCAAGACACACTACTTTAATTAGGTGTTCCATGCTTCGCTTACTTTTAAGCTTATCCGGACCAACATGCGATCAGTGAACTCGTTCAACTAAAGTTGAACATCGAGTCTTCGGTGACGTAAGTCATCCTTCGCGCGAAGTATTCGTTTAGGGCCGTGCGCTTCGGCGATACTCATCCTCAGGCGCGAAAGTATTCGTCAATGGCTCAGCGCCTTCGGCGTAAGTCTCCACCGGAGACTTACGTCACAGGAGACTATCGTCACTGGAGACTATCGTCACCGAAGCAAAATAAGGTGTGTCACTCCCACTTGTAGAAGTGGGAGTCTTACGATTTGAATAATAGGAGTGATCTGCTTGAAACCAAACCGCAGCCATTGGGCTGATTTTTCATTACTCTTGGTTACCCTTGTTTGGGGTTCAACGTTTGTCATCGTTAAATTGGCCATTGAGGATCTCCCGCCGCTTCCCTTCCTAGCCATTCGCTTTGCCCTCGCGTTCCTTAGTTTATTGCCTTTTCTCTACTTCCAAAAGACACATATCTCGAAAGGAACCCTATTCAAAGGAGTGGCCTTGGGATTCTTCCTATTCTCTGGTTACGCCTGGCAAACAGTCGGCCTCCAATATACGACCGCATCAAACGCAGGTTTTATCACCGGACTTTCCGTAGTCTTTGTCCCAGCTTTGGTCACCCTAACGACACGGAAACTTCCAAGCCCTAGCTTAATCATTGGCATTCTATGCGCTCTAATTGGGCTTGCGTTCCTCTCTCTGGGTGATCGATTTCAGCTTAACAAGGGCGACCTCATGGTTCTTGTCTGTGCCTTAAGCTTTGCCTTACATATTTTCTTCGTCGGGCGTTTTGCCCCCAAGACAAATGCCACAGTTTTAGCCAGTGTACAAATATTAACTGTGAGCGTTTTGAGCGGGATTTTCTCCATGTTTTTACCACAATCTACGATACATTTTAGCACAAATGTCTGGGTTGCCTTACTGATCACAGCTATTCCTGCAACCTCACTTGCCTTTTTTGTTCAAACCAAAATGCAACAATTTACCACCCCGACCCATACTGCTCTCATCTTTTCTATGGAACCCGTGTTTGCCGCAATCTCTGCCTTTTTCTTTGCCGGTGAAATTTTAACACCTAGAGGACTATTAGGCGCCGGACTAGTCTTAGTGGGCATGCTCATCGCCGAGATTACTGGATCAGAGAGCGATAAATAGTTAGAATAAATAGGAGGTAAAAGACTCCTCCAATTAAGAGAGTTGTCGGGTAGATCACGCCTTTACGACGCAGGGAAATGAAAGGAATCATCGCAGCTCCTAAAGCAAGGAGTGCACTCGACAGGGCCAAGGTATCCAGTTTCCACGGCGTAAGAGCAATACCGATCGCCGGAATCACAGAGCTCTGAAACACCATAGCTCCGGTCAAGTTACCCATAGCTAACGTATCTTTACTACGACGAATCCAAAGAACGCTATTAAACTTCTCCGGCAACTCTGTGGCAATCGGAGTAATAATTAACGAAAGCACAAACACGGGAACCCCGATAGCCACCGCGATGGGCTGTACTGCAATCACAAAGCCCTGCGCCCCGACTACGATCGCGATTAAGGCAATAATTATTTGTACTAAAATTTTACCCAATGTTGGATTTTGGGTCTGCCGCGCTACGTAGAGTGGAGCCAATTCTTCATGTTTATACCCGTCCTTGCTATCACGCAATATCTGGAGCACATAGACCCCATAGGCTAAAACTAAGGCCCATGCTACATAATTCTTGAATTCTTGATTCGACAAAAATGAAGCAAAAACTGCCATAGTATAAACTATCAAGAAAAATTTCAAATCCCGTCGGACGACTTTTGCCTCCAATAAAAGGGGGCGATTCTTGCGACGAAACAATAATGCTGCAAGCCCTGTAATAAAGAAAGCAAGTGTCGCCAACATGAAGGGCGCACCAAGAATAGCTCCAATGCCTATATCCGCCCCTTCTGAGCCCTTTCCAATGCTAAAAATCGCTATTATGGGCACCATGGTCTCGGGTAAAGCCGTCCCAACTGCTGCGAGAATACTCCCAACCGCTCCTGCTCCAAGCTTTAGCCTTTGCCCCAACCACTCAATCCCATTGGTAAATGCTTCCGCTCCGATCAAAATGGCCCCTAAGCTTAAAAGCAGCACCGCTATATCTCTCAAGCTTTCCTCTCCCTTCTTCTCGCATATCGCCTTCGTCTTCCTGACTATTCGTCAGTCATTCTAAATATACGAGCGTGGGATTATTCTAGAACTTGAGAAACTTGCGTTACAACGCTCACCTCATGAGGAGGAAGTGTCTTGGCATCCTACGGCGATAAGCGTTCGTTGTGGGTCAGCGCCTACGGCGATAATCTCCACTGGAGACTATCGTGGCAAACGAGGCGTCCTTGCCTCGATGCCGGCGGAACACGTCCTTGTGTTCCGCCCCGCTAATGAAAGCACCACTTGAACCGAGTTTGCTAGCCACTCCATCAGAGAGGGTTCACTTTTTTAAGCGCGCGAAGTTCCGGGCTGAGGACGTTGGGATACGAAGGGAACACAAGTAGGGACGATTCTTACTTGCATATTATGCAAGTAAGAATCGTCCCTACTTCAGCCCTCGTTAGTGTGCCAATGGCTTCGATTGAGGTTCATAGAATTCAAATTACAGAGAAATCCTTTTTGGAATGTATGAGTGCCAAAATCTCAATATCATCTAAGTTAATCTGATAAATTAAGCGATATGAATAAATCAATATTTCTCTTATTCTTTCTTCATTTCGCTCAGGTACTATTCTTCCCATATAAGGAAATATATTTAATTTATCTGCCTTTTCAACAATAGTTGCAACCACTTTTTGTGCATAATAAGTTGAATTTTTAGCAATAAAGTCATATATTTGTTTTAAATCCTGTTTAGAAGGATTCGACCATCTTACCATGATTCGATTTCGGTCTTAAGATCGTGGGTTGTTATTGTTTCACCCTTTTGAACTGCTTCCTGTCCTCTTTTGATTTTGTCCAATACAAATAAGCGGTACATGATATCGTCAAGATTGACTGAATCAGGCAATCTTGAAATGGCATCAAGAGCTTCTTGCTTTATTGTTTGCATACAGTTACCTCCTTGATAACTCTAAACTTAGAGTTCAATGTAACTGAGTCTATTTTACCTAGAATAGCAAATTTAAGCAAGGTTATTATCTGTTCAAATTGCCCATGCAGAAGATATGCTCCCATCAATTTTATTGATTCAAATTAACCGTCTCCGTGCGGCAGGGTTTGGCTACTCAGATAGTTCTTCTTCCACAGCCTCAATATTGGCAAATACTTCTGCCAGATTTACGATCAGATCAGGAAAGACAGATGTTTTCATTTCTTCCTCATCGCTGTATATATTAGGACAGCCGTATTGATCGGCATCCATTTAGGATGCTCAGGATCTGACCCTAATGGCAAAAACCACTTTTCTCACCCTCGCTCAAATGATCATATCAGTGAAGTCCATCGCCAGACGCACACATGAAATGTGCCGTCTCTCAAAACCGTCGCTGACACAAAGACTCCACACGGAAGCAACGGAACCGTCCCCTTGCTTCCCGTGCTTCTACGTTCCACGTCCGACCCGAGCTCGGGACGCAGTGTGACACGAGCGCGACATCTTTACGTAAGCAGTCAGCAAACTTCCGTGTAAGCGACCCCAGATACGGGGCAGCGCACAAGGACGTGCGCTGCCGACATAGCGCCATGGACGGCGCTTATGTCGGGAACCCCGTTCCCCCTTTAGGAGCTTACACGGTTAGTTTGCTCTGCCTCGTAAGCACCGAGCGCTGTGTCACACAAGTCCCCCAAGCACCTCTTCAATCGCTTCATTTAACTCTTTTTTACCGACCCCTGTCTGGGCAGAAAAAGGAAGGATCAGCGACACATCCGAAATATCTAAGGCCTTTGCGATAACATTCAAGTGCTTCTGCCACTGTCCACGCGCGATTTTGTCTACTTTCGTGGCTACGACCATAGTTGGAACCTGCATGTTGCGAAGCCATTGCTGCATTTCAATATCTTCAATACTCGGTGCATGGCGGATATCTACGATTTGAATTACCGCCCGCAACGACTCACGCTTTTTAAGATAGGTCTCCATCATAGGGCCCCACTGCGCATTAACCGTTTTAGCTACCTTAGCATAGCCGTAACCCGGTAAATCTACGAGGAACCACTGATCATTGACCTGGTAAAAATTAAGAGTTTGTGTTTTCCCAGGAGTGTTCCCAGTCCGCGCAAGGTTGCGCCGCCCCAGAAAACTGTTAATCAGAGAGGACTTGCCCACATTTGATCGCCCAGCCATCGCAATCTCTGGTAACCCTCCGACAGGATACTGTTCATATTTTACAGCAGACGCTACATATTCTGCCTTCCGAATGACTATCAAGGTTTGACCTTCTTTCTAGGAGGAAGTGTCTTAGCACGTACGCACACGTTCGGAGGAAGTCTATTAGCACGTTCGCACATCCTACGCCGTTGAGTATTCCTTTAGGGATCACGGCTTCGGCGATACTCATCCTCAGCGCAATTGTATTCGTTAGGGGCCGTGCGCTTTCGGCGAAACCCTCCACCGGAGGCTTTCGTCACTGGAGACTATCGTGATCCATTGCTATTCGCTTGGTGATGCAGCTAAAACGCAAACCTCTGGGCTTTCTGCATGTGCGTCGCTCCATGCCGATCCACACTGCAGGAGTATGCTTAATGAGTTGCAGTGTGGCGATAAGCTCGTCCGCTTATCGTCTTGGCACCGCGACATCAGTCCATCCTTGGACAAGCCAAACGCGTTTCTTAACGCTTCATCACCTGCACTCATTGACGCAATTCCTCTCTGCGTGCTCTCTAAGCTAAGAGACTTCCTCTGGCTTGGGTCCTACGGAGTAGGTTCGGGAATATGCACAACCTGAGTCGCTATTTGCGTACTATGACGCAAAATAGGCTCAGCCCACTACACAGTGCATAGGCCAAACTCGGCCTGACCCTTCTCCCGTCTCATCCATCCCAGCCCAGAGAGGGGCCGCGAGAACACGACGCAAAACCTTTGTGGTGGCCGTAGCCAAACTCGGCTTTAATCCTCTTGCTTAAAGCAGGGCGGAACACAAGGACGTGTTCCGTCGGCAACCGGACACGGATGTCCGATTTGCCGAGTACCCTGCCCGCTTGCATCAGGATTAAAGCCTTAGTTTGGCACGACGACGCATGGCTGAACAAGTGTCACGCGGACCCTCTCGGCAAGAGCGTGTCCATCGCGGGCCCTCACGACTTCCATACCGGCGGTTCCACTGGGCTCGGTTCCACATCGGGAATTCTACCTTGAGCATAAACCGAATTCACCGGAACCTCTCCCTGAACTTCATCCGAATGAGCAAGGGGCAAGAGTGCAAGCTTCAATACCTCTTCAATCCGGCTTACAAAGTGGAATTCCATCACTTTACGGACTTTCTCTGGAACATCTTCATCAACGTCCTTGCGGTTTTCCTCAGGGAGTATCACGACTTTGATGCCTGCCCGATGGGCTGCTAGAACTTTTTCTTTAACCCCACCGATGGGCAAAACGTTTCCACGCAAAGTTATTTCTCCAGTCATCGCTAGATCTGACCGAACGGAGCGCTTTGCTAAGGCCGAGGCCATCGCCGTAGCCATCGTAACTCCTGCCGAAGGGCCATCTTTAGGAGTAGCCCCTTCAGGAACGTGGATGTGAAGGTCTGTTCGATCATAAAAGTCTTCTTCAATCCCTAGGCTAAGAGCATACGCCCGTATAAACGTCCAAGCCGCTTGCGCAGACTCCTTCATGACATCCCCTAGCTGACCAGTTAACGTCAATTTCCCTTTTCCCGGCAAGGGGGTCACTTCCACCGTTAGCACTACCCCACCCACTTCGGTGAACGCTAGTCCCGTGACCGCCCCGATTTCCGGAGCCTTCGCGGCCACTTGGAAATGATAGCGAGGTGCACCTAGTGCAGTCTCTAAATCTTCATTGGTCAGCAGATGCGGTTCCCATTCTTTTTTCACCCAACGAATGGCAATTTTCCGGCATAGATTAGCTATTTGCCTCTCCAGACCCCGAACTCCGGACTCCCGCGTGAACCCCTGAATCAGCTTAAGTAACACTTCCTCATCCAGGGGTAAGACATCCTTGTTCAGTCCATGTGCTTCCATCTGCTTGGGAACGAGATAGCGCAAAGCAATATTTACCTTTTCATCTTCTGTATATCCACTAAGGGTAATAACCTCCATCCGGTCTAAGAGCGGACGAGGAATTGAGTGCAAGGTGTTCGCTGTGAGCACAAAAAGCGTTTGAGAAAGATCAAAGGGGAGTTCCAAGTAGTGATCCGTGAAGGTACTATTTTGCTCCGGATCCAAAACCTCTAAGAGAGCTGATGCTGGGTCTCCACGGAAATCTGACGTCATCTTGTCAATCTCATCTAAGAGGAAAACAGAATTACGGGTTCCTGCAGTTCGAACACCCTGAATAATCCGGCCGGGTAAAGCCCCGATATAAGTACGGCGGTGTCCCCTAATTTCTGCTTCATCACGCAACCCACCTAAAGACATGCGCACGAATTTGCGATTCAAAGCCCTGGATATAGATTTGGCTAAGGACGTCTTGCCAACCCCTGGCGGACCGACTAAGCATAAAATTGGGCTTTTCATTTTAGGCGTTAGTTTACGGATTGCCAAAAACTCCAGAATACGTTCTTTGACTTTTTCTAGGCCGTAGTGGTCCTCGTTTAAAATGTCCTCGGCCTTTTTCAGATCGATTTTGTCCTTGGAGGTTTTCGTCCAAGGAAGTGCCAGGATCCAGTCCAAATATGTACGAACTACTGTGCCTTCTGCTGATGAGGGGGGCATTTTTTCTAAGCGCTCAATTTCTTTGATCGCCTTTTGCTCAACCTCTTTGGGGCACTTGGCCTTGGCAACTTTCTCTCGGTATTCCTCCGCTTCAGCTACGCGCTCATCTTTATCTCCCAGTTCTTTTTGGATCGCCTTCATTTGTTCCCGCAAATAGTATTCCTTTTGCGCTTTGTCCATCTGTTTACGCACTCTTTGGCCAATGCGTCGTTCTAGTTCTAGGATTTCGATTTCCCTCATTATTAGTTCCGTTAAACGTTCCAAGCGGAGCTCTACAGCCATGGCTTCTAAGATAGTTTGTTTATCGGGGACTTTAAGGTTCAGATGTGAAGCAACAATGTCAGCCAATTGACCCGGCTCGTCAACCGCTAATACCGTTCCCAAAGTCTCGACGGGAACACGTTTACCAAGTTTGGCATATTCCTCAAACTGATGGATCATACCTCTAATTAATGTATCTATTTCCGGAGTACGTGTTTTCTTTTCTTCTGGTAGTTCCTCAACCCGTACTTTAAAATACTGTTTTTCATCTAAGAACTCGAGTACCCGCCCTCGCGAAATCCCTTCAACTAAGACACGCATGGTGCCTCCCGGAAGTTTTAAGAGTTGTTTTATTTCAGCGACTGTACCCATTTCGTACATATCCTCTGCAGTCGGTGAATCAATCTCTGTCTCTTTCTGTGAAGCTAAAAGAATAATTCGATCACCAAGCATGGCCTCCTCTATCGCCGCCATGGAACGTTCCCTACCGACATCTAGGTGAATAACCATATACGGAAAAACTAAAATCCCACGTAACGGGAGTAATGGTAATTCGCGTTCTTTATTCACAAATATTCCTCCTATTAAAAAATATTGAAACTATGGCCTTAACTAAGGCGGTCGGTTGAATGTCATACTCCTTCGACATAGACCGTCCTATATACTAACCTAGTTAGTATAATAAAAAAGCACACTAAATATAGTGTGCCAAACTTATCTTGAACTATTCTAACACGTTTTGCCTCGTTCAGGCAAATTCGCGACGACATTAGTTACTACTCTGTTAACTGCAAAATCCAAGCAGTTTAATACTTCTTCAAGTGGTGGACGCACCTCAGTTTTATCAAGTTTAATCTCTGAAGCTATAGACAATTCTAATACTTGAGTAAGCTCTTCCACTGGGATAATCTCGATTTCTCTGTTTAATTCGGCAAAACGCTCCTGCCAGTTTTCCTTGGGAATCAAAACTCGCTTACACCCAGCTTGTTTCGCAGCTTCGATCTTGGCAGCAACTCCTCCCACGGGTTTAACGCGTCCGCGGATGGACAGTTCCCCAGTCATCGCTAGATAATTATCCACTTTTTGGTGACGAATTGCAGAAATGGTGGCCGTCGCTATGGCAATTCCAGCCGATGGACCATCGAGTGGAACGCCGCCCGGGAAGTTCACGTGAATGTCAAAATTTCGGGGTTCAACTTTCATTTGCCGTCTCAAGACAGTCAGAACATTTTCCACTGAACTACGTGCCATGCTTTTGCGCCGAATTTTCTTACCTTCGCTTCCTTGTTCTTCTTCCTCTACAATTCCAGTCACCAAAAGAACACCCGTACCCGGAGCAACAGGAAGGGCAGTCACTTCCAACTCAAGTAGCATACCCATATTTGGTCCGTAAACAGCAAGTCCATTAACCGCCCCAACACTGGCCTCAGGTGGCACTTTTCTATCCGGACGAGGCGCGTATTGCCCAGTTGTGACAACCCATTCCACAATTTCCACGTCAATCTGAGGTAGCCGATCGGTTAAAGCAACCCCAGCGGCTAGCTGAACCATATTGACAGCCTCACGTCCATTAGAGGCAAATTGTTTAATAACATTTATGGCAGCCGGAGTAATGGGCATTTCCATCTTTGCAGCGGCCACACGCGCGATTTCAGAGATTTCAGTGGGTAGTAAACCCCTGAAATACACCTCCATGCACCGCGAACGGATCGCGGGCGGAATTTGTTCTGGACTTCGGGTCGTCGCTCCCACAAGACGAAAATCCGCTGGAAGGCCATTTTGAAAAATATCGTGGATATGTTGTGGAATATTCGGATCTTCCGTGCTATAATACGCGCTTTCGAGAATAACTTTGCGATCCTCCAAGACTTTTAAAAGTTTGTTAATTTGAATTGGATGAAGTTCTCCAATTTCATCGATAAATAGAATTCCACCGTGTGCTTTGGTGACTGCACCTTGTTTCGGTTGAGGTATTCCTGCCAACCCCATGGCTCCAGCTCCTTGGTAAATTGGGTCATGTACCGAGCCTATCAAGGGATCGGCGATCCCTCGCTCATCAAAACGTGCGGTCGCCCCGTCGATTTCTGTGAAATGAGCATTTTCTTTAAATGGGGAAAGGGAATTTTTCTTAGCTTCTTCTAAGATTAACCGAGCGGCAGCGGTTTTACCGACGCCGGGAGCTCCGTAGATCAGCACATGCTGTGGATTTGGACCGCATAAAGCGGCTCGCAAGGCTTTGATCCCCTCTTTTTGCCCAATAATCTCCTCGAAATGAGTGGGACGAGTTTTTTCTGACAAAGGGGTAGTTAAGGCAATTTTTCTCATTTTTTGTAGTTTTTCAAATTCCTTACGTGACTCTCGTTCAACCGTGCTTTTATTTCCTTGTTGGGACTTGAGCATCCCCCAAAAATATAGGCCTATGACGATGGCAAAAACCAACTGAACTACCATAACTACTGCGCTGAATCCATTCATGTCCACTGTTCCTCCTGTCCTGAGCAATCTCACTTGTGTTAGTATTGCCATAAGGTGGAAATTAAAACATCATAATGATAAGTATAAAAAAACAACACCTGAGAAAACTTAACAGCTTCTCAGGTGTCTCTAAATCTTTTAGGAAAACTTACTTCAGATGAAGTCCAATTAAACTTCATCTGAAGAATAGTAAACTTAACAAAGGCTAGATACGCGATATTATCCCTCGTGCTTAGCCTTAGCTTCGAACTTCGTGCATCGAACCTCGCGCCTCGCTTAAGCAGATTCTTCCTTCTTGCCTTTTTTAGGTTTATCAGCTACAACGAGAAGTGGTTCTTCTTTCTTCAAGACCACGTCCTGGGTGACGACGCATTTTGTAACATCATTGCGCGAAGGCAAATCATACATCACGTTGAGCATGAGATCCTCCACAATGGCCCTTAAACCCCGTGCTCCGGTATTTCGACGAATTGCTTCAGTGGCGATCGAAGTAAGTGCCGCTTCTTTGAACTCCAAGGTGACACCATCAAGTTCCATCAGCTTTTGGTATTGCTTAACCAAAGCATTTTTGGGTTCTGTCAAGATACGGACTAAGGCCGCCTCATCCAACGCCTCAAGTGTCACAATTACAGGTAAACGTCCAACAAACTCAGGGATTAGCCCAAATTTCTGAAGGTCTGCCGGCAAAATTCCTTTTAAAACTTCGCCAACATTCAGATTGGTTTTATTTTGGATAGTTGCACCAAAGCCCATGGTCTTTTGTCCTGAGCGGTTGTTAATGATTTTTTCAATACCGTCAAAAGCTCCTCCGACAATAAAGAGAATATTTGTGGTATCCAACTGAATAAATTCCTGATGCGGATGTTTACGTCCACCTTGTGGAGGTACGCTGGCTACCGTTCCTTCAAGAATTTTCAGTAAGGCCTGTTGAACACCTTCCCCAGAGACATCCCGAGTTATGGAGGGGTTTTCAGACTTACGGGCGATCTTATCAATTTCATCGATATAAACAATACCCTTTTCTGCTTTTTCCACATCATAATCAGCGGCTTGAATCAATTTAAGAAGAATATTCTCTACATCCTCACCCACGTACCCTGCTTCTGTGAGTGAAGTAGCATCTGCTATGGCAAAGGGAACATTAAGGACTTTCGCGAGCGTCGAGGCCAGCAAAGTCTTTCCTGAACCAGTGGGTCCCAACATAATGATGTTTGACTTTTGCAATTCAACATCATCTATTTTCATGCCTAGGTTAATCCGCTTATAATGGTTATATACTGCCACTGAAAGTGCCTTTTTCGCTTGTTCTTGGCCAATAACATATTGATCAATAATCGACCGGATTTCCTTGGGTTTCAAAATCTCTCCAATTTCAACTCCCAAGTCGTCAGTCAGCTCTTCCTCAATAATCTCATTGCAAAGCTCAATGCATTCATCACAAATGTATACACCTGGACCGGCAACCAATTTCTTGACTTGCTCCTGGGTTTTTCCGCAAAATGAACATTTTAGTTGATTTTTGTCATCGGTGTACTTTGCCATCCTCTCACCTCTATACCTCAGAATTTCCCTCGCGTCGTTGACTATGCATTTTGCTCTACTAAAAAGTTGACCGTCTTCTCATTGATCAAACCTTGTTTGTAGAACTCGAGATCCCCACGCGCTATGAGGGACTGCTTGAGCAATTTTACGTCTTGTTTATGACGCTCACTAAGTTTTTGGATCTCTACATCTACTTCGTCTTCCGAGACCTCAATTCCTTCTGTCTTAGCAATAGCTTCCAAAACTAAATCAGTTTTTATGCTTTCCACTGCCTGAGGACGCAGGCGCTCAAGCATAACTTCCTCTGTCGAGTTGGTAAATTGGTAATACTGTTCAATTGTCATTCCCTGCTGAGCTAGATTATTCTTCAAATCCTCCACCATAGCTTTGACTCGTTCAGTAAACATGACTTCAGGAATTTCGACGCTGGCATTATCAACGACTTTAGAAATGATCGACTTGACGTGATCTCCTTTGGCTTGAATTTCACGCTGCTTTAATAATTTATTCCGTAAGTCGATTTTCAATTCATCAAGCGTTTCGAATTCGCTGACATCTTTGGCAAATTCATCATCTAATAACGAAAATTCTTTACGCTGGATTTTTTTAATATCCGTTTTAAAAACGGCTTCTTTCCCTGCCAGCTCTTCACTATGATATTCATCTGGGAAGGTAACGTTGACATCAACATGTTGTCCGATTTCAGCTCCGATTAAACCTTCTTCAAAACCAGGAATGAAGGTTCCCGAACCAATTACTAGCTCATAATTCTCCGCTTTTCCGCCTACGAAAGCAACATCACCGGTAAATCCTTCAAAATCAATGGTCACTGTATCCTCGTTTTCAACCTTACCTTCGTCAAGTGTAAGGAGACGGGCGTGTTGTTGCTGTTTATTTTTCAGTTCTTCGAGCACTTGCTCGTCCGTTACACTAACTGCGTCTTGTTCAATATGAAGTCCAACATATACACCCAGTTCAACTTCAGGCTTGACGCTTACTTGTGCTTTGAAAATTAGGTCTTTTCCCTCTTCGATCTGTACTAAATCAACTGAAGGTCGATCCACCGGTTGGATACCACTCTCTACAACCGCTTCAGCGTAAGCAGGTCCGATCAAATGATCTAACGCTTCGTCATAGAGAGCTTCCTTCCCCACATGAAGTTCAACCATCCGACGCGGTGCCTTCCCTTTACGGAACCCAGGGACATTCACCTTTTTAGCCAAAGTCTTGGCAGCTTGGTTCACCGCCAGTACGAATTTTCCTGCTTCTACAGTCACTTCCAGAGCTACAACATTTTTTTCTATTTTTTCTACTGAGACAGACATATATTCTCCCCCTTAAACACTATTTTATTCTATGTGCAAGGCAGTGCGATCGGATACTTTGTTAGTCTTCCCTGTTTAATAAGACTACAAACCCGTGCTTAAGCCAAATACATCAAAAAATTCCTGCAAAATTCCTCATAATAATCCCTTTTTTATCTAAAGGGGGAACATTTCGTTCCCCCCTTTAACAAAGAAGTTAATCATCGACAAACTTCAAGGGTCTCATTCAATAAATTTACTCACCAATTATACCAGACTTACTCTTTGTAATCAAATTGAAGAATCTATAACTAATTACTGCCCTCTCAAGGGTACACCAGGGGCTTGCGGCTAAAGATCAAACGACGGCGACTATCGTAATAATTCTTAGCATATCGGATAATATAATCTCAAATTCTCCTTTAATACCTCTTTCAGTGCCCCCACCCCCCCAAAAAAAGCCCCCAAATATGCTGAATAGGAGAATGAGAATATGATCATCATTGTGTTCAGAACCCTGATTTTATACACGCTGGTAATAGTTGCCCTTCGTGTGATGGGAAAAAGAGAAATCGCTAAATTGCAGCCATTTGAGCTGGTAGTGTTACTTATGATATCCGACCTTGCTATCATCCCCAGTGAGAATATGGGTATTCCGCTCCTCAGCGGCATCATCCCAATCCTTGTTCTCCTATTAGCAAATCTAACCTTGGCGTGGATTGCTTTAAAAAGTGAAAAGGCTAGAGATATTATTTGTGGCACACCAAGTATCCTTATTAGGCAAGGAAAAATAGTCGAAGGAGAATTAAAGAGAAATTGTTATAACCTCACTGATCTCCTTGAGGAACTCCGTATCAAGAACGTCCCTAACATCGCTGATGTCGAATATGCCGTTCTAGAAAACAACGGAAATTTGAGCGTTTTCCCCAAAGTACAGAAAAGACCAACGATTCCTGAAGATTTTCAGATAACACCCCCGTACGAGGGACTACCGCTCCCCATTATTATGGATGGTAAATTAAATAGTAAAAACCTACAGCAAAGTGAAAAGGACCTAAAATGGTTAAGAAGGGAACTTAAAAAACAAACTATTGACAAGGTCGAAGATGTCCTCATAGCAAGCCTAGACTCTTCCGGGACACTCTTCACACAAGCAAAACAGCGTAAGTAAACTCATTCAGCTTAAGCTGAACATCGAGACTTCGGTGACATAAATCTCCAGTGGCGTAACTCTCCGGTGGAGAGTTACGCCGAACAAATGCCATCACGGCGTATTCGCGCTAGACTGCTCGTATGTGTCGCATTCTCATCCAAACTCAAATACAGATAATGAGAGGTGAAATCACTTGCGTACCCCTATAACCATTATAATTATTATTATTATATTATTAGGAGGCTCTTTGGCTTCCTATCGATATGTCGAGACAAATACTCAGATAATGGGGGCTCTGCTTGAATCGGTCGAAGCTTCCATTACCGTCCAAAAATGGGAGGGTGCTCAAGCAGAATTAAATATCGCCGAGCAAAATTGGAATAATGACAACAAATGGTGGAGTATTATCCTCGACCACCAGGAGATCGACAACATTAACATCAATATGAAGCGCTTGGAAAAATACTTAGGTGTACAAGACGTTTCACAATCACTTGGAGAAGTTACGACCTTGAAACTTCTCTTTGAACACATTTTCGATACTGAATTATTCACGTTAAAGAACATCTTTTGATAATATGTATAAAGAAGAATTTTGGCATGATTGCCAATTTTATTCCATCCATAATTTGAAGAAAACTTGGCTGGCACCCAATATAATATGTACCCTATAGAGTAGACAATAAAAAAAGTCTACTCTATAGGGTATTTATGTTTGGGTCATCAAATTTCTGTATGAACTTGGCGAGGACAAAATGCAAGAGTTACTAAATCAAGGTAACTTAACATGCAAGTAGCCCAATAACGCCTTTCGGGGCGTTATTTTTATGCTTTCCGTGCTAGACATAATGGGTCTACTGCGATGTAGCTTGTTTCGAAATATCCTTTTCCTTAATCAAATAAGAAGCACACCTAAGATAGATATGCTTCTTTCAAATTATAATTATTGTTGATAATAACCTGAAAACTCAGCTTGTGCTAATACTTTACTATTTACAGCTGATTGAAATTGACTTAAGAAAGTTGAGCCTGATAAGTTTAAACTATCAACATTCAAAGCATAAACGGTGTTACGATTGGGTTTCCTTTGTCATCAAGTCCAAGCGCCAACAGATCTGAGAACATAATCTGCCAACTGTACAGTAGGGATTAAAAAAAAACCATGCAGTATAGCATGGCTAAGTGAAAATATTTTGTGCGATATTTGTGCGTTATCCGTTATAGTGGGTAAGGCACAAATCGTTTGTAATTCATAAGTGGTGCGGGAAACAGGACTTGAACCTGCACGGTTACCCGCTGGAACCTAAATCCAGTGCGTCTGCCAGTTCCGCCATTCCCGCATGAATATTGCTCATATCAAGGGTTACAGAGTTTTTTAGTGATCGAAAAATCCAGAGGGGAATATTCCTTTGTAATTATACTACTACAATATATGCGTGTCTACGCCATCAAATAAGCAATCAGTTAGGGGTGTACCAAAAAGTACACTCTTAAATGTAAAAAAATAGTATCTTTCGCCCTATTGAAGAACTTCTGAATAAACTCAATTACCGTATGTGCCGTACAGATATAGCATTTTTCTCCAGATTCAAATATATCAGTTTTGTTAAAATTCATTTATTTCTTCCCCCATTTTTCGATTAAGAAATCAATAAATCCACACTCAATTATCCTATCCAGGTTTTAACTTCTACGCCATTTATTTTTAATTTATCCTTTTCGAACGAATACGTTTTTGGAATTTTTTCGACATACTTATATAGCAGTAAATATTCTTCCCCTATGAATTGATCATTAGTATTTTGAGTAATTGGCATAATTGCCACTTTTCCATTCTTATGACCATCAAAATATCCTAACTCCCAAGGCATCCATCTAGATTTATCAGATTTATCTGAAACAGCATATATTAAGCTCTTACATGCTCTCATTCTTGTTCTTAATAAGTCAGCTGTTTCTCGATTAACTTTACTTCTATCTAACTTATTATCTTCAATCCAGTCAACATATACTGATAAATTGAACTCTTCCAAGTGTTCCTTTAAACCCAATATTAATTCAGCATCCAGAAAACTATGTGATAAGAAAATATCATAGACTTTATAAGCACTAAAATTCCTGTAAGATTCATTTAATATTTGATTAGCAGATTTATATAATAATTTCGACTTTGCTATGCTCGATTTGCTTCTCAATTCACCTTCAGTTAAAAAAGCCATAGTGTATACCTCCTACATTTCCTCATTTATGTTATTATCATAAAACTATTCTTACTAAGAATATATCCAAATTGACTTGCAGATGCCTAAAATATTTTAAGTTCTAAAGGTCTGTTTATACAAACAACACTCCTCTTTTTGTTATCTCTTCCGTCTATTTTGCATCTCAAGATGAAGTTGAATTGAATACATTTCCACTAATCTGGTAGTTGTTCACTGTCCGTTAAAGCAATCTGAAGAAGGATTTCGATGTAAGTAAACTAACTTGCTAGCATTGCTTTGTTATTTCGTATTTCTCTAAATTACTCTGAATTTCACATGCCTTATCTAGATAATGTTCTTTTGCACTAATAAAATCAGACCATCTAACAACTTGTATATAACTATAATCCCCGTAATGTATCTTCGATCCGTCAGCACAAATTTTTATATTTGGCACTTTTTGATTAAAGATGTTTTTTGCAATTATTTCGAAGGTTACGTCACTATGGTACTTTGTACATCCATTTGAACAACATGATTGTGCATTGATAAAATAACTGTAACTTCCCATTTTATCAGGAAGAACAACTGCAATTATAGCATTTTCTCTACTTGTTATATATTTACTACTTTTATTAGTTCTTGAAATTGCTTTCAATGAGTATGAGACTTCTTGAGCAATCCATTGTTGATTTTCAGAACTTCCTTTTTCTTTCATATTTGGTGATATAAGTACAATTGTTAGTGAGCTATCGTAAATTCTGTCCTTTAGGCTTTCCCAGATGGTTTCATCACTTAAATTGGATAAATCCTCGTCATCATGTTCAGCTTTAAATATATGGTCAGAGTTACTGAATAAATCTTCTAATATATTTACATAATCTCTTACTATTGCATTTCCAAATTTTCCAACAAGATTCTGAACACTATTATCTCTGTATTTATAAGATATAAATATTTTTCTTCCCATGTATAAACCTCCTTAAAATCACCTCTATAACTAATAGCACGACGTTTAGAAAATAGAATCCTAACTCACTAAAACATATGCATCTATTAAAAATTAATCTGTCTCTCCAGTCAATGCAAAGATACCCGTCACAAAGTAACTGTCCGATACGTTTAATATACCAAGTATCATTTTCAAACTACGTTTTGGATTGAAGTAATAAGATTACAATTGCTACGATTATTGCACATGGAAAATAAAAAAGAGATTCTGTTGGGGAAAGTACACATTTAAGAAAACTGGTTTTTTCGTCATTGTGCTTTGGTAATATCTTCATA
>Ga0209347_1003631_pt1 | contig 17529 bp, 8 predicted proteins | sample AutmiccommuBRH23_FD_187382 | JGI IMG/M metagenome (GOLD analysis project Ga0209347, IMG submission 187382) | Deep subsurface microbial communities from Mt. Terri, Switzerland - Autotrophic microbial communities BRH/23 (SPAdes) (version 2) | ecosystem: Environmental > Aquatic > Deep subsurface >...
GTTGCGGTTCTATAGGTGCCAGTTCCCTGCCTTCGAATGCCGGGAAATCCGGAGTGAAGAGCGTGCTGCGGAACAAATGGTAAATAAACGGACCGACAGGCTGGGGGGGGGAACCGTCGGGCAGGGTATAGCCATACCTGTAAGGTTGCCAGTACTCCCATACTATTTCATGTTGCGGGTTTATCTCAAAGATACGGCCATTCATACCCTGTGTAACCAGTGTGTTGCCATTTTTAAGCCTCTGGGCCCCTGAAATAAAGGCGGAATAAAACGAATATTTATCCGGGGCGGTATAGGACCAATCTGGTTTCTCCGGCCCGAAAGTGCCGCCATCGGAGGGGACATAAGAGCCATCCTGATTTTCGGGGATGTCCCATTCATAAACCGCACTGTAATTTCCCACATCACCTATGGATATGTTTACCTCCGGCGAATTCACGGTCTCAAATGCCGCGAACATAGACGGATACTTGCTGTCCGGGTTATGGATGTCGTTATTATATACCATAAGATTTCCTTCCCCCGGATAGCCCGCCGGGATCCATTTCACATCGTGCTGACCAAATAATTGCTGGTCTTCTTTACTGCCTTTTCCATAATTCTGGGGGTTTCCCCATCGATAGAGCAAATCACCGCCATGGCCCCAGCGGCCACCGCTGCTGCCCTTGGCCTCTTCTGTGCTGGTGCTGTGGTCTATAACGTATACCTCCCCGAATCCTGGGACACTGATCACAATCTGATCCAGTTCGGGGTTATAGGAAATGGCATTGGTATGCGTGAGGTCGGACCCCTGGTTATCTGCTGTGGCATTGGAGGTCATGAATCCCATCTTTTTCATATGGTTCACCTGCTCTTCCGTCATAGGAGGACCGGCTTCATAGCTGGGAATGTTAATATTGATCTTCCTGGGATTTTCTTCTATTGAACCAAAATTATTTTTGGTAGAATCAAGGTCCTGTATCAAATGGTCTTTCATATGCCACTCCCACACGATTTCGCCCCCTTCCGGCCGGGTAGGTTTCACTTCAACGATCTTGTCAAGCCAGATTCCGGCCTTTGGCAGGTGTTGCGGGTTTTTACCTTGCTGTATTGCTTCTTCAGGGGATAAGGCTTCATAGGATATTGCCAGGATATTGCCGTTAGGCATAATTTCAAAATCATGATGGGTGAGTTCTGTTTCGCTATAGTATTTGAAATCCCAGACCTTGTTCCCGTCCCAATCGTATTCAAGGATGCGCCCTGCCTGGCCCCCTGCAGCAAAGGTGGGGAAATCGGGATCCCGTTCCATCCTGAAGAGATGGCCGTTTGGGAGGAGATAGGAGTTCATGGAATTCAGGTCTGACTCCCACTTATGCACAACCTGTCCATCTTTATTGATCAGGAAAGTGAACGTACTTGAAGAGGGTTCAAACAGTACGTATCCCGGCGTATCTTCCCCGGTATCTGCAATCACGCCACGTGGATGGGTCACGCCGCTCATGCTTCGCACATCGGTGGGCGACCACTCACGTATCTCCACGGCCTCGGCCAGGGGTTCTTGTTTAGGTTCTTGTTTACATGAAACTGCTCCGCACAGTAACAGTACAGATAGCAGCTGATGGGTTATTTTCATAGATATTACAAATTGTTGGTTAGCCGGCTGGTATTGATTGCCATCCCAGGTTATTGTCTGATTTATTTCGGTTGTTTACTACCTGAAATTCGGCATTTGAAGATATTAAAAAAAGCGCATATAAATAATTGCGCTGCCTTATTTTGTGTAGTTTGTTACTGTTATGAAAAGGGATGTAAAAAACGCGTAATCATTTTGTGGCAAAAAGACTACAAACCGGCTGTTCTGTCACCCTGCTCCGGATCCGGCAAAAAGATTCGGATGTGCTGCCACATGTGGTCGAAAGTTAGGTTTCATTCCTGTCATTCCCCGTTGGTGGCAGGAGGTGGCGGCATTTTAAAGATAAAGGGTTCAGGCTGCGGATCAAGCGGGTCCAGGGTTTTACCCTTTAGGGCCGGGTGGCCTGGTTCGAAATGGGTGGCCCTGAACACCTGGAAGGGAATATTTCCCGGGTTGGCCGCAGTACCATCCGGTAACCTGTATTCAAAATTAAAGGGGTTCCAGTATTCCCATACAATTTCCTTTTCGGGGGTAACTTCGATCATGCGCCCGTTAAAACTTGTAAGCACCAGGGTATTGCCGTTCTTCATCCTGTATGCGCCAGACATTACCGAGGAGTATAAGGAATATTTATCCGGTGCCATATAGCTCCATACCGGGGTTGATGGGCCAAATGCCTCCTTTTCGGGCAATGCATAGGAGCCGTCTTCCTCGGTGGGAAGTTCAATTTCATATACTGCACTGTAGTTTGCTATGTCGGATATTGCTATTTCGGGATCCGGTGACCTGGCAGCCAGCATAGCTGCTATCAGGTTGGGATACTTGTTGTCCGGTCCCGGAATATCATTGTTAAAAACCAGGAGGTTGCCGGCACCAGGGTGTCCTTCCGGGATGAATTTAACGTCGTGCTGATTAAACAGCACATGGTCTTCTTCCGTACCGCGACCATAATTTTGCGGATTACCCCAGCGGTATAACAGATCCCCGCCATGGCCCCAGCGACCGCCAGTATTTCCCTTGGCCTCCTGGGTGGTGGTAGAGTGATCAATTATGTATATTTCGTTAAAATACTTAAAACTAACAGCAATCTGGTCTTTCTCCGCATTATAGGAGATGGCATTCCCGTGAGTGATCTCCGAAAATATGTTGTCGGCTGTAAAATTGGTGGTGAACATCCCCATTTTAATTATTTCGTCTACCTGTTCCTGGCTAAGTGGAGGAAAGTCATGGGTAATCCTGGTGTTTAGGTCAAACCTTCTGGGATTCCCGGCCACACTTCCATAATTAGTACCAGAGGGGTCAAATTCCTGTACCAGATGGTCCCACATGTGCCATTCCCATACAATTTCCCCGCCGAATGGCTTTGTGGGTTTGATTTCGATGATTTTATCAGGCCAGGTCCCGGCCTTTGAAACGTGCCTGGGATTCATGCCGGCTGCTATAGCTTCTTCGGCGGATTTTACCTCATAGGCAATCGCCAGGACATTTCCATTTGGCATGATCTCGATATCGTGGTGCACCAGTTCTTTTTCATTGGCCATTTCATAATCCCAAAGTAAATTGCCGTCCCAGTCGTATTCCCTTATCCTCCCGGCGGCACCACCTGCGGCGAACGTGGGGAAATCCTCATCTCTTTCCAGGCGTACCAGATGGCCATTATTTAGCAGGTATGAGGAAGTGAGGGTGCTCAGTTCCCCTTTCCATCGGTGTACCACCATTCCTTCGCGGTCAATCAGGAATGTCTCTGTGCTGTTCGCGGGGTTAAAAAGCACATAGCCGGGAGCCGCTTCTTCGGTATTCAGGATAAGCCCGCGGGGTGCCCTGTTCCCCTGTATGCTCCTGGTATCTTCGGGTTTCCACTCACGGGGGATGGCCTTTTCAGCCACCAATTCCGGCTCAGGTTGCTTTTTACAACAAAGCACAGTCAGGGCCAGGAAGGTAAAGCCTAGATAATAGCTACATTTCATACTACAAGGTATTGGTTTGGCGTTATTGTAAGTAATGTTCACAATGAAAAATGCCAAAAGCGGCAGGGCGGGATAGAGGCTATCTAACTTATTAAAAATAAGTGAGCTGTCAAAAAGAATTATTTCCTATTTTTCAAAGGTCGATTCTTATATAAATTGCCCCTGTAAATGGTGAGAAACGGATTAAATTAACATTTACATAGTGGCTGTTACTGAGATCGAGTGGCTAATACCGGGATTCCCGGAATAATACGAAGATTTTAAAAATTAACAAATAACCAGGGGTAGCTGCCTTATATTTAACAACTTACGAAAGGAGGACAGGGATGAAGATAAACATGTTACTGCTAATAGGGCTGATTCTAATGGGAAGTTTGCTGAAGGCCCAGAGCGGATTGCCTATAAAATCAGAAGAAGCGCGCATCGGTTCCCTGAATACGCTGACTGATTTTGCCCTGGAAGCCCAACTGGAGCGCGAACTCTCGTCCCGCCCCGAATGGCGGGCCTTAATAGCCAGCAAAAAAATGGCCGTGGGCCTGATAGATCTCCGGGATCCCGGGAATGTTCGCTACGCGGGCGTGAACGGCAACCACATGATGTATGCTGCCAGCCTGCCCAAAATTGCCGTATTGTTAAGCACTATGGAAGCCGTGGAGCAGGGAAAACTCAAAGAGACCCCGGCCCTTAAGAAGGATATGCGGCTGATGATCAGCAAATCAGACAATGCCGCTTCAACCCGCCTGATTGACCGGGTTGGCTTTGACCGGATCGAGGCGGTTATGACCGACCCAAAATATGCCTTTTACGATAAGCGTACCGGGGGCGGGCTATGGGTAGGCAAACGATACGGAAAAGGCGGCGATACCCACAGGGAACCACTAAAAAACCTTAGCCATGCCGCAACAGTTGCCCAGGTCTGCCGGTTTTATTATTTACTGGCCCATGGGAAACTGGTAAACGAGATACGGTCTTTACAGATGCTGCGAATTCTGGAAAACCCGGAACTCCACCATAAGTTTGTTAATACGCTGAGTCTTATTGCACCCAATGCCAGGCTTTTTCGTAAATCAGGGACCTGGAAGACCTACCACTCGGACTCCATCCTGGTATGGGGTGAGGAAGACGACCGGAAATATATCCTGGTTGCCCTTGTAGATGACCCCAACGGGGAAAATATCATTCGCAGTTTGGTTAAACCCGTTGAGCGGGTATTGAAAAACAACCTACCTTTGGCAATGAAATAGGAGATTGGCCAGTCCAGGGTATGCTCAAAACCATTATCCGGAGAACTTTTGATGTCAGGGAGGGGGAATTCAGGATTTCCTTCTGGATGCAGGCCTATGTCTTCCTGATAATAGCCGTCCTCCTTATTATCAAACCCACCGTAAATGCCATTTTCCTTTCAGAACTGGGGGTGGAACAGCTGCCCTGGGCTTTTTTACTGGTGGCGGTTATCGCCATCCTGAGTTCCGTATTCTACACGAGGACCCTTGTCCGATTCGCCCTGGACAAGATTATTGCAGCCACGCTTTCTGCCTCCATAGTTGTTTTGATCCTGCTTGGCCTCCTCTTGAAATTCGGGCTGCTAAGCGGATGGATGTTGTATTTCTTCTATGTATGGGTAGCTATATACGCCCTGTTATCTGCCTCCCAGTTCTGGGTGATGGCCAACCTCGTATTCAATATAAGGGAAGCAAAACGCCTCTTCGGTTTTATCGGGTCCGGCGCTATCCTGGGTGGTATCTTCGGCGGTTACCTCACCTCATTGCTCACCCCCCTCATAGGCACGGAATATACCCTGCTACTGGCTGCCCTCCTTTTAACACCCTGTTATCCATTGCTGAACAGGATCTGGAAATCGAGGGTGAATAAGCTAAACACCTTCAAGCAAAAGAAAAGGGTGGCTTCCGAGCTGGAACTGCCCTATAAGCTGATCCTTCAATCCAGGCACCTTATGCTGATAGCTGCCATTGTAGCTGTTGGGGTTCTGGTTGCCAAACTGGTAGATTATCTGTTCAGCGATTTTGCAGCCGCCGCCATCCCCGACCCCGATGAATTGTCGGCATTCTTCGGGTTTTGGTTTTCAACCTTCAACCTGCTATCGCTTTCCATCCAGCTTTTCCTCACACGGCGGATCGTCGGGATCTGGGGGGTCGGATTTTCCCTCATGCTGCTCCCCATAGGAATTTTTGCCGGATCGCTCTTTTTCCTGGTCCTGCCCGAATTATCGGCTATCCTTGTGGTCAAGGCCATGGATGGCGTTTTAAAACAGTCCGTTAATAAAAGCGCCAATGAACTCCTTGCGCTTCCTTTGCCTTTCGAATTAAAAAACAAGACCAAATCCTTCATAGATGTGGTTGTAGACAGCATAGCCACAGGCCTTGCAGGCTTTCTGCTAATCTTTGTGATTAAGGGCCTTAACCTGCCCTCTTTCTACATAGGCATGTTGATCCTGGGTCTTGTTGGCCTCTGGATGTATTTTGTCTTTGAAGTGCGCAAGGAGTATTTTCGAACCTACCGCCAGAACCTGGAGGCTTTAACCTCACAGGGGGGAAGGGGCAGCAAGCGGAAGCTTTCTGATAAACCCTCCGTGGTTCGCGGAATGCGGACAGTGTTTAGTAGCGGGACGGATGAACAGATACTCTTCATGCTTGGGAAGCTCATGGAAATTAACGATAAACGCTTCCTAAAGGAGGTAGAGGAGCTATTAACCCATCCTTCGCTAAAAATACGCACTGCTGCCATTCAGAACCTGTACTTCCTGAACAGCGATTCCATGTCGGCCCGGGTACCCGAATTGCTGGAAGCCGGTGATGATACCCTTACACTGGCTACCCTGGAGTATATTTTAAGGCACGCCGAGCAGAACAGTGCCCTGGTTTATAATTCCTATCTGGACCACCACAACCGGCAAATTGCCGAAACCGCACTCTTTTGCCTGGCCCAGGAGGCAAGAGATAATCATGAAATGAAGGCCCTTTATAAATTGGAGGACCGTTTAAGGGCAAAACTGGAAGATACCGGTGTCCTCGAAGATAAGGCCAGCCTTAAACGTCTGCTCCATGTGGTTGGGGTAGCGAATATTCCGGAATTTTACCCCTTTATCAGGCATCACTTCGGGAATGGGGAGCCGGAGGTAGTAGCCACGGCTATCGAAGCAGCGGGTCATAGTATGTACCCGGGTTTTATAGATGAACTGGTAGCTTTTCTTTCGAGGAAGGCCACCCGCAATGCGGCCTCGGCTGCCCTGGAGGGTTATGGAAGCAGTATCCTCCCCTTGCTTGGCGGTTATGTGAGCGGCAGAAAGGCATCTATTGAATGCTGCCGGTTTATCCCCCATGTCATAAGGCGGTTCGAATCCCAGGAAGCTATCCGCCACCTTTTTCAGCTGCTCGAAGATCCGGATCTGACTATCAGGCTGGAAGTTATTCGTGCCATGAGTGAACTGCGGCGTGCGAAACCCAAATTAAAATTTAACCGCGACAGGATAATAGCGGTAGTCCTGGAGGAATGTAAACTATACCACCAAACGCTCTCTGCCATGCATACGCAGATTATTATCTCGTACAGGAACCGGAAAAGAATGGGAAAGCAGGTAAGTGAAGCGGAGAAAGACGCAAGGGGAAGCCTCCTGGAATTACTCGAAAGGCGATTAGACGCAGGTCTCGAACGGATCTTTAAGCTGCTGGGCCTTAAATTCCCGCAACACGATGTGCAGATCGCCTATGAAGGCCTGCTGAGCAAACGGCATGAGGCCCAGGCAAATGCCATCGAGTTTCTGGATAATATGCTTTCCGCTGATTTAAAAAGGCGCCTACTTCCCATTATTGAGGAAAGCGCGCTCGATACCTCTTCCGAGGAAGTGCTGCAGAAAATCATGCACCGGATCCCGACGGAACGTGAGTGTTTCGCCCTCTTATTAAACGGGAATGATTATCGGGTTAAGCTGGCCGTCCTTTACCTGATAAAACAACAGGCTGATCCGGGTTATATTTCTCTGGTTGAGGATTTCGCCACAAATGATGACCTTAAGATCCGAACTTTTGCCGGCGAGGCCCTCGCGGCATTGCGCGGCTCCGGTTAATCCTGACGGAGGAGTTTATCAATCCTCCCTGCCAGGTACATATGGTCTGTTGCCGAATTCTTGTTCAGCACATTGGTCATCAGAACCACGATATAGGTGCAGTTATCGGGCTGCTCTACTATCGCTACGGAATTCATATAGTTTATGACATTCCCCATATACTTGCCACAGTCGGGGTTTTTTTCGCGATCGCATTTGTAAAGGCTGCCCGATTTAAAGTACACCGCCGCCTCACGCAGGGCGGGCGACTGGGCATAGCGAATCCGGCGGTCTGTCATATACATAAGCCTTTTCATTTCCAGGCTGCTCTCGGGGTCGATGATATTGCCCTGTTCGAGTTGTACCAAAAATTTCATCAAGCCAACGGGGGTGCCGATACTGCCTCCTTTATCCCCTGCGTAGGTATTCGCCCCCCGGGTAAAAAAACTGCCAAGGCGCCATTCATCTGGCCCGATCCCCAGTTCCCTGAGGGGTTTGTTCACTACCTCGTTTCCAAGGTCTGTCAGTTCCTTTCTGGGGGTCTGCTTAAAATATTCTTCAGCCTGCTCCTCTGTAAGGTCCGGGTAATGTTCTGCAAAGGCAGCCATAAGCATTACCTCCCTCCAGACAATACTGGCGGCACCGTTGTTGCTTACAGACATCATATGGTCCGTCCATTCATAAAGCGTAAAAACATCGCCAGGGATCACCTGCCGTTTAACGAGGCTGTTTTTTTCTATGTTATAGATTGGGATGGTATGCTCGTCCGTCAGTCCCCATACGCCCGCCTGTACCGATTTACTTTTTAACAATTGCGTACGCTGTTCCCAGGAATCAGGATAAATGCATTTCAGATAGTAAAAAAGGGCATTAAGGACGGCAATTTTGCCAACACTCCCGGGTTGGTACCCGGCCTGGTGGTTCCGCTGGGCGTAGCGTATATTGCCCGGATCGGAGATATCGAGCAGGGCCAGCGAATAACTTTTGTCAAGGCCGCGAAACAGGCTGTTCACCCCTGCCTGAAGCAAGGGGTCTGACTGCAACAGACCGCCAAGGCTGTCGCCGGAACGGGACTGCAAATGAAGGAAAATCTCGTCATAGGTTTTCAGGGCGCCGGGGGGCAGGGGAGCGGAAGATGACTTTATTTCCCCCTTGTGGATGAGTTCAAGGCGCTTCAAACGGCGGATCCCCGTTTTCTCGTATCCGTCTATAGGGTAAAACGCCAGCAAAAGGATGGACAGAACCAGCGGGATGTGGAAAGTGGTTTTCATCTGAGCGGTCTTGTTAGAGGGATGTTCCGGCTGCCATCAACCTTTGGGGTTATCGATTCCAGGTATGCCGAACTCAGGGCTCTTTTATTTTCCACGAAAGGCCGGATCTGGAAGAGCCAGATCTTATCATCCTTAAATCCGAATTCGACATCATATGCCCCCTGGTAGTCTCCTGCCGTATCCCCTGGGATCAGTTCGCGTATTCTGGCGGCCAGTTCACGCACCTGTTTCAGGTTGGCTGGTGAAAGTATCCGTTCATTGAAACCTGTAGTCGTCTTCAGGGTGCCACCGGTTTCGGGCAATTTGATCAGGAAGGGTTCCCTGGCCGGGGCCAGCAGGCGGTACCCGCCATCCTTTTTTATCAGATAGGTTTCCGCTGCCTGCCCGTCTACTGCGCCTCCCGCACCCCTGCTGAATGCCAGCGTAAGGTCATCCGCACTGCCCGCGTTGATGCCTTTGGTAATAAGCACGCCCGAACAGTCTACATTTACGCTTGGGATTACAAGGATGGAAGGGAATACGTTTTCTGGGTTGAGCAGATAGCGCTGCCTCCATTTAAAACTTCGTTCAGTATAGGGAGAAGCCCAGACATCCCGGATGCCATCCAGGATTTTATCCCTGTCTGTAACATTAAAAACGGTAAGGTTGAGCCCGGCACCGGTAAAATCCTTCAGATCCTCCATGTTGGTGTCGCTCCTTAAGAAAACCGGCAACTGCCCGAGCGGTTTACCCATAATAGCTTCGAAACTTTTTTCCAGTTCCGTTACAAAAGCTTCCTGTAATGGCATCTGTTTTATGGCATCCCGCAATAGCCCGAGTTGTTCGAGCTGAAACTTCTCCACTTCCTCTTCACCCATCCCCCGGGAGCGCATAGTTTCGGCCCGGGTAAAAATAGTGTTGAGAAATTGCCAGTAAGTTTCCTGCCGGCCGGGTATGGTAAGGTCCATATGATCGCGGAAGATCCCAAACGGAATAACCAAACCTTCCACGACCTGTTCGGGAAAGAGTTTTTTCAGTTGTCCCAGGTTGGCCGCTTTGGGGCCGCAGAGGATCCCCGAATCGGAGGCATCTACCTCGCGGAGGTTAAGGATGTCCTTTTGGTCGAGTCTGATTTTTTCGACCGGGACGGCGATCATGTCTGCACTGCGTTCTTTTGTGGCAAAGAGGGCTTTTTCCTCTGAGGACATTTGCGCTGCCGGTTTAAGCAGGACATTCCCTTTGTTCGAAACGGCATAAAACACTTGCTGCCCGTCATATTGTTTAAGGTCACGCAGGTTTTCACCGGAAAGTGCGGCATTTGGAATGCCCAGGTTCCTGGCAAGCAACTGGACGTGGGAGACAAGGTTCCCCTCCGCCACAGTCCCGATACCGGCCACCGGTTTCAGGTCGGAAGGCGACTGCTGAAAAAAATAGATTTTTTCCGGGCTAACATCCAGGTCTTCAGAATGGCCTTCAATTACAACGAGTTCTCCCATAGCGTAGCCCGGGTTAAGCCCGCGGATACTGCTCTGGGCGGGGATATCCATTACCCGGTTGGTAATTTTGGATTCGCTGCTGACAAAATTGCCCAGGGCCGCTGCGCTTCCTCCGAGGTGCAGGGCAATGGATCCCCGTATCTGGTCGTCTATGAATCCATGTGCCAGCGGTTCGAAAGCCGCATAGGCCGAAACGGTTTCCCGGTAATTAGCCTTTACCAGGGCGGCACTCCATTCTACTGCCGATCTTGCAGTTTCTGCTATCAGGGTCAGCTCATTCAATGGGAGTTCCTCAGAGGTCGCCAGGGCAAGGTTGCCCATTAATTCCTGCCATTCCCAGAGTTCCAGGTAGCCGGAACCTGTCGATGCCATCCCCAGGTGGCAGATTTTATCCAGGGCTTCAGCCAGGCTGGAAGGCTCCCAAAGCGGGGCATCCTTAAACAGCATCTCCTCCAGTACCAGTGAGAGGTCAAGGAGTTCCAGCCGGCCTTCCGGCCTTGCCTCTTCCGTGATCCGGGTCCTGATCCCCAATAGGAGTTCCGCCCCAAAGCGGATGCGCTCCGGGGGTCTATCGGTGAGGGCAACAGCGGCTACCCCAGCCGTTATCTCTTCAGCCAGGGGCCCATCATTAATAAAATTCATCCCGGCCAGCCAATTTTTCAGGTCTGTGGGCCGGTAAAACTCAGTCATGGTGCCGAGCAGCCTATCGAGTTCATTCTGCATTTCCTGCGGCATTGCAGCCCGGTGCTCCTGCCTGAAGGAACGAACCCTTGCCACATCACCTGCTTCCGGCTGCCCGTGAATCTTCACCCTGAGGTCCATAAAGGGAAGGTAAGCATCCGAGATGGTTTTAGACTGACTCCTCATCAACTGAGACAGGTCGTTGTCGCCGCTGCTGTGCGGTACATCTTTCATGGATTGCCTGATCAGGAAAAAATCCGTTTCCAGCACCTCCGGCTGCACGAGCAGCCAATGGTAAAATTCCCTGCCCCAGGCGGTTTCGTCCTCGCTTTGAACAGCCCCCCTGTAATAACGCGCTTTTCGGAGGATCCACCCGTCGTCTGCCCTTTCCAGATATTTGCCAAGCTGGTACTGCTTCAAACGCGAATGGTGGTGGCCGGCATCCCAGAAAGCTTCTTTTTCGGTGGCAGCCAGGATCTGGCCCAGGAAAATATGCTGCACTTCCGCCAGGCTTACCACTTCATCTTTGTAACGAGCATGCTGCAGGCCCGGGCCGATCTCCGGCGGACAGGGGTCTTTCGGGGCTCGGATACTGCCGTCCGTACAGAACCATCTCAGGTCCTTGTACGGCCCCCGGATATCCTGTTTAAATGCCCTTATCCTGTCTGAAATACCAAGGGCATCCGGCTGCTGCCCCATTAACCCGGGCAGGTAGAAGCAGGCGGTAAGAGTGAAAAATATGTACTTCTTCATGGTAATCTGGAATAAATTGCTGCCTGTACCTGAGGCAGGTGAGACGTGTCAAAGGTAAAAAGGAAATCATTCACAGTTTCAGGAATTTATGCAGGGATTTAATAGGGCATGTATGGTAATGCTCCGGGAGGCCGACCTTCAATAATCCTCTTTCCGGGTAAAACTGTTGTATGTCATGGAACATTGTTTTGCTTCCCTTTAAATTTATAAGTAATTTTATTTATCATTGCCGGAAGGGAATCCTCCCGGGGCTACCTTCCCCAATATAATCCTAAATCGCTGATAATGTCTATTTTACAAGCTTTTGAATACGGAAAACAACACAGCAATATAGCCCATTTTGCCTCCCTGGCGCGGATGGCTTCCATTGATGGGAACATTAATGAAGAAGAGAATGCCTTGCTGGAGCGGGTGGCTGATAAACTCGATATCGGGGACCAAATCCGGAAGGAAGTCCTGAAAGATCCTACAAAATTTCCCCTGGAGCCTATGAATTCAAGGGAAGAGCGCCTGGAGCGCCTGCACGATTTATTCAGAATGATCTACGCAGATCACTATATAGACGAAGGCGAAATCATCCTTATTAAGAAATACGCCATCGGCCTGGGTTGCAACCCCAAAAAAGCACAGGAAGTGATCCGGAAATCCATAAAAATATTCGGCGGGAACATAGACCTGGAAGATTATATCTTCTTAATGGACAGGGACTGAACCGGTTAGCGCGGCGTTAAACTGCTTTTTGTATTACTTCAAAAACTTTGCTGCCATCGCATTTTAATGTTTTGGAAGGAAACTTCAGGATAAGGGCATAATCATGGGTGGCCATCAGGATGGTCCGCCCTGTCTTGTTGATTTCCTGCAGTACCTTCATGACTTCCACGCTGGTCTGGGGATCCAGGTTACCTGTAGGTTCGTCTGCCAGGATAAGTTCGGGGTCGTTTAGCAGGGCACGGGCAATGGCTACCCGTTGTTGTTCACCCCCGGAAAGCTCATGCGGAAATTTAAAGCCCTTGGTTTTCATCCCAACCTTTTCGAGCACCTCCTGAATCTTGGAATCCATTGCCGCCTGCTCTTTCCAGCCTGTTGCCTTTAAGACAAATTGCAGGTTCCTGTTCACATTCCGGTCCGGCAGCAATTTAAAATCCTGGAATACTATCCCCAGTTTACGCCTCAGGTAGGGGATCTCCTTTTCCTTAAGCGTTCTTAGGTCAAAGCCAACAATGTTCCCGTTTCCCTGTTTCAGGGGAAGGTCGGCATACAAGGTTTTCATAAAGCTGCTTTTCCCGCTGCCGGTCTTCCCGATAAGGTATACGAATTCCCCCTTTTTTACCTCGAGCGAAATATCATTCAGCACCAGGTTTTCCTGCTGGAAAACAGCTACCTCCTTTAAGGTGAGAATGCTATCGGATTTGGTGGCCATTGTTGATATAAATGTTATAAGTTCCAAAGGTAAACAAGCTTAAGCGGGATAAAAATCTTTTTTTTTGTCATTGCAGCCAGAGCCTTTCTCCCACAGTTTCTTTCCGTTAGCACGGCGCTATGGGAGAAATTTTGTGCCCAGCAACAGGAGGTGTATACTTCAGGACAATAATTGACGTTATAAATCCGAATACGAGAGAACATTATGCGAAATCCAGTTAGCGCTCTAATAGCATTAGGGTTTTTGGCCATGGCCATAAGTGGCCGGGCACAGGAATCAAAAGTCCACACCCACGATCAGAAGGAGTACCAGGAAGCCCTTTCCCTTTATCATCACAAACAATACCAGGCTGCGCAGACGATTTTTTCAAAGGTGAAACATCAGGCTGCCGATATGGAGACCCGTGCGAACAGCGCGTACTATGAGGCCAATGCGGCCGTACGCCTCAACCAGGTGGGTGCGGACCGCCTGATGGAGGACTTCGTTGAAAACTATCCCACTTCCACCAAAAGGAATTCGGCCTACCTCGACGTGGCCGACTACTATTTCGAAAACGGGAAGTATCCCTACGCGATGAAATGGTACGGGAAGGCAGACCCCTCCAGCCTGTCGGCCAAAGAAAGGGAGCGCTATGATTTTAATATGGGGTATGCCATGTATTCGGCAGGGAAGACCAAAGAAGCGGAAAGTTACCTGAACCGGGTGAGTTCTTCGGATACCTACGGATCCCAGGCCAAATACTACCTTGGGTTCATAGCATACCAGCAGGACGATTATGCGACGGCCAGCGAGCGGTTCGACCAGATCAACGATCCCCAGGTCGTGGATGAACAATTATCTTATTACCAGGCCGATATGAATTTCAAGCAGGGTAATTTTGAAGAGGCGATAGCCCTGGCCAAACAACAGCTACCAAAAGCCGACCGGCAGGAAGTTTCGGAACTCAACAAGATTATTGGCGAGAGCTATTTTAACCTGGGCCAGTATGCCAATGCGATCCCCTATCTGGAAGCCTATAAGGGGAAGCAGGGCAAGTGGAGCAATACGGATTATTACCTGTTGGGGTATTCCTACTACCAGCAGGCTGATTATGCCAACGCCATCCAGCAGTTCAACAAGATTATCGGGGGCACGAACAGTGTTTCCCAGAATGCCTACTACCACCTGGCCGAGTGTTACCTGAAACTCGACAAGAAGCAGGAAGCGCTGAACGCCTTCCGCAATGCCTCCCAGATGGATTTCAGCCCCGAGATACAGCAGGATTCCTATCTGAATTACGCCCGGCTGAGCTATGAGATAGGGAATGCCTATGAAGCCGTACCCGAAGTGCTGACCAACTATTTAAAGCGCTATCCTAACAGTGAGCAAAGGGCCGAGATCCAGGAATTGCTGGTAGATTCCTATATTACTTCCAGGAATTTCACCGGGGCCCTGGAACTGCTTGAGGCGAACCGGGATTATGCAAGTGCCGAAACCTACCAGAAAGTGGCTTATTTCCGTGCCCTTGAACTTTTACAGGAAGCCAATTACCCGGAAGCCCTGGGCTTCTTCAGCAAGTCGCTGGCCAACCCGGCCAATGGGATGTATGAAGCCCAGGCAAGGTACTGGAAAGGGGAAACGGCTTATATGCTCAACCGATTCGAGGAAGCCCTGGCCGATTTTACAGCCTTCCGCCAACATCCTTCAGCTGCGCAAACCGCGGAATTCGCGAACATCGACTACCAGCTTGGCTATACGTATTTTAAACTAAAGGATTATAACAATGCCGCCACCCACTTCCAGAACTTTACGCAAAGGAACAGCAGCGGCGAAATGCTCCTTGATTCATATGCCCGGCTCGGCGACAGTTATTTTGTAAGCAGTATGTACTGGCCGGCCATGGAAGCCTATAACAAGGTAATCGACATGGGCGGACCTGAAAAGGACTATGCCGCCTTCCAAAAGGCACTGTGCTATGGTTTTGTAGACCGGGAGTCATCCAAAATAGAGGAGCTTGGCAGTTTCGTGGGCCGTTACCCGAATTCGACCTTTAAAGACGATTCTCTGTTTGAACTTGGAAATACGTATATACAAGCCAACCAGCAACCACAGGGCCTGGCGGCTTATGACCGGCTGATACGGGACTATCCCGGCAGTCCGTTGGTTCCCCGCGCCATGCTGCGGCAAGGGTTGGTACATTACAATGCAGGGAGTAACGAAGAGGCTTTAACAAAGTTCAAGACGGTGGTCAGGGACCATTCGGAAACACAGGAGGCTATCCAGGCTGTGGCAACCGCGAAACTCATATATGTAGACCTGGGAAGGGTCAATGAGTATGCCCAATGGGTAGAAGGCCTCGATTTTGTTGAGGTAACCGATGCCGAACTGGACAACGCCAGTTATGATTCGGCAGCCAAACAGCAATTGGAAGGGAAGGCCGAATCGGCGATAAGGGGGTTTGAAGATTATTTGAAGCAGTTTCCCAATGGCTTGCGCAGCCTTCAGGCACATTTTAACCTCGCTCAGCTATATTTTTCCAGGGATGAAAAAGACAAAGCCCTGCCGCACTATAAGCAGGTGGCCGACAAGGGTAACAACGAATATTCCGAACAGGCCCTCACGCGGATCTGCGAGATCTACATAGCACATAACGATTACAGTAGCGCCCTTCCTTACCTGGAACGGCTGGAATCCGGTGCCGAGATCGCCCAGAACAGGACTTTCGCCCGTTCCAATCTCATGAAGGGGTATTACGAACGGAAAGAGTATGCCAAAACCCTGGAATATGCAGAACAGGTCCTGGCTTCACCAACCGTTGATGCCAGGATCAAAAGCGATGCCCATATTATGGTAGCCCGTTCCGCCATGCAGACCGGCAATGAAGAAAGGGCAATGGAGGCCTATGCCCAGGTTCGCAGCATGGCCACAGGGGAAGCGGCTGCCGAAGCATGGTATTATGATGCCTATTTCAAGAATAAAGCGTCACAGTGGGAATCCAGCAATGCTTCCGTACAGAAACTGGCCAGGGACTACGCTTCTTATAAGGAGTGGGGCGGGAAAGGCCTTATCCTTATGGCACGTAACTTCTACCAGCTTAAAGATGCCTATCAGGCCACTTACATCCTGGAAAGCGTGATATCAAATTTTGGGCAGTTTCCCGCCATTGTTACCGAGGCGAGGGAGGAACTGGCCAGGATCAAGGCAAGTGAAGCCAGGAGCAATTCGTCCATAGAGACAGGAACCAATTAACTAGCGAGACACACTATGTACAAGAACCTATTAATCCTGACCGGAATCCTGCTGGGATTTTCTTTATCGGTAGCCGCCCAGGAAGATACTGATATCGGCACGGAAACAGTTACAGTGGTTAAACCATATAGCCCTACGGTGTCTGATGCCTTCAAGATCAGGCCGGTACCTAAATTGAACGATTCCATTGTATTACAGAAAAAGGAAATTGAGTATAAGATCTACTCCATTCCGGTAGCGTCAACGTTCAGCCCGGCCAAAGGAAAGGCCACCCCCGTGAAAAAGGCTGCCCCGGAAAAGCTCTTTAATTCCTATGCCTCTGTGGGGCTTGGAAATTTTAATAACGCGGAGGCAGACTTTTATACGAGCAAAGATATTTTCAGGGGCAATGAACGACTGGACTTCGGACTTAACCACCGATCTTCACGGGGCGATATAGAAAGGACCCTGCTCGATGCCGATTATTATAATACAAAGCTCAATGCATCCTATTCCAACAGGAGCAGCGACCTTAGCTGGGGGGCCGACATTGGGTTAAAGCACCAGCTTTACAATTGGTACGGCCTGCCGGAAGACACCTTTGATGAAGCCACCGTTGCCACCATGGACGAACAGCAGCAATACTACGGGGCAGAGGCTGGCGCTTACATAGACATGGAGGATGCGTATTTCTCAAGGGGTGAAGTTCGCTACCGCCACTTCCGGGATGCCGTGGAATCTGCGGAAAACAGGCTAATCCTGGCACCTTCCTTCAGCTTCCCACTAAATGAGGAAAGCCTGAACCTGAAGCTTAAGCTCGATTATGTGGGCGGTAATTTTTCCAATGCCAGTGCTGAAAATATTCAGAATACACCGGAGATCAACTACGGATTGCTGCAGGCGGGCATCAATCCCGGCCTGCTGATAGAACGCGAGGGCCTGTCCGTTAACCTCGGGGCCAATATCGTATATGGGCTCGATATGGAGAACGACGATTCCAACTTTTATATTTATCCGGCCGTAATTGCTTCCTATGCCCTCCTGGAAGAGGCGGCAATTGCCTATGCCGGGGTGGAAGGT
>Ga0209347_1003632_pt1 | contig 17523 bp, 14 predicted proteins | sample AutmiccommuBRH23_FD_187382 | JGI IMG/M metagenome (GOLD analysis project Ga0209347, IMG submission 187382) | Deep subsurface microbial communities from Mt. Terri, Switzerland - Autotrophic microbial communities BRH/23 (SPAdes) (version 2) | ecosystem: Environmental > Aquatic > Deep subsurface >...
CTCCCACATGACGAGATGCTTGCGCGCCTCGATGGCTTCGATCGAATCGGGTGCCGCGGCGACGACGCGCTCGAGATACTTCTTCGCAGTTCCTGGCTGTCCGGCCTTGCGCGCGGACAATCCGAATCGCAGCAGGGCAACCGGTGACTCGGGATGCTGCTCGAGATACGTGAGATACGCGCGGCCCGCCGCCTGGAGATCGCCCCGTCGTTCGCGCAGCATGCCCGCGTAGAGTAACGCGGCGTCGAGGGCAGGGTCGAGAGCGAGGGCGCGATCGAGCCAGCTCTCCGCGTCTGCCGCACGTCCCTGTCGGTCGCGCGCGATGGCGAGATGGTACGCGGCGTCCGCGCGGTAGCGCGAGCTTTCCACGGCGAACACGGCTTCGAGATCAGTGGCTGCGCGCGACAGGTCCTTCTGCCGCAGCCGGGCGAGGCCGCGGTTGTAGCGCGCCGCCTCGAGCGAAGCGTCCGTCGCCAGTGCGCGATCGAAGCTCGCGATCGCCTCGTCGAGCCGCCCTTCGAGCATCAGCGCGAGGCCCCTCAGGTTCTCGAGCTCGGCGCCGCTCGTCCCGCCGGTCTTCGCCCCTTCGATCTGGCGCAGTGCGGCGTCGTAGTTGCCGCCGAGGATGTAGCGCACGCTCCGATCGCACGCCGGGTTCGACGCCGCGAACAGAGGGAACGCGACGAGCAGAAGGAGCGCCGCCCGAATCAGGCCGCGCCTCTCACTTGCTCGTCGATCTGAATGTCGCCGCGCTTGACGGCGTGGACGAACGCCTCGACCACGCGCGGATCGAAGCGCGTCCCGGCGAAGCTCTTGATCTTCTCGACGACGTAGGCGAGCTCCATCGCCTTCTGGTACGGGCGGTTGGTCGTCATCGCGTCGAACGTGTCCGCGATCGCGACGATGCGCGCCTGAATCGGGATCTGTTCTCCCTCGAGACCGTCGGGGTATCCGCCGCCGCTCCATTTCTCGTGGTGATACTTCATTCCGGGGATGATGTCGATGAGCTGCGCGACGCCGCTCATGATGGCAGCGCCCTTCGCCGGGTGCTGCTTCATCACCTCGAACTCCTCCTCCGACAGTGCGCCCGGCTTGCGGAGGATGCGGTCGTCGATGCCGATCTTGCCGACGTCGTGCAGCAGGGCGGAGATCCGCAGGTTGCGCATCTCCGCTTCAGGCAGCTGCAGGTTCTTGCCGATGCCGATCGCGTAACGCGCGACGCGCTCGGAGTGGCCGCGCGTGTAGGGATCCTTCGCGTCGATCGCTGCAGCGAGCATGCGCACCGAATTGACGAACAGCAGGTGATTCTCGTGAGCCGCCTTCTTGAGCTGCTCGACTGCCAGCTCGATCGACTCCGACATGACGTTGAAGTTCTGCGCGAGCTCGCCGATCTCGTTGTGCGTCTTCAGCTCGACGCGCTGCTGGTAATTGCCCTGTGCGATCTCGTGAGTCCGCTGTGCGAGAACGCGGATCGGCCGGGCGATGCCGGAGGCGAAGACGATTGCCGCGGCGATCGCGAGCACCAGGGCGATCGCGACCCACTGCACCGTCGCGCGGATCATCTGGGAGACCGAGGCGAACGCGAGCTTCTCCGGCTTCTGCACGATGACGCCGACGTTCGGTGGCGCCGGTGCGACCGTACCGAGGAGCTTCACCCCCTTGTCGGTGTAGGACTCGGTGAGTCGGAGCGGCACGCGAGCGCTGGAAAAGTCCTTGACGAGCTTCAGGTGCGAGAAGTCGGGATGCTGCACGTCGACTGCCGGCTCGCTGTGGATCAGCACGCGGCCATCGCGGTCGACCAGGTACGCGGTGACATCGCCTTTGCCTTCCTCGCGGATCCGGTCGACGATCCGGCGGAGGCTGACCAGACCGACGATCGCTCCGATCGTCCGCTCCCCGTCGAGCACCGGCACCGCCATGACGACGACCGGCTGATTCGTCGCGCTCAGGTGGAGGATCCGGCCGGTGGTGCGATGCCCCTGCAGCGCAACGTCGCGCGCGATCTGCATCTCGTTCACGATCGGAGCATCGAGCTCCGCCGGAACCGCCTCAGCGCCCCGCCCTTGCGCATTGACTGCTCTGAGAGCGATGAGGTCGCTTTCCGGCGTGACGTAGTCGGCGATCCAGTCGGTCTGCCCGGCGAACGCGAACGGGTCAGCAGCCGTCGGCAGAGCCTTCTTCACCGTCCGGATGTTTCCGGCGATCTTGTCGAGCTGCTGACGATTGCTCTGGAGCAGGCTCTCGAGATTCGAGGAGATGCTGACGGCCGACCGGGTGAGGTACTTCTTCTCGAGCGTCTCGAGCGAATCCCGGTTGATGTCGATCAGGAAATAATGCGAGATCACGAGCGGCATGATGCCGACGAGAACCATCGCACCGAGAAGAGTCCAGACCAGGCGCGGACGCCGCGAGCCGGGCGCGGAGGGGGAGTCAGGTGAGGACATTCGCAGCAAATTATAAGGAAAGGGCGTTTCGGTCGGGACCTGCAGCTCCTCCGAGGCCGAAATTCTTTTCTCCCACCCTCCGCTTCTCACCTGCGTCTCCATGACCCTCGGGCTCTACCTCCACCTTCCGTTCTGCCGCGTTCACTGCACGTACTGTCCGTTCGCCGTCAGCACGGACCTTACTCAGCAGGACGCCTACACCGCGGCTCTCGTGCGGGAGATCCGCGTCAAACAGCGACACAGAATCGACACGATTTACCTCGGTGGAGGGACTCCGTCGCGGACGAGCATGGAGAATCTCGAACACCTCTTTGACGCATTGCGCACGCAGTTCGACGTCTCCGTTGACGCCGAGGTCTCGATGGAGGCGAACCCCGAGGACGTGTCGGACGAGGCGATCGCCGCGTGGCGCGACCTCGGCGTGAACAGGCTCTCGATCGGAGTCCAGTCGTTCCACGACGCCGAGCTCGCGGCGATCGGACGGATTCACGACCGCCGTCGCGCGATCGACGCCGTCAGCACGGCGGCGGCGAGCGGAGTGCGGACGAATCTCGATCTGATTCTCGGTCTCCCGCAGCAGACGGCCGAATCGTTTCGCGAGACCCTCGACACCGCGGTCGAGCTGGGAGCTGGCCATCTCTCGCTCTACATGCTCGATCTCGAGGAACGCACGCCGCTCGAGGTCCAGGTCGCGCGCGGACGCGTGACGCTCCCGGAAGACGACATGGTCGCGGATCTCTACCTCGAAACGATCGAACGCCTCGCAGGGCACGGTTTGCGGCAGTACGAGATCAGCAACTTCGCGCGCGAAGGCGAGATCTGCCGCCACAACCTTCGTTACTGGCGGCGCGAGGAGTACCTCGGATTCGGGATCGCGGCGCATTCGTTTCAGGGAGGCCGCAGATTCGCGAATACCCGCGACATCCGGCGTTACCTCGAGCTCTCACCGGATGCCGGCGACTTTGCCGAGGAGCTCGGCGAGGTCGAAGTGCGGCGCGAAACGATCTTCCTCGGACTGCGTCAGACGGAGGGGATGTGCTATGAAGAGCTCATCCAACTGACCGGACAGGAGGGGATGGAATGGACCGAGCGCGGACTCGAGGGTGGCTGGCTGCGGAGGGAGAACGGGCGCGTGGCCTTCACTCCTGCCGGATTCCTGCAAAGCAACGACTTCATCTCGCAGCTCTTCTGATCTGCCTCGTCGCGCTGCCGCTGTTCGGGCAGTCGGGCGACGACATCAACTTCGATCCTGCGATCACGCAGGAGGAGTTCTCGACCTTCTCGCGCCTCGTATCGCAGGGCATTTATGCGACGCCGGTCGAGCCGGCGCGTGCGCGCGGACTCCTCGGTTTCGACATCGGCATCGCGGCAACTGCGATTCCGATCGACACGGAAGCGAGTTACTGGGTGCGTGCCGTCGATGAAGACTTCACGGTGAGCGATTACCTCCCTGTTCCGCGCGTGATCGTGTCGAAAGGTCTTTCGTTCGGAACCGTTGCGGCGAGTTACTCGAAAGTGCCGGATACCGACATCGCAGTCTGGGGCGCGTCGTTCGACTTTCCGCTGATCCGCGGCGGAGTCGCGACGCCGGCGCTGACGCTGCGCGGCGCGTGGGCGGAGCTCAAGGGCGTCGAGCAACTCGATCTGAAGACTTACGGCGCGGAGCTGTTTCTCTCGAAGGGATTCGGACCGCTGACGCCGTACGTTGCGGTCGGCCGCGCGAAGAGCGATGCCGAGGGGCGGATCGATCTGCCGGACGAGACGACGATGATCCTCACCGACGAAGGAACGACCGAACGCTATACGGTCGGCGTCAAGCTCTCCCTGCTCGTGCCGAAGATCGTGGTCGAAGCGACGCAGGCCGAGGAGCGGAGCTACGCGGCGAAGGTGAGCTTCGGGTTCTGAGCTGGTCGCAAGCGTCGCTTTGTAGCGCAGACATTCCTGTCTGCGCTCGAAAAATTCGATATCTGTCCAATCCCGTCATCCTGAGCGTCAGTGAAGGATCTCAGAATTGAAGGCACATGCCACGGAGGCCGAAGGCACGAGCCTGAAATTCTGAGATCCTTCGCTGACGCTCAGGATGACGGAAGGGGGGCCTCTCCCGCGCCTTACTTCTTCGCGGGCTTCGCGGCCGGTTTTGCGGGTGACCCGAGCGCGCTCTTGATCGCGTCGATCGTGAACGTGCCGTCGGGGCCGAAGCCCATGATCTGCCCGTTGACGATGAACGTCGGGGTGGAGGCGATGCCGGCATTGAACGCGCGGCTGACCTGCTCGAGCAGGGTGGCCCGTTCAGCCGGCGACGCGTAGATCTTCTGGATCTCGGTCCAGTTCAGGTCGTGGTCGGAGGCGAACTCGCGGATCACGTCGTCGAACTTGCGGGAGTTGATCGACTCCTGGTTCTTGAACACGAAGTCGACGTACTCCCAGTACTTCGCCGGAGCGACGCGCTGAATCGCGCGGGCGCCCATCGCCGCAGGGACGGCCCACTGGTGCGCCTCGAACAGCGGGAGGTCGACGCGCACGTAGTTGATGCGCGAGAGGTTCTGACGGATCAGCGGTTCGACTTTCTCGTGCGCACGCGCGCAGGTCGGGCACTGAAAGTCGGAGACCTCGATGATCTCGACCTTTGCCTTCGGGTCGCCGCGGCGGGCGGCAGTAGCAACGCCGAGGGTCTCCCGCAGCGTTGCGGACGGCTCGCGTGTGAGCATGCCCCGCATGCCGACGATCAGATATTTGCCGGACTGGTCGACGAAGCCGCCGTACGAGAACGGGCCGAACGGAGTGCTGCGGAGGATCGATACCGCTTTGATGCCGTCGGGAAGGGGGAACGGCGCTACGGTCGCCTGGACCGCGTGTCCGAGCAGGCGGGACGCGGTTTCGGTCACGCGAACGTGAATCGGCCGGTCATCGGTCGGCAGAGGTATCACCGAACCGAGCAGAATCTGCTGCGACTTCGGAGAGTGAAGCAGGTACTTCTGCGCTCCGCAGTACTTGTCCGACGAGCGGAGCGTGGCGACGTAGACCGCGAAATTCGTCGGCCCCGTGGCGGGGGAGCGCTCGAGAGTCAGCGTGCCGGCCGGGCAGCGCGGGAGCGCTTTGGCTGCGTACGACTTGAGCGGCGCGAGCGGATCGAGGCTCTGGGCCTGAACGGCTGGAGTTGCGGCGAGAGAACCGGCGAGGAGCGAGATCGCGAGTAAGGCCCGTTTCATGGTCAGTTCGAGTGAACAGTGCGGTATCCCAGTTCAATCCAGTTGTTCAGACCGCCCGCGATGTGGACGACGTTCCGGAAGCCGGCGAGCACCAGAAGCTTCGAGGCGAGCGACCCGTCGGCGTCGCCTTCGCCGTACACGAGCACGGTCTGGTTCTGGTAGGGAAGGAGCTCCGGCAGCTGGCGTTCGATCGCGTCGAACGGAGCGCTGACCGCGCCGGCGATGTGGCCGTCGATCGAGCGGTACTGGTCGGCGGCGCGGACGTCGAGGATCACGACCTGTCGCGAGTCGAGGATCATCTCGTTCGCGATCTGTGGGGAGACCTCCGCATATCCGCCGGGCGTCATGGAGACGCCAACCGTCTTGCAGCCCGCTGCTGCCAGGGCGAGAACGAGGATGAGGGTCACTCGCACGTTCATAAAACCTCCAGTTCGAATTCCGCCCGCACGGTCCCGACGAGCGTTCCCGCATGGTTGTAGAGCCGCCCGTCGCGCCAGCGCTGCAGGCCTGGCCGCGCTTCGAGATCGATGCCGATCGCTTCGAGCAGGGCGAGGATCACAGGATTCCGGCCACGCGACATCGAGCCGTCTTCGATCTTGATCGCCACGCCGAGTGCCGTCGGCTCCGGAAGACGCAACGCCTCGGCCACTTCGGCAGAGAGCGTCGACGAGAGCGCCATCGAGTAGAACCCTTCGGCTCCCTCTTTCGCGAGGAGCTCGCCGCCGAACGCCTGCATCAGAGGCGTCGTCAAGGTCCAGTTGCCTCCGACGTATTCAGGAAACGACGTCATCGCGTGGACCACGTCGGCGCAGCTCGTCGCATAGCGTTCGAGTGCGCTTCCCATCAGTCGGGCGTAGGCCCAGGCGGCGCGATGCAGCGGAAGAAAAAACGCCGCGACGCCGCAGCCGTCGATCACGACCGGGACCTCGTCGACCGTCAGTCCCGCGAAGTCGGCGACCGTCTGGCACATCAGTTTCTGCAGCGGATGCTCCGCCTCGATGTAGCCCGCGCTCGGGACGTCCATCACCTGCGTCGCGAGCAGCATGCCGGCGTGTTTGCCCGAGCAGTTGTTGTGGAGAGGCGAGGGCGATTCACCGGCGGCGCGAAGCTCCGCGGCCGCCTTCTCGTCGAACGGCATGTGAATGCCGCAGAGGAGATCCTCTTCGTCGAATTCGCCTTTGCGCAGGAGCGCCGCAGCCGTCGACACGTGCATCGGCTCGCCTCCGTGCGATGCGCATGTCAACGCGATCTCTTCCTCGCTCAGCTCGTACTCTTCGACGCCGCCGTATTCGAGCAGAGGAATCGCCTGGAAGGGCTTCGCTGCGGAGCGGAGCGAGGCGCGCATCGCCGGATCGCCGGCGAACGCGACGAGGCGTCCCGACGCATCGACGATCGCGATCGAGCCGCGATGGACGGATTCGACTTCGCCCCCGCGGATCACGCGGGTGAGAGGAACGCTCATTGGGGGGCAAGTCTAATACGGCAACGCAGATGCGCAGCGGACTGAGTGGCGCAGATGCGCAGAGGACTGAGTGGCGCAGATGCGCAGCGGACTGAGTGGCGCAGACGCGTGGTGCCGGAGAGGCGCAGTGGCGCTGCGGACCGGCTGCCGTGAGCTCCGCGCCTCAAGCCTTTGCCGGCGCGCCGCTCTCCGCGGCCACAGCCTCTTCTTCCGTGCTGTAGATCTTGAAGACCGCGTCGAGCTTCGCGAGCTTCAGGAGCTTCTGGATCCGCTCGGACGGGTTGACCAGGATGAGCTTGCGGTTTTGCGTCGAGAACTTGCCGAGGTAGCCGACCAGTTCGCCGATGCCCGTCGAGTCGATGTAGTCGATCTTGGTGAAGTCGATGATGACGTTCGTGCTCTCGTTCTTGAGCACGTTCTCGAGAGCGGAGGAGAAGAACTCGGCGCTCTCGCCGAGCTTGATCAGCCCTTCGACGTACAGAATGGTGAAGTTCTCGAGATGCTTCTTTTCTACGATCACAGACGGCCTCCGAATCCTGGTTGGCTCATGGACTAGCAAAGGCACTGCCACGGCCGTGTCCGGCCGTCAGTGGAGACTGGTCGAGACGGCGAGGACCCCGTTCATGCCGCCGAATCCAAAGGAATTCGACAGGAAGCGCGCAGCGCGGGCCGGGCGGGCGTGATGCGGGACGTAGTCGAGGTCGCACGCCGGGTCGGGAGCGTCGAGGTTGAGTGTCGGCGGAAGGAATCCGTTGCGGAGCGCGAGCAGGGAGGCGACGAGCTCGATCGCACCCGAGGCGCCCATCGCATGGCCGTGCATCGACTTGGTCGAGCTGACCGGAGGGAGCGTTTCGCCGAAGACAAAGTGGATTGCGGCCGTCTCTGTCGCGTCGTTGGCTTTGGTTCCCGTGCCGTGAGCATTGATGTACTCGACGTCGGCCGGTTGCCATCCCGCATCGGCAAGTGCGAGGGTCATCGCCCGGGCCGCGCCGTCGGCCGAGGGGTCGGTGAGGTGTCCGGCATCGCTCGTCGCTCCGAACCCGGCGATCTCGCCGAGGATCGTCGCGCCGCGACGCTCGGCATTCTCCAGCGACTCGAGCACGACGACTGCGGCCCCTTCGGCCAGGACGAGCCCTTTCCGGTCGGCGCTGAACGGACGGCACGCCGCCTCGGGACGCTCGTTGTCGACGGCGAGGACGCGGAGCGCTTCCCACGCGCGGAGGATGCCGAACGTGAGTGGCGCATCGCTGCCGCCGGCGAACATGGCGTCTGCCTGTCCGGCGCGGATCGCCTGCGCGGCGAGGCCGATCGCATGCGTCCCCGACGCACAGGCCGAGGCCACCGCGTAGCCGATGCCCTTCGCGCCGAATCGCCGCGCCACGGCGGACGGCGCGGCGTTGTACATCGACAGAGGGATCGTCGCAGGATGGATGCGCGCGTTCTCGCCATAGAGCCGGCGATAGCCGTTGTCGAGCGTCTCGGCACCGCCCATCCCGGTGCCGATCAGCGCGCCGATCCGCTCGCCGGAAACCTGGAGCTCTCCCGCCTCGGCCGCCGCATCCTCGGCCGCTATCAACGCCAGCCGGGTGAACCGGTCGCTGCCGGGCTCATGCCCCTCGAGCGCTTCGGAAGGAACCTCGCCTCCGATCCGGCAATGGAGCGCATTCGCGTCGATCGACGTGATCTGCCGGATGCCGCTGCGGCCCTCACGCAGATGCCGGAGCGTCGACTCGGCTCCGCGGCCGAGTGCTGAGATGATGCCGGTTCCTGTGATGACGACGCGTCGCATGGGGGAGAAGGTGCTCAGTGGCGCGGTTGCTCAGATGCGTAGTGGCGCAGATGCGTAGTGGCGCAGATGCGCAGCGGCGCAGATGCGTAGTGGCGCAGATGCGCAGATGCTCAGTGGCGCAGATGCTCAGTTGATCAGTGGGTTAGCAGTACCAGTTCTGTACCACTGTCTCGCTGTCCACTGTCTCGCTGTACCACTGTATCGCTGTACCACTGTATCGCTGTACCACTGTATCGCTGTACCACTGTATCGCTGTACCACTGTATCGCTGTACCACTGTATCGCTGTACCACTGTACAACCGCTTTCAGGCCTTTCCCGTCAGTTCCTCCACGATCGTCACCATGTCGCCGAAGGTCTTCATCTCCCGCGCGCGGTCGTCGGGGATGGAGATGCGGAAACGTTCTTCGATGGCGAAGAGGATCGTGAGGGAGTCGAGCGAGTCGATGCCGGCGTCGGCGAGGAGGGTGTTGCTCGTGAGGAGCGTCTCGGGGATGTTCTTTTCCTGGCGGACGATGGCGATGAGGTCCTGCTCGATCTCGGCGCGGGTCACGTTGCGTATGATACGCCCGTGCTCCGTCGTCCTCGTCGCTGGGGTCCGCTCTACGTCCTGTGGATTGCGCTCTGCGCGGTTCTTTTCGTCGCTCTGCGCGGCGCGGAAGATCCGTCGCGGCCCGAGGGGCGCATCCTCTCGGTCGAAGCCGGGCAGCAGGCACTGGCGATCGCGCGTTCCCGCGGGATGAACGACGTCGAGGTCGTCCACGTCGCCCGCGCCCGCAAAGGTGAAGGAGGCGACACCGATCGCTGGATCGTCCTGCTCGACACCGTCCCGCGCAGCGCCCTGCGCGAAGCCATCGTGTTCGAGCTCGCCCAGGAGGACGGAAGACTGCTGGCGAGTCGACGAGTCTACGGGTCGACGAGTCGACAAGGAGAGTCATCGAGCCGGTGAGCGGCGCGGCCCAGCCGACGGGTCGGGCGGCGGACCTGACGACCTGACGACTCGACGACTTGACGACTTCCTCGTCGACTCGTCGACTCGTAGACTTGTCGACTTCGATAAACTCCCTTCGCCCTATGTCCCGTCCCCCCGTTGCCACGAAGCTCACTCCCATGCTCGAGCAGTATTTCGAGATCAAGCGGCAGGTCCCGGACGCGATCCTTTTCTATCGCCTCGGCGATTTCTACGAGATGTTTTTCGAGGATGCGGAGAAGGCGGCGCCTCTGCTCGACCTCGTCCTGACGGCGCGGAACAAGGGGCAGGAGTACGAGACGCCGATGTGCGGCGTCCCGTATCACGCGGCCGAGGGGTACATCGCGAAGCTGATCCGCCACGGGCTGCGGGTGGCGATCTGCGAGCAGGCCGAAGAGGCTGCGCAGGCAAAAGGGCTCGTCCGGCGCGAGATCGTCCGCATCGTGACGCCGGGCACGGCCACCGAGAGCTCGATACTCGATCGCGACAGCTGCTATCTCGTGGCTCTCGTGCCTGCGACCGATGTCGTCGGCGCCGCGTATCTCGACGTCTCGACCGGAGACTTCTTCGTGACGACCTATCGGTCGATGGCCGACGCGCGGCTTTACGACGACATCGCGCGGTTCGCTCCGCGGGAAGCGATCGTGCCGCGCGAGACCGAGACCAATGGCGCGCTGACGATCCCGATCACGACGGTGGAGCCGTCGATCTTCGAGACTACCGGATCGCACGACTACCTGTCGAAGCACTTCGGCACGCAGTCGCTGCGGGGCTTCGGCCTCGACGGCGACGACGCGCGGATCGGTGCGGCGGGCGGCGCGCTCCGCTACGCCACGGCGAGCCACAAGAAAGAGCTCGATCACGTGCGCGGCCTGCGCGTGGACAACGATGCGGAGTTCCTGCAGCTCGATGCCGCAACGCTCGCGAACCTCGAAGTCGTCGAGTCGCGCGACGCCACGCGGCCTCGCGCGACGCTGTGGGCCGTCGTCAACGCGACGAAATCGGCGATGGGAACGCGCACGCTGCGACGGTGGCTGACCCGGCCGCTCGCGGCGCGCGAAGCAATCTTCGATCGTCACGACGCCGTCGACGAACTGACGCGCTCCCGCGCGATCCTCGAACAGATGACGGCGCGACTGCAGAAGATTGCGGATCTCGAGCGGATCGCCTCGCGCGTCACGCTCCGCAGCGCGAGCCCGCGGGAGTGCATCACGCTCGCCGAGTCGCTCCGCGTCTGCGATGAACTGCGCGACGTCATGATTCCGCTGCAGGGGCCTTTGCTCTCCTCGTTGCGTGACCGTGCGGGACTCGCCGCGTGCGAAACCGACGCGCCGAACGGTCTCGCTGAGATCGTCGCGCTGCTCATGCGATCGATCGATCCGAATCCCTCGATCTCCGTGCGCGAAGGCGGCGTCATCGCGACCGGCGTCGACGCCGAGCTCGACGAGCTGCGCACGATCGCGCGCGACTCGAAGACCGTGCTTCTCGAAATCGAAGCGAGCGAGCGGGAGCGGACCGGGATCGGGTCGCTCAAGATCCGCTACAACTCGGTCTTCGGCTACTACATCGAAGTCTCGAAGACGAACCTCGCGAAAGTTCCGGCCGACTACATCCGCAAGCAGACGCTCGCGAACGCAGAGCGTTTCATCACGCCCGATCTCAAGGTGCTCGAGGAGAAGATCGTCGGAGCCGAGGAGAAGGCGATCGCGATCGAGGTGCGGCTGTACGACGAGCTCCTCGGCGAAGTCGCGAAGAAGACGCCGGACGTGCTCGCACTCGCGCGGACGGTGGGGGAGATCGACTCACTCGCGTCGCTGGCGACCGTCGCGATCCGCAACCGCTACGTCCGCCCGACGCTCAGCGAAGACGCCGAAATCCTCATCGACGAGGGGCGTCATCCGGTCATCGAGCAGCTCACCGGCGAACGGTTCATCCCGAACCGCACCGACATCCGGCGCGACGACAACGGCATCCAGGTGATCACCGGGCCGAACATGGGCGGCAAGTCGACCTACCTCCGCCAGGTCGCACTCATCGTGCTGCTCAATCAGGTCGGCTCGTTCGTCCCGGCGGCGAAAGCGCGGCTGGGAGTGTTCGATCGGATCTTCACGCGCGTCGGCGCATCCGATCAGCTCGCGCGTGGCGAATCGACGTTCATGGTCGAGATGCATGAGACGGCGAATATCCTCAACAACGCCACCGATCGCTCGCTCATCATCCTCGACGAGGTCGGCCGCGGCACGGCGACGTTCGACGGGCTGTCGCTGGCGTGGGCGATCATCGAATACCTGCACGACAACCCGGCCCGCAGCGGGATCACGATCTTCGCGACGCACTACCATGAGGTCACCGACCTCGCGAAGACCAAGACGCGCGTCGCGAACTACAACGTCTCGGTCAAAGAGTGGAACGAGCAGATCATTTTCCTGCGCAAGGTCGTCGAAGGGGCGGCGGACAAGAGCTACGGCATCCAGGTCGCGAAGCTCGCCGGCATCCCGCACTCGGTGATCGATCGCGCGCGCGAGATTCTCGACACGCTCGAGCGGAAGGAGCGCGACCTGGTGGAAGAGACGCGCCGCCGCGGACCGGCGCCGTCGACGAAGCAGCTCGGCCTCTTCAACTCGCAGGAACAGTCGATCATCGACGCGCTCCGCGAGCTCGAGGTCGATTCTCTTTCCCCGCGGGACGCGCTGAACGCGCTGTACGAGCTCAAGCAGAAGCTGGGTACGCAATAGCGCAGATGCGCAGATGCGCAGATGCGCAGCGGCGCAGATACGCAGCGGCGCAGATGCGCAGTGGCGCGGTGACGTCTTGTGGCGCAGACATTCCTGTCTGCGCGTCGATGAAGGGAACGACGGAACGACAGACAGGAATGTCCGTCTCTACAAAGACGTGGCGGGTGCGAGCCTCGTCGCCTCGTCGACTCATCGACTCGTTGACTCCAAACATGGCCCCGTCTTCGCTTTGCTACGATGCGCGCTTGATGACCCCTGACGTACTCGGCATTGGACTCACCGGCAAGACGCTGACCGACCTCGAGCGGACGCTTCTTCGCGAGCGGCCGCCGTATGCGGTCGTATTGTTCGGTCGCAACGTCGAGCACGCTGAGCAGCTCCGCGAGCTCGTCGCCGAAGTGAAGGCGATCGCGCCCCGGCCGCCGCTGTTCATGATCGACGAGGAGGGGGGACGCGTCGATCGCCTCCGCACGATCCTTCCCGGGCTGCCGAGCGCGCAGGCGTTTTCCGAGGGGGAACGGCCGGCGGAGATGTCGGAGTGGTTCGGACGGCTGATCGGCCTGGCGCTCCGCTACTTCGACATCGAGATCAATCTCGCGCCGGTGGTCGACATCCGCGGCGACGTTGCGCCGAAGGGCCTCGAACGGCGCACGTTCGGTTCCGATGCCGATACGGTGTCCGAGCTGGCCGGCGCGTTCATGCGCGGTCACCACGCGTCGGGAGTCGCCACCTGTCTCAAGCACTGGCCGGGAATCGGTGAGGGGTCGGCGGACCCGCATTACGGCGCGACGGTGATCGACGTGCCGCACGACGTGCTGCTGCGACGGGAACTCGCGCCGTTCCGCGCGCTGGGTCCCGAGGCACAGTCGATCATGATCGGGCACGGGACGTATCCGCGCATCGAAGAGGATCCCGACCTGCCGGCCTCGCTCAGCCGCCGCCTGACCCAGGATCTGCTCCGCGAGATCGGGTTCGAAGGCGTTGCCGTCAGCGACGACATGGAAATGCACGCCGTCTCCGACCTCGGGTCCTACGAAGAGATCGCCGAGCGCGCGCTGATGGCCGGCAACGACGTGATCCTCTTCTGCAGCCACATCGAGAGGATTCCCGACATCCAGCGGTTCCTCCGCACGCGCGTCGCCGAGAACCTCATGGTGCGCGGACGATTCGAAGATGCGGTCCGACGCGGCGACGCTTTCCGCAAGCACTGCGATCGTCTTCGCGCCGAGAGCGCCCCGGTGACTGACTGGAACGAAGTCGTGGCCGAGGCCGAGCGTTTCGCGGAAGCCTTTGCGGCGACGCGCCCGCCGAGCGACGGCACGGTGCCGGACGAAGAGCGCCGGAAGAGCACCCGCATGCCCGGCAAGGGCCGCACCGGCCGCGAAGAGTGGACGTAGCGGAGTAGCCCCCGCGAAGCCTCCGCAACCTTTTCTGCGCCGAGTCGTTCTATCCTCAGCTCACACGCAGATGCGGATCCGAACTCAGCTCATCCTCGCGGCTTTCGTGCTCGCGGTCCTGCCGCTGGCAGCCATCGTGACGTACTCCTATCACTCGTCGCGACGGGCGCTCGAAGCGGCGTATCGGCGGGAAGCGCAGCGGGCGACGCAGCAGATGGATCAGCGTCTCGCCGCGATTCGCGCCGAGCTCGATCAGGGCGTGCGATACGCCGGGGCTCTCCCGATCCCGAACGAAACGGAAGGCGGCGATGCCGGCTCGATCGTGTCGCTCATGGGCAATGCGGCGCCGCTCGTTCGTGCTCTGGACTACCAGTCGGTCCGGACCACGAGCCGGCGCGCAGAGAAAGTTGATCCCGAGCTTTCGGACCAGGCCGCGGAAGCAGCCCCATCCGACTCGAAAGAGCCCGCTACCGCTCCCGCGCCTCCTGCACCTCCGGCCGCGCTGGAACGCATGGTGATCGAGATCCCCGATTCCGCGTGGCCGGTGTTCCGGATGTCGGAGGAGCAGCAGGAGATCCTGTCCGAGCTTTCGTCGATCGGAGCGAAGCTCAGCGACTCGACCCTCGGGGAGGAGGAAAGGAACGACCTGCGCGCACAGATGCGCGAAGCCGAGCGCGAGTTGAATCGCGTGCTGCGGACGGAGCGCGCCCGGCATGCAGCGCAGTTGCGCGAGATCGATGCGAAGCGGCGAGCGCTGCAGGCACAGCACGAAGTCCATCCGACATCGGGTGTCGCCGAGGTTGCAGCGACGCCTGCGGTCCCGGAGGTCGCGTCTGTCGCTCCCGCGCCGCAACCCGAGCCGTCAGCCGGGGCCGCGGATCCCGCGCCTCGGCCGCAGGTCAAGGTGCGCGAAGCCACCGCAGCGGACGTCGACCGCGCATTCGAGCAGGCGAAAAAGGCCTCGCTGATTCTCGGGCGGCACTTCCAGGTCCCGGTGCGCAAGGAAGGGGAGGTCGTCGGACAGCTCAGCGCACGCATCAGTGTCGACAGCGTCATCCATCGCGTTCTCGGCAGTGCGACCGACGAGCGTGACGAGATCCCGTTTGCCATCGACCGCGAAGGGACTCTCTACACGCGCAACGAAGCGGATCGCGGGCGCCTCGACCGCCTCGGCATCTCCGCTCTCGTGCGGCGCGGCGGCAATCCGACCGCCATCGAAGGCTGGATCGTCTCGCTCTCGACGGATCGCGAGAGTGGCCTCAGGTTCGGTGCGGCACGCCCCGTCGGTCAGAATCTCGACGAACTCCGCAGCGCTGCGGCGCGGAACTTCGGCCTCGGCCTCGGCCTGATCGCGTTTGCGCTGATCGGCATCGTCCCGCTCTCGAATCACCTCACCCGCGACGTCGCTGCGGTGACCGAAGGCGCGGAGCGCATCGCGCACGGCGATCTGCAGACGCGGCTGCCGGTGAAGACGAAGAACGAGCTCGGCCAGCTCGCGCGCGCGTTCAATCGGATGGCCGAGGATCTCAGCGTCAATCAACAGAAACTCCTCGACCAGGAGCGCGCGCGGCGCGAGCAGGAGCTGCAACAGCGGCTGCTCTCGGTCGAGTACGAGCGGAAGTCGGTCGAACTCGAGGACGCGCGGCGTTTCCAGCTCTCGATGCTGCCGAAAGAAGTGCCGCAGCACGATGCGTACGGCATCGCTGTGTACACGCGTACGGCGACGGAAGTGGGAGGCGACTACTACGACTTCCACATCGACGGCGATCGCCTCTCGGTGACGATCGGCGATGCGACAGGCCATGGAGCGAAGGCCGGAACGATGGTGACGGTCGTCAAGACCCTCTTCGCCGGCTACTCCGCCGACGTTGCTCCGTCACGCTTCCTCGTCGATGCAGCAGGGAAGATCCGGCGCATGGAGCTCGGCAGGATGGCGATGGCCCTGTCGCTGGGACGCTTCGAAGGACGGCGCCTCGCGATTGCGTCGGCCGGCATGCCGCCCGTGCTGGTGCATCGCCGCGAGGCCGACGTCGTCGAAGAGCTCGCGCTGTCGGCAACGCCTCTCGGCACGATGGGCGACGAGTATCCGGAAGCAACGATCGATCTCGCGTCCGGCGACACGGTGCTGTTCCTGACCGACGGCTTCCCCGAGTTGATGAATGACGCGGGCCAGCAGCTCGGCTACACGGCGACGAGCGAGGCGTTCGCTCGCGCGGCGCAGGGGACCAGCGCGGCCGACGTGATCGAGACTCTGGTCGAGTGGGCGCGCCGGTGGCATGGCGACCTCCCTCCGAACGACGACGTCACATTCGTCGTCGTCCGCGTCGCCTGAGCCCCTGCAGCTCTACGGTTCTCCAGTGGCGCTGCGGAGCCTCCGGCAGACCATCCTGTACAACTTCATGACTGCACGACTGTACGACTGCCGCCTCGCGCTGTAGTGTGACGCGGATGATTCTCGGAGAGTTGACGGTCCATTTCGCGTTGCCCGAGGCGATTGAAGCGCTGCGCGAAGACGATGCCCTGCGTGTCCTCGAGCTCAGCGTGGAGGCGTATGACGCGCAGACGCTGCTGCGTGAGCTCGGTCGGGCACTCGCTCTGCCCGAATACTACGGCGAGAACTGGGACGCGCTCGACGAGTGCCTGCGCGATCTCGAGACCGACGCACTCACGGTGCTCCTGGTGGAAGGCGCGGGAACGCTCTGGTCGACCGCACCCGACGCAGCGAGGATGCTCGTCGACGTCTGGCTGTCCGCCTCTGCCGAGCGTGGTGGCGATCTTCATCTCGTGTTCGTCTGGTGAACTGATGGTGCGCAGCCGGAATCCTCTTCTCTTTTTCGTTGCCCTGATCGCAGTCGTTGCCGGGATCGTGTGGCAACGGTACGAGCGGGCGCAGCCCGTGCCATCCGCCGCGCCTGCAGCGGTCGAGGCGCCGGCTCGTACGGCGCCGGCGCCGGAAGCCGCGAGTCCGAACGCAGAGCCTGCAGCCTCACCGTCACTGGAGCGCGTCGTGCGCAGTGAGGAAGAGAAGGATCAGCTGCTGGTGACGCTTGCTCTAATCGAGAGCGGCGGCCCGTATCCGTATGACAAGGACGGCAGCGTGTTCGGCAATCGGGAGGGACTGCTGCCGAAGAAGCCGCGCGGCTATTACCGCGAGTACACCGTGCCGACGCCGGGGGCATCGAATCGCGGGGCGCGGCGTGTCGTGCAGGGGCGGGAAGGGGAGACGTACTACACGCGCGACCACTACCGCAGTTTCGTCAGGCTCGACCGGTGAAGCTTTCGGGGCGACTCGACTACGATACGGGGATGCGTCTCGATTCGAATGAATATGCCCCGCACTTCGACACCTACCTGAAGAACGTTCCGGAAGACGACGCGCTCGCAGCCATCGAAGCGCAGTCGGCGGACACGCAGAAGCTCCTGTCCGGTCTCGATGAAACGCGCGCCTCCCATCGGTATGCCGACGGGAAGTGGAGCGTGAAGCAGGTGATCGGACACCTCATCGATGGCGAGAGGAT
>Ga0209347_1003635_pt1 | contig 17518 bp, 14 predicted proteins | sample AutmiccommuBRH23_FD_187382 | JGI IMG/M metagenome (GOLD analysis project Ga0209347, IMG submission 187382) | Deep subsurface microbial communities from Mt. Terri, Switzerland - Autotrophic microbial communities BRH/23 (SPAdes) (version 2) | ecosystem: Environmental > Aquatic > Deep subsurface >...
TCTATCGCTTGTTGGTACTGCCTTTCTTTTAAAAGACACAATCCGTGTAACAGCCGCAGGTCCGGATCCCCGGGGAGCACGGTTAACGCCTGGTCCATAAAGGGTCCAAGCCTGCCTGTGTGTCCGGTTGTTAACAATCCCAGGCCCATTGCGATCAGGGCATCCCGGTAATAACCCTCGCTGCCGCGCATCACGACCAGCGCTTGCTCCATGACCGCCACACCCGTTTCCGGCTCCCGGTTTTGAAAATGTTCCATACCCATGCTGTATAAAAGAAATGGGTTTTCGGGGTCCGCAGCCAGGGCTTTGCTGAGCAAGGCCATGTTGCGTTGACGTTTGTTTTTGCCGCGCACTTCCCTTTCCAGGCAGCCGTAATGATGTAACACAAGGCCCGATAACACCAGTCCCGAACCATCGTTTTTTTCTAAAATGGTACCCGCAATCTGCTCATGAATGACACCGGAAAAACGGTATTCCGGTCTGTTCCTGAACAAACGCACCACCCGGTCTTCCGCCACGGCACCAACTTGGTCCAGGTAATTTCGAATGCGCACATAGTAACCTTGGACTTCCCGGTGGTTAAGCAGCGCTGAAAAATAATGCGGTTTTACCGGTTCCAAAACTTCATCGGCATCAAGTACAAGTATCCACTCCCCCGCCGCCCGGGCAATGGAAAAATTCCTCGCCGCGGCAAAGTCATCCCGCCAGGCAAAGCACATAACCTTTGCTCCGTAACCACGGGCTATTTCAATGGTACGGTCCGTAGACCCGGTATCTACCACGATTATCTCCCGAACCAGTTTTTCAACGCTTTTTATACAGCGGCCAATACAGTGGGCTTCGTTTTTCACAATCATGCACAATGAAACATCCGGCTGTCCGGTCATGCTCCCGAGGCCTCCCCGCCGGGGAACCTACGGTTCATTAAATGCCGGAAAACAGCTGCTTGGCGGTCTAAAAAGTTTGCCAGTGCTTCAGCGCCACCGGGGGAGAGTGAAAGCAGGCTCTGAGCAACCGCTTCCGCCAAACGTGGAAAGCTTACCCTGACCGGTTTTTCGGCGGCTAAATACTGATCGCCCCGGAAAAGCAAGCAACGATCCAGTACCCCCAGGGCCAAACTAATTACTTCCGGTTCTCTATGAGGTTCGGGACGCCCGGCGGGAAAGCCGTTTTCCAAACAGCTGATCAAATTAAGTAAAAACCAGGCGGCACTTCTCCCCCCGGGGCGGCGCCAAAGAGCCAGGGACCCGGACTTGGCCGCCCGGCGGTTTCCCAGCAGCAGCTGCGCTATGATTACATCCACCGTGGTTTCCGGTTCCAATTCACCGGTGAACCGCCGGTGAAAACCGGCCAGGGAAAGTGCTCGCCCCGGATGGCCCGAATAAACCAAAATCTGCACCAGGTCCCTTGGCCGGCCATCATCACCGGTGTTAAGCTCTTTTCCCCGGTGTCCGTCCAGGCAGGCATAAGCCAGGTCCGGGCGGCCCGACTCCATAAAAAGCCTCGCCAAAATCCGGGCCGACCCGCATTGGGCCAGGTGACCGGCGCTTTTAAAACGTGACAGTGTTTCCGCCGGATCAAACCGCTGCCAATAAAGAGAAAACAAGCTGTACAGCGGGTAAACATACCCGGACTCATCGGACAGGGCTTTCTTATAATGCTCCGCCGCCCGGGGCAAATCATCAATTTTTTCGTGGCAGTAACCCAGGTGGTAATGAGCAAGAAAGCTGCCCGTTCCGTTGGTATGGGCGAAAAAAGCCGGGGGGACGCCGCGTTGCAAGGCCTGGTTGAACCACCTTACCGCCACCGGGTACTCACCCATCAATTCAAGAACCACCCCGCCCTGGAATAAAAGGTCGGTGTAGACCGGGTACCTGACCGCTTCTTCCAAACAAACGCAGAGCGCCGCATCATAATTTCCCAGCAATTTGTGGCAGTTTACAACATTTAAAACAGATGGCGCCCGGAATAATATATGGCTGTCGGAAAGATGATCGCAGGCAAATTGGAACAACGGCAGTGCCCGGTCCGGCTTTCCGAGCCCCAGCCATTCCAAGCCGAGATAATAATGCAGAAAAGGATTTGCCCGGTCTTGCTCCAGGGCCTTCTCCAACATCACCAGATTGCGCCGTCTTCTGCAACCGCGTTCCCTGCCGGTGGGAGGTCTGTGCCGGATTACAGGGGTTTGGGCCACACCGGGCGTATTTTTTCCGGATAGTGATACCTGTTCGTGGATGCGGCCCTTGAAACGATGTTCCGGCAGATTGCGAAAAAACCTTAACACCATAAACCTTCCGTAAGTACCGGGCGTTTCTCCCGCTTCGTTATAAAGCGGAAGAAAAAAAGCCGTAATCTTTTCATCAACACCCGGCAATAGACTACGCAGGCTGCCTTGAGATGTATCCAACAGCTCGTCGGCGTCCAGGGACAAAACCCATTTACTTTCAACATGCTCCAAGGCGAAGTTGCGGGCAGCGCTGAAATCACCGTTCCAGTCCATCCGGTAAACCTTGCTGCCGTAGCGGCGGGCTATTTGCGCGGTGGCGTCTGTGGAACCGGTGTCCACGATAACTATTTCATCAACCTCCCCCGCAACACTCTGCAGGCAGCGTTCCAACCGGGCTTCCTCGTTTTTTACAATCATGGCCAACCCAATTGTTGGGGTCATGTTCCCTGGCGCACCTCCTCTAACAGCCGGTTAAACAAAGGTGCGTCAGGGTGTCTTTGGGCCGCCTCCTTAAGAGCCTGCATTCGCATGGATTCGTATAACCTGACCAGGCGCACGTAATGGCAAGGCTCGCCGGGTTCAATGTCCAGGGCCAGCTGGTAAAGTTCCGCCGCAGCCAAGTTTTCACCTGAACGCTGCTTGATATCGCCCAGCATGGAAACAGTATCGCCGCAGCGGGGGGTGTTGGACAGGAAATCTCTGAAACATGCTTCGGCCTCTTCCAAGCAGCCGTAACGGTAAAAGAGACGCCCGATTCTACCGGCATTGCGCACCGCGCATTCCCGGCTTAGACCGCCTAGCAACGCGACGGCCTTCTCCTTTTCCCCCAGGTCTATGGTTCTGGTCAATACGTCCAGCAGCAGCGTCATGCCCTCTTCCCCCAGGTCGATACCCTCCCACCGGCTTTCACCGGCAATGGCGTTTAAAAGGGCCACCACACCGCCGGTTTCCCTGGAAAGCCCCAGGGCGAAAAGCTCCTCAGCCAGTGCCCGCACCTTCCTGTGGTTGCCCTGGAACCAAAAACAAAGCAGTTTATTCAACCTGGCGTACGGGTAAGACGGGTGATCAGCGTTAAACCCTTCGATAATGCGCAGGGCCTCCAGGTACCGGCTCTGCTGAATCAGGCAGACCGCGCGCAGGATGGCGACATCATCCCCGGCGGTTTCACCGCCTGTTCCCCGGTCCAGGTACTCCAGGGCCAGCCGGTATGCGGCATGACGATATAAGAGGTTCCCCATCATCAGATTGGCCTGCGGGGTACAAAAATCACAGATTTTATCCAGGCACTCTCCGGCGTACACAGGGTCTTCCCACGGCTTCAGCAAAAGGATGATGCTCTCCAGGGCCGGCACGAACGCTGGATTATCGCGTAAACTGCGAATGTAATGACCCATCGCTTCTTCCTCATCAAGGAACTTTTCCGCCAGTCTTCCCAGTTGGTAATGGGAACGAAAGCCGCGCATACCGCTGAAAGGCGCATAATAAGCAGGCTGAGGCGGCATGGCCAGCGCCTTTCTGAAATAATCACCGGCCCGGGCGTAATGCTTTTGTTCCAGGGCGGCCAACCCGCCGTAATAACAAAGGTCTGCATAATGCGGAAACAAATTCAAACCCTGCCGGACAACCGTAAGCGCCCGGTCAAAATCCCGGGCGGCATGAGCGGCCAACACTATATATCTGATTAACTTGGGCAGGTAAACTGTCTGCGGGTCAACGCCGTCGGCGGCCTTGATCAGTTCATCCACCGCTTCACCGTATTTTTCAGCGCGGTAGAGTTCCACCCCGTAATGATAGCGCAGCAGGCGGTTTTGGGGGGCGGCGGCCATTTCCCGGGCCAGGATGGAAAGGTTGCGGTCTATTTTGCCCTTGGCTGCAATCTGTTGACTAAGGTAACCATAATGCATAATCACCAGGTCATCAGCCACCTGGTACCTGGCATTACTGTTTCTTTCCAGGATGACGTCAACAATCTGCTCGTGGATAGCACCCCGGAAACGGTATTGCTCTCTGTTTCGGAAAAGCCTGAAAACCAGGTCCGGGCATGATTCAATCCATCCATCGCTGCCCAGATAATTAATGATCTTGATAAAATAACCTTCAATTTCATGATTACTAACAATTTTGCGTAAAACATCCCGACTTTCCGCTGCTAATTCCTCGTCAGCGTCCAGGAACATAATCCAGTCACCGGTCGCCAGATCGATTGATACATTGCGGGCATCGCTAAAGTTATCATTCCAGGCAAAACTGTAAACCCTGGCGCCAAAGCGGCGGGCTATCTGCTCGGTTTTATCCGTAGATCCTGTGTCCACAATAATTATTTCGTCTACCGCGCCGGCAACACTTTTTAAACACCTGGCAATGTTCTGCTCTTCATTTTTAACAATCATGCACAAACTGATGGTATTTTCCATGGCCGGTAACCAACCTCAGCAAAAGTTTTTTTTAGTATATGCATTTTATGGTAGCAATGCCCGGGGAAATTTAATACTCTGTATTACCGGTTACATTTACCATTTTTTCATTGTTGTGGAGTTTTTTCTTTTAACCCATGTCAATCTCATTTTACAAGGGGGGATACTGTGCCAAACTTTAAGATTTTCCAAGATAACCCAGACCAGGCGCGAATTAAGATTTTCGGTAGCAACGATATTGCGGTCAGCACCGACTCCACGGGGAATATCGGTATTACCAGCACCGGTCTGGCAATTACCGCGCCCGCGGGCGGCCTGTCCATTACACCACCGGCAGACGGATTGTCCATCACCTCAACCGGCTTGGCGGTTACCGCGCCCGCCAACGGCCTAACGGTTACCGCGCCGGCAAGCGGATTAGCCATCACGCCTCCGGCGGGCGGCCTGTCCATCACACCGCCGACAGACGGGTTGTCCATCACTTCCACCGGGCTGGCGGTTACGGCGCCTGCCAACGGGCTGACGGTTACCGCGCCGGCAAGTGGATTAGCCATCACGCCCCCGACGGGCGGTCTGTCCATTACACCGCCGGCAGACGGGCTGTCCATCACTTCCACCGGACTGGCGGTTACGGCGCCTGCCAACGGCCTAACAGTTACTGCGCCGGCAAGTGGATTAGCCATTACGCCTCCGACGGGCGGTCTGTCCATTACACCGCCGGCAGACGGGTTGTCCATCACTTCCACCGGGCTGGCGGTTACGGCGCCTGCCAACGGCCTGACGGTCACCGCGCCGGCAAGTGGATTAGCCATCACGCCCCCGACGGGCGGCCTGTCCATCACACCGCCGGCAGACGGTTTGTCCATCACTTCCACCGGGCTGGCAGTTACGGCGCCTGCCAACGGCCTGACGGTCACCGCGCCGGCGGAAGGTTTATCAATTACACCGCCAACCGGCGGGTTGCTGATTACCTCGGCCGGTATTCAAGCCACCCTGGCCACCACCGACGTTTCAGCGACCAGGGCCAATATAACAAATACAAACGGAACCCCGGATGAAACCTATACAGTATTAGACCTAAGAACCTATAGTTTCGGCATTGTAAACGCCGCCCAATCCGCAGGTCAGGCCACCGTTAAGCTGCAAATTAGCCCGGACGGCACGAATTTTATCGACGAAGCAGGTCCGATCACCCTGGATGCCGGTGAAGTTGAGGCCCTGGTGGCTTCCATATTTCTAAAGTACGCCCGGGTATACTATGCCGCAGTTGACTCCAACAGCGCGGTAACCTTGAATATTTTCTTCCAGGGCCAATCATAGACACAGTGACCACAGCGGATTCTGTTTAGCGATTGGGGACATCCCTCCGGAGGAGAGATGTCCCCAATCACGATCTGCTACTCTCTTAACTATTAAAAAGAGTAGAACTGCAAACACCGCAGCCCTACTCGGATTCATCTGTTGTACAATCAACGTTTTTAACGTTTAGACATTAGCGGCAGACTCACCCGCCGTACCAGAATATTGAGCCGCCTTTTTGATGTCTATAACCCCGGCCCCCTGAATATTCGGGTCGAGGCCGCCCAGTTTCCTGGCGGTTTCCATCAACCTGGCTTTAACCTGCTCCGGGGTCATGGAATTGTTCAATTGCAACATCTGTGCCACCACCCCCGCACATACCGGCGTGGCCATGGAGGTGCCGGAAAATGAAGCATACCACTCGCCCACCCGGGATTCCTTACTCTTTTTATCCATTACGGAACCGGGCGCGCGCAGGGAAATAATGTTGGTTCCCGGAGCCAGCACATCCGGTTTGACCAGATTGTCGATTGTAGGACCCCGGCTGGAAAAATCGGCCACCACATCGTCACCCGGCACAATAGTATCAACATCATTGAGAGCACCAACGGTAATAACCAGAGGGTCAATCCCCGGGGAACCTATGGAGCGCAACTGCGGGCCATCGTTCCCAGCCGCCACGCAAACGACGATACCGGCCCGCCAGGCCTTTTCCACCGTCTGGCATAAGGGGTCGTCCCGGTATGATTCCGAAGCTTGCGCGCCGAGGGAAAGGTTAGCCACCTTGATGGCCAGTTCATCCCTGTTGTTAATGCACCACTGCAAACCTTCAATCACCGTAGAAATAGAACCGGAGCCGTTTTTATTCAAAACCTTAACTCCTACTATTTCGGCTTCCGGAGCCGGAGCCCGGTACAGCAAACCAGACTTGCTCCCGTTCGAGGCAATATCGCCCGCCACGTGCGTTCCATGTCCGTTGTCGTCATAGGGGTCGTTTTTGCGGTTGATGCAATCTTTAAAACCTTTGATCCTGCCCGTTAAATCCGGGTGATTATGGACGCCGGTATCAAGCACCGCAACGGTAATCCCCTTCCCGGTGAGCATTCTTTCCCACAGCTGTGGGGCCTGCACCGTCGGCGAGGCCACATCCAGGACGGCTCTGACTTCACGGTCATACCATACTTTTTTCACCGATCTGTTGCTTACCAAAGACTCCAGTTTTTGCATGTTAACCCGGGTGGAAAACGCATTGATGACAACCAGCTCTTTATGTACCCGGCAACCGACGAACGCGGCCAAGTCATTAATATGCAGAGCGCCCGGGATGTGGTCGCGCAACTGTACCACCACCGGTATTGCAAACAGGCGCTGTTTAATGAACTGCAATGGCCTCTGAATAAAACACGGCACACCCCGAAGCGGCCGGTACCTGTTTAAGGCCGTCTTTTTCAGCACCGGGCACATTTTTTCGCTTTTAGCGCGGATCCAACTTACCTCTTTTAGCAGCATGTCAATCCCCCCAAATTTGCACCATACTATGCAAATTATGGCTGGAGTGTTAAAGACGCCCAAAAAAAACTTAGACCCCGATGCATTAAATAAGATTTTTTCAGCAACTAACCGGTGGCCAAAAACCGCATAACATAATCTATCACTTAAAGTTGGCAATTTAGCGAATGAACCAAATACTTTAATATGCAAAGGTGAGATGCATGAGAGCGTTTGAATTCGTATTAATTATCATCCTGGTGCTGGTAATATGTTCCATGGCAACACTAAACCGCTGGCACTTTGTATTTCAGACCCAGTGGGGATCCCCCGCGGAACAAATGGCGACCGATTCGCCGGCGGAGCATGCCGCTGAGGAAACAAAAAAAGAATCAACAGTGGATTACGCAAAGGAATACTCCCAATTACCGGTAACCCGTATCGAATTCATAGTTATACTGAGCCGCCACCTGGGGCTGAAACCGGAAACAGGACCCATGTCCTTTACAGATATAACCGGCAATTCTCCAACATCGCGGTACGTTTACCCGCTTGTAAAACGGGGATATATAAGCGGCTATTCCGACAAAACTTTAAGGCCCCAGGAATTCATAACGGAAAATGAGGCGAAAATTATCATTGCCCGTTCACAAGGGCAAAATGCTCCGGCATACCAGCCAAACAGTCCCCTGTTGACAAAGGAACAACTGTTTAACATGCTTGCCGAGGTTGAATAACAACTGCTGTTAACCCGGCTCACCAAAAACGACAAGTCAGCTCAAAAAACAATGTCAGCCGTGGGGCTGACATTGTGTAAAACATTACCATTTAATGTTGCCGCCTTTAAATTATATAGTTATCGTAGTCCCGTCAAACTTGGTGAATGTAAAGCCGCCGAAATCCTCGTTATAAGTTTTTCTGTAATCCTGTAAAATCCCTATTGCCACCGCTTCACCCAGCTTAAGGCCCTCCCCGTCCGAACGGTAGTGTACGCCGGCGGCATTGCGGCCCAAGCCAACATTGGTGGCAAGCTTATTAATTTCCCCGCCCACCGTCAAAAGCGGTCCCGTATACGGCAGCAGTTCCAAACCATCGGCGCTGGCCACCACCGGATTGGGAATAATAAATGATTCTTTAAAAAATGCTTTCAGCATGGTTGCTCCCGCTCCGGCAACACAGGCGTGACCGGCGGGATAGGCCGAATGGGTGGGACAACCTTCGGCATAAGCCTGAGGCAAAAGATAAGAACCAAACTTTTCAAATACCTCGGCAACCGCCTGGGAATCAAGCAATTCCCGGTTAATTGGATAATTGGCGGCGCCGGTTAGAACATTGTGGACCCTGCCGCCAAACTCTTCGGGCCGAAGCCGGCGATGCACCAGCCATTTTTGGTACCAGGCGGCCTCGTCTGCCGCCCTGGTGGCCCGGGCCACAAAATCCAGTATATGCGGAGCCCCGAAAGTTACAAAACTGTTCTGGGTTGCCGTACGCAGGTAGGGGTTGGTTGGGGACAGCGCCGCCGTTCCAAAACCGAGCAGAATTTGAGCCGCGCCAAGAAAACCCTGAAAAGTGAAATCACGATGATTCCACTCCCCTAAATCACGACCGTTGCGGAGATAACGCGGTGTGGGGTCGAATTTATTCGGAACTGGGGGAGCACCCCCGTTCTGGATATTCAACCAGTCCTGGTAAGACGTGATGTGATCAACACCAGCCGCCGTTGTTCGATATCGCTGGACGATGGTTGTGGCTCCAAAGGGTATGTCTTTCCACAAGAATTGGGAAATATAAGGTCCCGCCAAATCGCCGGGCGTGTTTACGCGGAACAGGCTTCCCGTGGTGACCAATCCGTTAACCTTGGGGCCGCGAAAATCCGAAAAGTTGGACAGATCAGCGGCAGCCGCGATGGTGAGCGGGTTGGTATCGTATTCCGCAAATGGCACATCACGTGTCAACGCCAGCCAGTAAAGCTCAGCTAAATCGCTGGCACCCCAGGCGCTGCTAAAGGGCGGCGGTATCTCCATGCTTAAATGATGGGAATCGGGTCCCGCCATCTCAAATGCATAGGCGGCCTGAGGATTGGCCAGCCTGGCGACACCTCCCAGAGGGATGTATTCAAAATCCTCCGGGTTACCCGTTGATAAAGCCCTTGTTAAGTCCCAGTAGGCATTGAGATCAACTTCACCCAGGTGATTGTGCGGCAATCCCTTGGAAAAACTGGCAATCTTATTGGGGTATAAAAATTCATCACCGTTACAAGGATGGCCCGGCAGAGGAAGGTTCCTTTGAAACAGCGCGGCATCCAGGCGGATTTGAAATGCTTCTTGACGGCGCTGTCGGGCATTTACCGGTCCAATCGCACACGACGCCAACTGGTTTTGGTTTTCGCCTGCCGCTTCCCTTAGATTAACTTTTTTATCTCCACGTACTGAATTGTCACTGCTCATGCAGGCTCTCCCCTTTTATTAATGTTCTTTTGCATACGCATAATAAATATTATGCCGGTTGGTAAAAATTGCTACAAAATAAGCAGTGGTTTATTTTTCAAGTTTCGATATTGGAGATATTAAGCACAAATATACTGCCAACCGAGGTGTTTCCAGGCTCAGGTCGTCTTAGCGTGCAATATCCACCAACGGGTGCACTGCAACCCTGCGATAATTTAACTAACTGTATGCACCACCTCGCGGATGGCCTCGGGCACCAAATGGGCACCAAAAAGGCCTCCGCAGGATTAAGTAAATCCTCGGAGGCCTTGATATTCCTGGAGCGGGTGAAGGGGATCGAACCCTCAACCCTCAGCTTGGGAAGCTGATGCTCTACCATTGAGCTACACCCGCCAATTTTGTATTTTTAGCATTATTAATTATAGCACCTTAAAGTGTAAAGTCAAGTTGATCAGTGCCTTGTAAAATGATGAAACATGGCCAGGCAGGGGTCATATCATGGAATATAAGCTAAAATGCAGGGGAGGTATAAAGTTTGACCATCATTGTTATTGACCCGGGGCACGGTGGCGAGGACCCCGGTGCCGTGAGCGGACCATACCGGGAAAAAAGTTTTAACCTGCAGGTAGCCGGGGCGGTCGCCGGTTATATTAATGAACGCTATACGGCGTCGGTACATTTAACCAGAATATCGGATATCACAGCCGGGCTTGCCGAAAGGGCGGGATACGCCAACGAATTAAAGGCCAATTTATTTGTATCTCTGCATACCAACGCCGGCGGGGGAACCGGTTTTGAGAGCTATGTTTACACCGGCGCCGGCGGCGGCACTCGGGTGTACAGGGACCGGCTGCATGATTATGTGGCCGGGTTTTGTGCATCGCACGGCATCCGTGACCGGGGCAAAAAGGAAGCTAATTTTTTTGTTTTACGTGAAACAAATATGTCGGCCGTGTTACTGGAAAACCTTTTTATTGACAATAACAACGACCTGACATTTCTGACCAAGCCTGATTTTACGCAACGGCTGGGCAAATCTATCGGCGAAGGTATAGCACAGACCCTCGGTTTGGATACAAAAACTGAAGGCGCCGGATTTATTCCCGCCCGGGCGCTAACCGCAGCCGAGCCGGACCGGGCTAGAAAACTTTTAAAAGCTAAGAACCCTGCCGCGCCGGATTATATTGATATCTATGTCCGAATGGGCGGCCTTTACCGGATCAGGTGGGATGCTGTTTTCGCCCAATCTTGCAAGGAGACCGGTTTTTGGAAATTTGGCGGCCTGGTCCGGCCTGAACAATACAATTTTGCCGGCCTGGGATCCTTTGACGGCAAAGAAGGCGCCTCTTTTAAAACACCGGAGGACGGCATAGAAGCACAATTTCAGCACTGGCACGTTTACTTCCACGGGGGCAGGCTCCCCGCGGGCAGGCCGGAACTTGACCCCCGGCGAAAAGCGGCGCTCTCCACGGGGTGGGGAGGCAAACTAAACTATGTTGAGGACTTGGGGGGTAAGTGGGCACCCGCGCCGGATTACGGTGTAAGCATTGTAAGGGATTACATGGTTTCGTTTGGCGGACCGTCGCCGGAGCCGCAGCCCGAACCCGGCCCGGATGACGGCGGCGGAGGCTGGAACCCGGCTGCTGAAATAGCCCGGCTGCAAAAAGACGGCTTGGTGGTTAACGACCACTCGCCAGACTCATATGTTACATGGGGCGAATTTGCGACTGTGCTCAACAGGTTGAGAGATCGATTATAAGTTAATCAGCGCCCTCTCTTTCACACTTTGTGGACAGTTGAATAGAATATATCAACAATTGTGTTCAAATGGGCAGGAGCAAAGGAAAGGAGGGAAAGCTGATCAAGTGACCAGGCAAGAAGTTTTTTACATGGTGTCCCTGGCCTGCCTGGGATTATTCATATTACTGGGTGTTTACATCTGGAAAAGCAGCGCTGCTGCTCCCGTTGAAACAGAGTATCTCGCCGGCCAGACGGAAAACCTGACGGAGCAAGGAAAAAGCGAACCGCAGCCCCCGCAGGAATCAAAAAACAGCGGATCGGATATGACGGCACCGGCGACAGCCAACCAGGGAACCCCGGCAACACCCGGCACGGCAACAACGGTTAAACAGGCAACCCCGGCGGCACCCGACGCTGTACCCGGCAGTGCGCCCAAAAACACCGCTTCAACCACAGCCCCGTCAGCGGCGGTCCAAAGCCAGGCGCCCAAAACAACACCCACCACCAGTAACAACAATATTGTTGTCCCGAACTGCAAAGTTGGGGATACCATAACGCTTGGCGACGTTGAAATGGTGGTGACCAAAGCAACAAAAACGCACAAGGTTATTGACATCACCATCACAGGCAATACTTCAGGCCAGCCGCCCAAACTCGTTTTGGTGGATCAAAACCGAATTATTTACGAAATACCCGCCGATGTGGATATCAACGTGGATCTGACTGAAAAAGCGGCCATAGAAAAATCTTCGCTGTTTTACGGCAGCGAAAGCAAAAATTAAAGCCGGCGACAACCGGCTTTTTTATTTTATCTGGAATGTTTTTCAACAACAATTTTTTTATGGTTCACTGCAGCCTCTATACCTTGCTTAGCGCTTCGCCCAGCACCCGGATTACATGGTCCATCTGCTGTTCAGTAAGCCGGTTAAAAAAAGGCAGCGCCAGGGTGGATGAAGCCGCTGTTTCGGTGTTGGGGAAGCATCCTTCACGGTAATTAAACAACCGCCGGTAAAATGGCTGCAGATGGATGGGCGTAAAGTAGGGCCTGCAGTCAACACCATTATCCTGCAGGTATTGCATTACCCGATCCCGGTCTATTCCCTGTTCCAGGCGGATAACATAAACAAACCAGCTCATTCGGACCCCCGGAAGAACCCGGGGCAAAATAACCCCTTTCAACCTGCCCAGCTTGGCGTGGTAGGAACGGGCCACCGCTTCCCGTTTGTCCAGGATTTCATCTATCTTTGCCACCTGGGCCACCCCGAGGGCCGCGCTGATTTCATCCAGGCGATAATTGTATCCCAGGCGTTCATGGTGCAGCCATAGATTATTCATGCTTCTGCCCTGATTGCGCATACTCCTGAACAGGCCGGCCAATTCCGGGTTGTCGGTGGCAATTAACCCTCCTTCGCCGGTGGTTATTTGTTTGTTGGGGTAAAAGGCGAATACTCCCGCGTTGCCCATGGTCCCGGCTTTTTTGCCATTGTACATTGAACCAATAGCTTCACAGGCGTCTTCAATTACCGCCAGACCGTATCTCGCGGCAATGTCCAATATGGCATCCATTTCAGTCGGGTGGCCAAATGCATGCACCGGCAAGATGGCCTTAGTTTTGTCCGTAATTAATGATTCCACCAGCATCGGGTCCAAGTTGAGGGTCTCGGACTCGATATCGGCAAACACCGGCCGGGCCCGCTCATACAGAATACAGTTGCTGGAGGCCACAAAGCTAAAGGGTGTGGTGATGACCTCATCACCCTCTCCTATATCCAGGGCGCGCACAACCAGGTGTAGCCCCGCGGTCCCGCTGCTTACCGCCACCGCATCCCCAACCCCCAGGTAATCGGCTGTCATTTGCTCAAATTTCTCCACCATCGGGCCAATGCTTAGAATTCCACTGTTCAACACCCGGCCGACCAGTTCATGCTCATCAGGCCCGATATCCGGGGACGATAGAGGTACCTTCATGCTATCAACCTTCTTTATAACTAAGTTTTTTACAGTCAGGCATTCAAAATTGCTTCCCGCACCAGCCGGGCGATTTTTTCAATCTCCGGGAAGGCAAGCCCGGGATGTACAGGTATGGCCAGCACTTCCCCGGCGGCCCTTTCCGCCTCCGGGAAATCGCCCGCTTTATATCCCAGGTGTCTGTAGGCCGCCTGCAAATGCAGCGGTATGGGGTAGTATATACCGCAGTCAATTCCGTTTCTTTGCAAATATGTCTTAATCGTGTCCCTGTGGGGCGTCCTGATTGCGTACAGATGATAAGTATGCCTGTTACCATCCATCTCCCGGGGAATATTAACTACCTCACCAAGCAGCTGATTATAGTATCCGGCCAGGGCTTTACGCTTTTCGATCCACATTTCCAGGTGTTTGAATTTGACCAGCAGCACCGAGGCCTGCAGTTCGTCCAGCCTGCTGTTCCAACCCATTGATTCGTGAACAAACTTGCTGCGGCTGCCGTGCGCGCGCAGGACTTCAACCCGGGCCGCCAAATTGTCATTTCCGGTTACCACCATGCCGCCGTCTCCATACCCGCCCAGGTTTTTGGTTGGAAAAAAGCTGAAACAACCCGCATGTCCCAGCGAGCCCGCCCGGCGGCCTCTGTACTCCGCACCCATGGCCTGGCAGGCATCTTCAATAACCACCAGACCGTGTTTGTCGGCCAGATTTATGACGGCGTCCATGTCGGCCATTTGGCCAAAAACATGAACCGGAATAATCGCCCTGGTTCTGCCGGTAATCCGATTTTTTATTCTTTCCGGGTCAATATTGCAGGTGTCGTAATCAATATCCGCGAATACCGGGGTGGCCCCGGTACGGGTTATAGCTCCGGCGGTGGCGAAAAAAGTATATGGAGAAGTGATTACCTCATCACCTTCGCCGATACCGCAGGCCGCCAGTGACAGGTACAGGGCATCGGAGCCGCTGGCGACCCCAACGCCGTATGGCGTTCCGCAGTAAGCGGCAATGGTTTTTTCCAGCTGCCGTACCCGGGGTCCCAGAATATATTTCCCGGCAGCCAGAGTCTCCATGACAACCGCGTTTATTTCCTCACGCAGCTCAAAGTACTGGCCCCGCAAGTCAAAAAGTTCAATCACGATAATTTCCTCCGTCGACGGGCAAAGGCAGCGGGACGGGGCGGCCGGTTTGGGCCGATTGGTAAATGCCCAGCACCAGTTCAAGTGATTTTCTGCCCTCATGGCCATCCACAGCCGGGCGACAACCCTTTTGCATCGCATCGGTAAGGTCCCGTAGCACCGCCAGGTGCCCAGTGTCATTATGTTCTTCCGCACCCGCGCAAATATACATAGCCTGCTCTTTGCCGATAAAGTCACAGAAGTCCCAGGCCCTTATTTTGCCGCCCTTTTCGTTGCCTATGACCACCGTGCCCCTTTCACCGAATATTGCAATCGTCTCCTCAAGATTACAGGGATAAACAGTGGATGCGGCTTCAATTAATCCCAGCGCGCCGCCCTGAAAATTGAGCATCGCCAACCCCACATCTTCGGCATCTATGGGTCGATAACGGGTAGCCGTTTGCGCTGTTACGTTGTCTACCCCGCCCATTATCCACTGCAGTGCGTCGACGCTGTGGATGGCCTGATTCATCAACACGCCCCCGCCTTTATCCCTGCTGCCGCGCCAGGGGCAGCGGTTGTAATAATTATCATTGCGGTTCCAGCGCACCGTGGCCACCCCGTGACTCAGCCTGCCGAACTTGCCTCCATCGACAGCAATTTTCAATATCTGCATTGCGGGCCTAAAACGGTTCTGCAGGACTACGGAAAGGGATACTCCCTCTTTCTCACAAGCGCTGATCAACCGGTCGGCATTTTCAAGAGACAACGCCACGGGTTTCTCCATTAAAACATGCTTGCCCCTGTGCGCGGCCATAATTCCCATCTCGGAGTGCAGTTCGCTGGGGGTGCAGATTATCACTACATCCAGGCTTTTTTCTTTCTCCAGCATCTCTTCGTAATGAAGATAACCGCTGATACTGTAAAGGCGGGTGAAGTTTTCCAAAGCACCGGCATCGGTGTCACAGGCCGCCGCCAGTTCCGCCCCCGGTAATTGCAGGAGCGCCCGGGCATGGCTTTTCGACGCATGCCCGCAGCCGACGATGCCGAATTTAATCCGGGTGCCGGTCATACCCTAAGCACCCGGTAGTCCACCACCAATACCACCAGCACCGAGATGAACAATCCCGCGGCGGCCGAAGCGATAACCGCCAGTAAGATATTCGGCCCCACAGGTTTGCCGTCGGGCAATGCCGGGATCATCGGCCGCAGGTTATTCATTTTCCATACCTGCATCTCGTGCTGCGGCAAGATATTGGACAGTGAGTTGGCTATATTGGCCGCCCTTGCAGGGTTAGTGTCTTGAACAACTATTTCAAGCAGCTCCAAATCCTTTACCTTGTGTACTTTTACCATTTGCCCCAGTTCCCCGGCCGTCAGCTCACCATCTAATGCCACGGCCAGTTTTTCCAGCACCGGCTTGCTAGTGGCCAGTTCACTGTACGTTCTGGCCAATTGCCGGTACATCATCAGGCTGTTGTAATCCATGGTCAGTTCACCGGTTGCGGGGTCGTACTGGTTGATCATCATAACCGCCCTGGCCTGGTACTTGACGGGTGTGATCATACAGGCCACCCCGGCGCCCAGCACGGCAAGCATTACGGTGACCAGAACAAAAAACAACCTTTTATTCATTGCCTCCATTAATCGCCCGTTATCCAACCTCATCACCTCTTTAAAGTTTTTCAGCGTCCGGCACCGGCTTGACGAACCTGGCCGGCCGGCCCATGACCATGGCTTCCGGCCGGGTATCCCTGGTCACCAACGATCCTGCGGCGACAAAGCTTTCCCTGGCCACCGTGACCCCCGGAAGCAGCAGTGCCCCGGCACCCACCCTGGCGTTTTCTTCAATGCACGGCCCATCCAACCGTCCCGCTCCGTTCTTTCCCCTGCCTACCCGGTTATCGTTGGCAGTGACCACCATGGGCGCTATAAAGACGCGGGCACCGACCACAGTGTTGGCTGTCAGGTAAGCTCCGGTTTGAATTTTTGTATCTTCTCCCACCAACACATCGTTTTCCAGGGCTACCCCCCGGCCAATTATTACCCGACAGCCGATGACACAGTTTTCCCGCACCGAAGCCAGGTCACCCACCATTACTTCCATGCCAAGAACAGTACCGGCGTAAAGCACCACACCGCTGCCCAACACGCAGCCGGAATCCATTTTCAGAGGCGGCGGTTCCGTAACCGCCCTCCGCCGGCTGGTTAGCGCCGGGTGGGGCTGCTTACCGATTACACAGTTGTCCCCGATGCTGCATTTTTCTCCGATTACCGTACCGGGATATAAAGTTACATTGTTGCCGATCCGCGAACCCCTTCCAACAATCACGTCCTGGGCGATAACTGTAAAAAAACCAACCTGGCAATCCTTATCCACCTTGGCCAGAGGATGTATATAATTAGTCAAAGGACCCACCAACCTATCTGCTTTTGCTCTACTCATAATATGACCCCGGTTGGGCTATGGTGACGTACTGCCGCCGGGTGAAAACAAAAGAGCCGCCTTTAAATTAAAGGCGGCCCCTGGAGGCTGATAAACATTATATTTATTTAAGCTATATTTTGATTAAGGAAACATCGTCGAAATCATGGGTTCCCGAACCGCTGTTAACCAGCAGTTTAATCAGTATCCGGGCTGCGCCGGCCGGGGCGGTCACCGTTTGGCCGGGTATTTGCTCCCAGCCCGCCCCTTTGTGCTTGTACAGCATGTTGCCGCTGGTAAGCTGCTTGCCGGCGGAGTCGTAGAAGAAATAGGCTATCCGGGCGTCGCTCGTCGCGCTGCCCTTGCGGGTTTTGGCGGTGAACACGTACTTGGTA
>Ga0209347_1003636_pt1 | contig 17514 bp, 16 predicted proteins | sample AutmiccommuBRH23_FD_187382 | JGI IMG/M metagenome (GOLD analysis project Ga0209347, IMG submission 187382) | Deep subsurface microbial communities from Mt. Terri, Switzerland - Autotrophic microbial communities BRH/23 (SPAdes) (version 2) | ecosystem: Environmental > Aquatic > Deep subsurface >...
TAACAAGTCATTCCAGCGTACTGCCTACGGCAGCCGCTGAATTCCAACGTTAGGTTATCCGAGCAAAAGTGACCCGCCCCTCATTCCTCAGTCACTGTGAATGTCCGCTTCTGGCCGGTCGCAGCCGAACAGCCCAGGCTCTACCTCCGTAAAATATCTACCGAATGCGCGCACTCTAGTGGGCGCGTGAAGCACAACCGCCTACGATTTTTGGCAGTAGCCGTGTCAGCACTCAACAAAAAGGCTGCTACTGGAATCGCCGGTGTAAATCCGGGAAGAGCAGTTGAGCGAACCATACTGGGAAGCCAGGATAAAGGTCGCGAGATTTGGGTGACGGTGCTTCTACCACCCCAAGCAGTAGCAGTTCCCTGAGTTGATTGGCCGCCGTCTTGTCGTGCAGGTTGAAGTACGCTTTGAAGTCGGCACGCGGCACCTCCCCCTGAATAATCAGTAGGTATAAGGCACGTGCGCCCTCAGGCTTGATGCCTGCATGGATGAAGCGAGGTTCGAATTGGATAATTCGTGCCAGCCGTTCGCGCAGGACTGGCATTGCCATAGCCTCACGCGTGAACTGAATCTGGTCCTTACATACCGAAAGCATGAAGCGTACAAACTCAACCAACCCGGCTTGGGTCAGCTGCCCACGCCCATCCAAGTCGCCCCGGCGGCCCTGATCGGCTGCACTGAGGCGCGCGTAATACTCGCCCCGCTTACGGGCCAGGCCCCGTGAGATGGACCACAGAGATGAGCCCAAACCGACTCTCGTCAGTTGCAGGTGCGTTGCCATCCGGACAACACGACCATTGCCGTCCTCGAATGGGTGCACGAACGCCAGCCGATGGTGATAAGCCATGCTCGCCAGCAACTGTGAGCGCGGGTCATTTGCACTGCCGTAAACCTGCTGCAGTCGGTTCAGCATCGGCGTCACAGACTCCCAGACTGGTGCGTAATGCCCACCAACAACCACATCTTTTTGCGACTCATCACGAAGTCGGCCGGGTGTCATCAGACGGCCCTCATTTACTCTGAGGTGAGCGTCCTTCGCTCCCTCAAAAAACCTGCGATGGAGGGACTTCAAGAGATTCACTCCGAACATATCGCTCCACGTGATTTCACTGCTGCGACGATCAAGTACTCGTTCAAAGGCTTCCTGCGCCTGGATATGCGTAATTGCCAGAAGGCCGAGCTCTTTGGCCTCCCTACGCTTGATACGTTGAGAAAGCTCTGCAGGCTCGGTGTAGTGACCTTCAATCAGGTTGCTGTAGTAGCTGTTGGTCAGGCGCATCAGCTTGCCAAGACGCTTGGCAGTCTCGGGCGCTACCGAGCCTGCAAGCTGTCCAGCCAGAAAAGGCAGTGAGTCAGCCAGCTCCAACACATCAGTCGGGTACCCGGGATAGGCGGGAACAATGGGCTCAAGCCAATGGATGCCTCTGATGAGCTGATCGTTCATGGCTTTCAATTTTCTGATTTATTTTCTGATTTATCAGGACTGCTAAACCCTTTCTATGCTTTGCTTACAGGCTACTCACGCACCAATCACAAGGGAATATTTTTCTCATTTTATTTCGAATAAAGCGACGATTTAGTTCTCCACTCAACTGCCCGATGTGAAGCCTTGCAGACTTGGGGAATTCGCCTGGTAGGGATGACCTGCTCTTTACACACAGCAATGGCCGGCGGAACTCGGAAGAAATCACTCGACGCTGGAGCTGAACACATTCGACCAGCATGTAGTGCTTGCTAGGAACTCTTCGCCTTTCCCGGCCAGAAGAACTTCACCAGCGCTCGGGTAGTGGCGCAACAGATGCTTTGCACTGGATCTGACATCCTCCGGCAATTCAGCATTACGAGACAGTTCGATCAAAAAAGCTCCGGTATGGATTACAGCCCTAGTGCGCTCATGTGGCATAGTCATACCAAGTCCTCCAAATACTGATCTAAACCCAAGCTGATTGGGGCCAGCAGGCGCCTGGTCGAACCGCTCAGCCTTCTCAACTTATAAAACCCCGCCGTATTCGATGCTGAGCAACAACCGACGCACTTGGAGCGCGCCAAGAATGGTGGTGCATAAAGAATGGGGTGTCCTCCCATCCAAGGCAAAATTGGGGGATGCTAGCCATGCCAAAGCGGTAGCACGGCTTCCGAATACCTCAATAGCAAGCGCTTCGACCTGCTCAAGGCGCTCAGCAACCCCTGATTCAGACATCAGCTCTTTTCCCAGTAGTTACCCTTGCTGACCAAGCCAAAATCCTCAGAGGAAAACGGCTGATCATCATCGAACATGCCATTGACCATGCGCTCCCGACGCAATCCACTCAGCACTCTGAAAAAACAGGGCTCGCAGAGATGCACCCGGTAGTGCTCGCCGTCATGCTGCGAGCCATATCCCCATTGGACTTCAAGCTTGCCGTGTTGGAGGCCATAGCCGGGAACTCGCGTTCCAGAACTGCACACGTCGCAGATAACATCTTCAACGACATCGACCAATGCCTGCGACTTAATCTCCATACGCACCTCTCGATTACGTTCCAGGCAGCACCGGCCGGTTGTGGATTCATGCACACCGATATCGCTTGATGAGCTTCGACTGGGTGAGCATCAAAAACAAGCCAGTAGTTGCTGCCGGTAATGCTGGGAAAAGCTGACCTGGTAAGCGGGCTCAATTGCAAAGCCACCCAGCGAAATAATGTTCGTAGCCTGCGACCCAGTACCAGGTTCTACACTACCCAACCCTGCATCTCCGATACTTTCTGCATGCTCCAAAGCCACCACCGGTTCTGGCCGGGAGCCTGGGGTTAAACCAGGCATATGGGCATCGCTTAAAACAGCCAGATCATCCGGTAAGTCATCCGCAATTCGCTTCGCAAAGCCCTGAAGCGTTGGCTCCGCCAGCATAAAAAGCCAGGCCTGATCGTCGGTCTCACCTTTGCGCCGTAATACCCGTCCCAGCACTTGCCGGTAGTGCAGTTCGGTGCGAATACGGCTGAGATAGCAGCACACTTGCAGGCGGGGAATGTCGGTGCCTTCGCTGATCATTCCGACGGCGACAATCCAGCGGCAGGTGTGGCTGCGGAATGTATTGATCACTTGCTGCGCATCCGGGGTTTTGTTGGTCACGATGCGGCACTCTTCACCCATTTCATCCAGAGCCAGTGCAATTTGCTGGGCGTGTTCGATATCGGTGGCCACCACCAAACCGGCGGCATCAGGCTTGATCTGGCGTAACTCGTTCAGCTTGCTGCAGCCAAGGTCGAGGATTGGGTTGATCACCTCATCATGGCGCAGTAGTTCCTCATAGGTGACAGGTGACTCGCCCAACAGTTTGGCGATGCTGGGAAACAGCCTAACAGAGCTATCAGCACCCAATTCTTCCGTAAGTTTCACCTTCTGATTGTCGAGCAACACAATGCGAGGAGATCGGCACACGCCGTCGGCAATGGCGTCTTTCAAGCCATAACGGTAATCGCAGATCAGATGCCCTTCGGGCGATGAATAGCGCGCCAGGGCGATGGCCTTATCGTCTGAACGCCAGGGCGTGCCAGAAAGGGCCAACGTGAAGGCAGCCCGATCCTGTATCCGATGCAGTATCTGCTGCCCCCAGACATTGCTGAGCAGCGGATCGTGGCCGGCGCAATGGTGGATCTCATCGAAGACCACGAACACCCGATAGTCATCAAGAAGCTGCCAGAATCCCTCATCACGGTATTCCATGGCCTGATAGGTATAAGCCGCGCCCACGGCACCTATCTGGCCGTCGAGACGCCTGCCTAGCACAGCCGCAAAGGTCGAACGAAAACCCTCCACGACCTGGCAGGACGGCGCAAAGCACAGCACCAAATCAATTCTGTCCTGCTCAAGCAGTCGGCTGGCCAATTCTGCAGCCATGCGCGTCTTTCCGGCTCCCGGTGTTGCCTGGCAAAAGAAGTGCGGCGTGACGTTGAAGTGCTCCAACGCTTTGGTGATGCAGCTGTTCTGCCAGCTCCGTAGCGAGCTGCTCATCGTGGTGCAGCGAGCGTTTTGAGGGTCTTTTCGATGGCGCGCAAATGCCCCAGGAGGCGAGAACTGCGATCCCTTGCTTCCAGGTAATCACCTTCAACCTTGTCCCGTAAATGCGGCATCTCGTCTAGCAGCAGTTTGAATCGCTCTGCCTCGCCCATTGAAGTGAGAAAGTCCAAGCGGATTTCCTTGTGGAGCGCCTCCAACTGCAAATCCGTATTGGCTGACGACTTAAGCGGCAAAGTTTCCACGTCGCGTACTGTCGTATCTGGTTCGGGCACTCCGGCAGCCATAAGGCTGTTCTCAAAAGCGTTGTCTATCAGTTCTAGTTGCAGATGTACCGGAATCGGCTGCAGGTGGTAGACCTGTCCTCGAACACGACGATCCTCATCCAGCACAACCCAGCCCGCGCGCACTAATCGCCGAATCTGCTCGTACACGTAGCGGCGCACATCGGCGATACGGAAATGTGTGCCCTTCAGACGAGCAGCATAGGCATCACGCAGTTCACGCGTCGTAAACCTTGCACGCCCCTCCTCCTGAAGCAGCTCGTACAGACGCCTGTCGAAGGTAAACGAGGCCGATTTCATTGAGGCACCAGAAGAGTCAACGCAGCAGAAATGCGGATTATAATCCGTGGCCCCTATATCCGTAAACACACGATAGTGCCGCCTCAAGTGGAATTGAGACGGTCATGGATAAGTTGGCGAAGGCGTTAGGGGAACGCATCCGGACGCAGAGAAAGGCTTGCCGGATTTCTCAGGATGCTCTAGCGCTGGCCTGCAGTATGGACCGTAGCTATATGGGGCGAATCGAGCGTGGCGAAGTAAACATCACCGTCGAGAAGCTGTATCGGATCGCAAGCGAGCTCGCTTGCGATCCATCCTGCCTTCTGCCTCAGTTGTCAGAGCTGTAGCTCCGCGCCTGATCGAGAGCGGTGTTCAAGAAGGCCTGACAAGTCTGGGCCGAACTTCGCTCTCGGATGGCCCCTGCAACTGCAGACAACACTTGGAAGTCTGCGGCTTTTTCGCATTACAGAAGCGCCTTCCTTTATCATCACCCGGCATCGTGTAGTGGTTGATTTCCCGGTCACTGGGTCAGGGCACTCGGCTGTCGCTGCGGATGGCATTAGGCATACGCCAGTTCTGCTGAACAGAGCTGAGTTGCCGATGCTGACGCCAAGCCAACAGAGCAGCATGTGCCGGCAGGGGGATGTAGCTATTACCAAAATTTTAGCGGCTAAAATCGCCACCTTCGCGCACCAGCGATCTGGACAGTGGTAAATCATGAATGCAGTAGAAATTGAGTCCGCCATTTCGGACCTGGCACTAGAGCCCTTTGACGCGGCGGAGTTTCCGTTCACCTTCCTGGCCGCATTTGGCAACAAGGAAACCGCGCTCAAGCGCCTGCGCGCCGGCAACAACAACACCTCAGACGTGTCCGGTGGCGTGCTACTGCGCAGCAACATTCATATCGCCGCATGCGAGCCTGGCACCGTGGGCGAAACGCTCAAGGCCTTGCGCGCCAGCCCGGCCACCACAAAAGCTAAAGCCAAGTTTATCCTTGCCACCGACGGGCAAACGCTGGAGGCCGAAGAGCTGATCACAGGTGAAACCATCACCTGCGACTACCCAGACTTCCCCAACCACTTCGGCTTCCTGCTGCCGTTGGCTGGTATCTCCACCATCAAGGAGATCAAGGACAACCCCATCGACGTGCGCGCCACAAGCCGCCTGAACAAGCTGTACGTCGAACTGCTGAACGAGAACCCGGACTGGGCCAAGGCCGAACGCCGCCACGACATGAATCATTTTATGTCTCGGTTAGTGTTCTGCTTTTTTGCTGAAGACACCGACATCTTTGCTGGCGATGGACTGTTTACTACGACGGTTGAGCATTACAGCGAGCGTGATGGTTCCAACACTGACCAGGTGCTGTCGGAAATCTTCCGCGCCATGAATATCAAACTGGCCGAGCGCTCCAGGGCAGAACCGCGCTTGCCTGGCTGGGCCAACAAATTCCCGTATGTGAATGGCGGTTTGTTCTCTGGCAGCACAGAAGTGCCGAGCTTCACTCGCATGGCAAGGACTTACCTACTGCACGCTGGCAACCTGAATTGGCAGAAAATCAACCCGGACATCTTCGGCAGCATGATCCAGGCGGTGGCCGATGATGAAGAGCGTGGCGCACTGGGCATGCACTACACCAGCGTGCCCAACATCCTCAAGGTGCTGAATCCGCTGTTTTTGGATGACCTGCGTGCGCAACTGGAGGCGGCCGGCGACAACAAGGCCAAGCTGCTGAACCTGCGCAAACGCATGGCGCGTATCCGCGTGTTCGATCCGGCCTGCGGCTCCGGCAACTTTCTGGTCATCGCCTACAAGCAGATGCGCGAGATTGAGGCTGAGATCAATCGTCGCCGGGGCGAGGCTCACAATAAGTCTGAAATACCGCTGACCAATTTCCGCGGCATCGAGCTGCGAGACTTTCCGGCAGAGATTGCCCGGTTGGCGCTGATTATTGCCGAGTTTCAGTGTGACGTGCTGTATCGCGGGCAACAGGATGCGCTGGCTGAATTTTTGCCGCTGGATGCGCAGAACTGGATTGTGTGCGGCAACGCGCTTCGGCTTGACTGGCTAAGTATCTGCCCGTCTACGGGCACCGAGGTGAAGTTAGTAGCAGATGACTTATTTAGCTCTCCGCTCGACCAAGCCGAGATTGAGTTTGACAACGCAGGCGGTGAGACCTACATCTGTGGTAATCCACCATATTTGGGGGGTAAAGGGCAGTCGCCATCACAGAAGGCAGAGCTTGCGAGTGTTTTTGGCTCTCACGAGAAAAATGGCGAACTAGATTACGTATCGGCCTGGCTATTGAAAGGCGCGGAGTATTCAGCTTTAAACTCTGCCGAAGTCGCTTTTGTAGTCACAAACTCGGTGAACCAAGGCGCACAGGTTCATCAGCTTTGGCCACGAGTCTTCAAACTTGGAATCGAGATCTCTTTTGCCCACAAGGATTTCAAGTGGTCAAATAATGCAACTAAGAACGCCGCTGTAATTTGCTCCATAATCGGGCTAAGACAGCGTGGGCGAAAGCAGAAGATCCTTACTGAAAACGGCCTTGCAAGGGAAGTATCTTGCATTGGGCCTTACTTGGTTTCTGGAAATGAAATAGTCGTATCTCAGTCCCTCTCACCCATTTCAGAATTAATGCCAATAATTACAGGGAACAGCCCCTACGATGGAGGCAACTTGATTCTGACAAGCGATCAAAAAGAGGAATTGATAAATGGTTACCCAGAGGCCATCAATCTAATTAAAAGGCTATATGGTTCGAAGAATTATTTGAATGGCGAGCAGCGTTATTGCCTCTGGATAGATAATACGAGCAGCCCCATAGCAGAATCTATTCCAGACATTAAACTTAGAATCGACAATGTTCGTAAGTTTCGCCTGGATGGTGGAGATGTCGCGCGAGGCATTGCATCAAGACCACATCAATTCCGCTATACACATCAAGCCAAGTCACATTTAATAATTGTTCCGCGTGTCTCATCTGAAAGACGAACGTATATTCCCTTTGGCCTTCTTTCGAGCGATTGTATAGTCGGGGATTCTGCGCAGGCCATATATGACGCTGAAGTGTGGCATCTGTCCATTCTCCTTAGCCTGCTGCATATGTCGTGGGTTAGGGCGCTTGCAGGACGGCTAAAAACTGACCTGCGCTATTCGTCAGCGCTTTGCTACAACACTTTCCCGCTACCTCTGCTCACCGAGCAAAACAAGGCAGATCTTACTGTCTGCGCAGAGAACATTCTGCTGGCCCGTGAAGCCCACTTCCCCACCACCATCGCTGACCTGTACGACCCGGACACCATGCCGGAAAACCTGCGCCGCGCCCATGAGCGCAACGATGAAGTGCTGGAGCGTATCTATATCGGTCGCCGCTTTAGAAATGACACCGAACGACTGGAAAAGCTGTTTGACCTCTACACCAAGATGACAGCAGAAACAGCAAAGGCCGCGCCGAAGAAACCACGGGAAAAAAAGGGATGAGCAATACCCCTGCTAGCCTGACTACACAACTCGAAGGCTATAGCGAGTGGTTGGCTGACCTCAAAGGCCGCATCAACAATATCCAGGCGACGGCACCCTCATGGAGGAAGAATCACAGTGACTAACACTACCAACCCGACCAACAGCTACACGGTGCCGTCGGTATCCATCGCTACAGCGCACACTGGAGCATCCAGCAAGGCCAATGAGCTGGGCATGCGTACCATGCAGGAACGCGCCTATGCAAAGCGTGGCGAACAGTACTTGCTGATCAAGTCGCCGCCCGCATCTGGCAAGTCACGAGCCCTGATGTTTATCGCCCTGGACAAACTCCATAATCAGGGACTGCAGCAGGCCATCGTCGTAGTGCCGGAACGTTCAATTGGCGGCAGCTTTGCCGATGAGGCGCTGAGCCAACATGGCTTCTACTGGGACTGGCAGGTGGTCCCACAGTGGAACCTGTGCAATGCCCCAGGCATCGACGAACCGCGCGTGGCCAAGTCTAAGGTGGAAGCCGTGCGCGCCTTCCTGGACAGCGGCGACAAGGCGCTGGTCTGCACCCATGCCACCTTCCGCTTTGCCGTGGAAGAGTTAGGTATCGACGCATTCGACAACCGCCTGATTGCCATCGATGAGTTCCACCACGTTTCCGCCAACCCGGACAACAAGCTCGGCAGCCAACTGAGCGCGTTTATCAACCGCGACAAGGTGCACCTGGTTGCCATGACCGGTTCCTACTTCCGTGGTGACAGCGAGGCCGTGCTGGCCCCGTCGGAAGAGAATAAATTTGAGACAGTGACGTACACCTACTACGAGCAGCTCAACGGCTATCGATGGCTCAAGTCGCTGGATATTGGCTACTTCTTCTACACTGGGAGGTACGTGGATGCGGTCGCCAAGGTGCTGGACCCGGCGCTGAAAACCATCGTCCACATCCCAAATGTAAATGCCCGTGAGAGCCTCAAAGACAAGGAGCGCGAGGTCAACGAGATCATGAGTTCGCTGGGCGATTGGCAAGGTGTCGACCCAGCGACCGGCTTCCACCTGATCAAAGCCAAGGACGGCCGCACGCTGAGAGTGGCCGACCTGGTGGATGACAGCGACGCAGCCAGACGCTCCAAAGTGCTCGGCGCGCTGAAAGATCCCGCGCAGAAGAACAACCGTGACAACGTGGATGTGATCATCGCGCTGGGCATGGCGAAAGAAGGCTTTGACTGGATCTGGTGCGAACATGCTCTGACCATAGGCTACCGTTCGAGTCTGACCGAAATCGTGCAAATTATTGGCCGCGCCACCCGCGATGCCAAGGGTAAGGAGCGGTCGCGCTTCACCAACCTGATCGCCGAACCCATGGCAGATCAAGCAGCCGTTGCTGAGGCAGTGAACGATATGCTCAAGGCCATTTCCGCCAGCCTACTGATGGAACAGGTGCTGGCCCCGCGCTATGAGTTCACACCGAAAGATACCGGACCGAAAGAAGGCTTCAATTACGGACCGGAGGGGTATCAAAAGGGTGGCACCAACCTGGGTGTGAATGAAACCACGGGCCAGTTCCATGTCGAGATCAATGGCCTGACCACACCGCAAAGCACAGAAGCCACGCGCATTTGCAAAGAAGACTTGAACGAAGTGGTGACCAGCTTCCTGCAGGATAAAACCGTGCTGGAGCGTGGCCTCTTTGACAAGGAAAACACCCTGCCGGAAGAGCTGACCCAACTGCGCATGGGCAAGATCGTGCGCGAGCGTTACCCAGACTTGAGCGACATCGACCAGGAAGCTATTCGCCAGCACGCCATCGCAGCCATGAACATTACTCAGCAGGCCAAACTGGCCCTGGCGCAGACCGATGCAAACGGTGGCGACAACGTGCAGGGCAGCACGGCACTACTGGATGGTGTGCGCAAGTTCGTAAACGTGCGCGAGCTGGACATTGACCTGATCGACCGCATCAACCCCTTCGATGCCGCTTATGCCGTACTGGCGAAGGCGATGGATGAGAAATCCCTACGCCAGGTGCAGGCCAGCATTGCAGCCAAGAAGGTGAGCATCCCCGAAGATGAGGCGCGAGAGCTGGCCAAGCGTGCCCTGCAGTTCAAAAACGAGCGCGGCCGCCTGCCCGACATCAACTCCGCCGATGCCTGGGAAAAACGCCTGGCTGAAGGCGTAGCAGCATTGGCACGCTACCGCGCACAAGCCAAAGCGGCGCAGGGAGAATCCGCCAATGGCTGATATGAACGATGACGACCTGCTGGATGCGCTGGGGGTAGAAGTCCCCACGCTCAAGACAGCCACTCGAACTCCTCGCGAAGAGCGCATCATCGCTGGCTTCGAGGACATTCAGCGTTTCTATCAGACCCACGGCCGTGCGCCCTTGCATGGTGAAGACAGCGACATCTTCGAGCGTCTGTATGCCGTGCGCCTGGATCAGCTGCGCAAGTTGCCGGAGGCGCAAACGCTTCTGGCTGGGATGGATAGCTACGGCTTACTGTCTGGTACTGCAGCAGTATCGGTAGATGTGGATGATATGGATGAAGATGCTTTGCTCGCTGAGCTGGGCATCGGCAGTGAGCCCGTCGACCAGGACGACATCACCGTGCTGCGGCATGTGCGCTCCAGCGCGGCAATAAAAGCGGCAGAAGAGATGGCCGCTCGGAACCCGTGTGAAGACTTCGAGAAGTTCAAGCCGCTGTTTGATGAAGTGGAAGTTGGCCTCAAGCAAAAACGCTGGGTGACCAAGCCTTTTGGCAAGAACGCCAGTATTGAGGCCGGAGATTTCTTCATTCTGAGCGGGCTCATTGCCTATGTCGCCGAGGTAGGCGACACCTACAAAACGCCGAATGCAGAGACCAATGGGCGCTTGCGCGTCATCTACTCCAATGAGACGGAAAGCGATCTGTTGCTACGATCCCTACAGCGGGCGCTTTACAAGGACAGTGAGGGGCGTGCCGGATCTCGGCTGATCAAGGTCGATTCAGGCCCACTGTTCAGCGACATAGCAGAGCCGGACGACATAGAAAGCGGCACTATCTATGTGCTGCGCAGCCAGTCTAGCCACCCCTTCGTAGCCGAGCACCGAGAGCTGATTCACAAGATCGGCGTAACCGGAGGCCGAGTGGAAACCCGCATCGCAGGCGCAGACAAAGACGCCACCTACCTGCTGGCTGATGTGGAGGTGGTCGCGACTTACAAACTGCACAACCTGAACCGCACCAGGCTGGAAAACATCTTCCACCGCCTGTTCGGCGCAGCGCAGCTGGAATTGACCATCGAAGACCGCTTCGGCCATCCGGTTAAGCCTAGGGAATGGTTTCTGGTGCCGTTGCATGTGATTGATGAGGCGGTTGAGCGCATTCGTGATGGGTCGATTACCGATTTTGCGTATGACCCGCATACTGCTCGCCTAGTCAGCTAAGGCGCAGCTAAATCGTGATGATCAAATCCGAGCGAAAACCAGTCTATTTGCCCGGATGCCCCGGGTTACAGAGTATACGTGTGCTTGCCACTTCATAGTCTACGGCGGTGCGCAATAGTTTTAGCCATTATTTATCTCTTCCGGCCTTTTCTTGACCAAGGCATAGAGATCTAAATTGGGAATTGCACTGGCGTTCAAAAGCATCCTCTCAATCATACGGAGTTGCTCTGCATTATTCTTTCTAAGTACCGCAACCTCAGCCTTCAAGTGCTCTATTTGCTCCACCAGCTTTACTTCATAAGCAGTTATCTTTGTGTAAAGGGAAGGCGTTGCGCCACGAAGTTGAGCTTTTTTGTTCTTATATGATGTGTTGATACCCACATAAGTGCAGAGGGTTTGCCTAGTCGTTTTTATGCCGATCTCAAGTTCGACCTTAGCCACCAGAGCATCCCACGTCAGTTTACCTACCCACTTGACCAACATAACCTCTATTTTACGCTGCTGCTGAGCGGATATTTTTGGCACTACCACGTCACACCTCCCCTTCAGACAGGCCAAAAGAAGATAAAAGAGAACTCAACTGAGGATTTGAGTCAGAACCCACATTCGTAGCCTGATCTTCCATGATGCCTTTCAGACGACCTTCAGAATCTGGAAGGCCACAAGAAACTTTTGTGATAACCATTGTATTTAAATCGGTTAAATTAAAATCAGAACTATTATTCGAGTAACGAATTATCGTACCGACAGGGCTACTCTTCATCAAGTCAATCAATAGCGATAAAATGTGGGTGTTTCGAGAGTGAATGAAATACCACTGCTTCATTGCCTGGGAAGTAGGTAAGCGTGGATCGCAAGCAACCGATTCTAATCTCACGGTTTGAAACGACAAATCTTTTTCTAAAAAATCGATGGCCTTCTCATCACCGGCAACATGACAAGTCTCCGGGCACATAAAGCACTGCGAGACGAAATCGTTCAAATAATTACATGGGGTCACATTAAGGTTTTGAGTACAAAGGCCAGTCGAGGTGACAGATGCAGGTAGATTCGTGGCCTGCGTAAGTTGCTCTTGAGAAACGACTCGAATAACCCGCCTGTCGATATCTGGTGGGTTCATTATCACACTCACTCGACTTACTTTCTCATCATGACTTGTGTGAATGTAAGTATGAGTTTGCTCAGAACTCTTTCTGCCCGACCAAGCTGTGATTATTTCTACTGGAATGCTACTTAGATCCGCAATGGTGTTCGATAAGTGGCGAAGACTATGCAGCCTGAGACTTAACTCTGACGAAAATCCGTAACTCTGAAAAATCGATAATTTGGTGCAGGAATGCCCAGTTAATCGAGGGATAACTGAGGCGCCTAGCGAGGCTAATGGCACCACCATATAGTTTGTCTTTTGAAATGTATTCCCCCCACTCCCGAACCCCTTGGACGCCCCATAAAACCAACGCCCCAAGAAACAGAACATCGCATCTTTCAGATTAATACTTGATTCTCCGCTTGAAAATGAGAGCGGAAATTCCGGCAGCAGCACATTCCTATAAAAGGACACCCACCACTCTTGTACATCTCCGACGGTGATGGTGAGCTTATCGGTAAATATTTCCGGCATATTAGAGTAGCCGAATAAGTAGGGTAGACTTGCAAAAGACGTACGCCCAGTTCGCGATACGGATAATTTATCTTGATGCTGTAACGAATAAATTTTTTTACCCTCAAAGAATCGGCCTCTATGAGCATGGTAGGTGCAAGCCAGATCAGCACTCTCTTTGAGAACAGGAACGCAATCATCGACTCCATAAAAACCTAACGCATACCCCAACGTAAAAAGATTGGGTTGCTGTGTTAAGGACAAATTCCGAGCTCGTACTGGTGCAATCTCGAACTCCCCAAGTAATGCCTTTAAACTCTGATTCGGGTTTTCATAGAAACGACACAGCACCCTTGCCGGCTCGGATGCTTTATAAAAAAAGTTCAGAGCTTTCTTGAGTGGCTCAACTAGGGCAGCCAGCATGTGATTCTTGTTGTTCCCGTATCCCTTGCTGCCAATCCAGTCTAGGTAATAGACCGGTTCTCCATTGCTTTCAGAGTAAGAATGTAGTCGCTGTTTAGGCAGAAGAGGTATTTCCGCAGTTGTCCGATTGGGTGATGCCAGTGACAGCAGCACAAAAGTTACAACTAAGGCATCATGCATATTTATCTCTTCACCAGGACTCAACGAGCCCTGTTCATCCACATGCTCAAATACACTTGAGAAAATGGCGCCTAGGGCAAGCACAGTTTTGATATCCGGAAGCTTCTCTAGCGTATTATCAAAGAGGGCATGCCCTGTCCTGTCTCTATTATCACTTCCATTTAGGTCGATTTTTTTCATAACCCCCTTGTCAGAGCAGAACGCGAGAAACGATCGCAAGCGGTCAGATGACTTAGCCCCCAAATTAAGGCTGCGGATTGTAGAATCTGTTTGGGCATAGAGATCGCCATCCATAAGCGTTAACAACTTCCTAACTACTGACATACGAGCTTTTTTCTCGCCGGCAGATAAAGGTGTATTTGTTGTTTCTATAATCCATACCTTTATCAGGTGGTTATAGGGGTAAGGAAGGCTGTCTGTCGGCCGATTGCCGGCGTTTCCTCTTCCCTTACGCCCATGTACTCCGCATAAGTATCTAATTCGGCGACCTGTATTAGGGTCCACGTGGTACCAAACCAGATCATCAAACTCCGCTTTCTTGCCGCCTGGCCCTTCAAATTGCCCTAGTTCGGCCTTGCGATACTCGCCAGTGAGTCGCTCCAATCGGTCAATGTATTTGTTAAGCATCGAGCGCACGCTGCCTTGCGAGTTCTTCATCGCAAACCGCAATAGTCAGCTTCACCCACACGATCTGCCTCTCCATTTTTTCGATGCTGCGGGTGTAAAGAGGATTGATTAAGGAGCTGCGGTTTGCCGCCAGTTTGTCTTCCACGCCTCTCAAAACTGACCTATGATCGGCCTCGAGTATCGGGCGAAAATTTGGGCATCCATAGCACCCAAGCGGCCTCCCCAATAATGTAGAGCAGGTAGCGCATGTACGCTTGTTACGTGCCCCACCAACAGCGTTGAAATTTTTGTCGACTATGACTTCATCGGTTTCCGGAGCAATAGTTACCGTACCGCTAAATGCCTTCTTCAGAAACTCATTACCGGTATATTTTAAGTCAATCTCTCGCCTCGACTTGTAGTCCAAGTCTATGTAGTGCCTTGCAGCTGGAACGGTAACACCGGTAATCCTGGCCACTTGAACGGCGGGTAGTCCATCTTGAGCTCCTCGAGTTAGTACGGTATGACGAATCCGGTTGGAAGTGGCTATGCAGTCGGCGACACGATCAGAGGTAACCCGAGTATGTCTTAAGGCATTTGTAATTGAACTCTCCGATATGTGGTAAGCAGTAGAGATTGGCGTAAACAGTTTTTTGAAAAAATCTAAAGAATCAAATCTCAAGTTAAAAAGACCGACATCGGGAAACATGGGCAAATTACGCATTAGGCTCAAGAGCTCAGATTGATCAACTTCGATCTTTGCTGACTCCATCAGTAGCGTGAGCCCTTGAAAGATCAGCTTCTTATAGTCGCCGAGAGTCTTTGAGATGTCTTCGGAAAGATATATCGGATAACGCTCTGGACATTCTCGCGGAAAGAGCATTCCGCTTGACTTAGCGATAAAAACTCTAAGCTGTAATGTTTGCCCCCCCCACTGTGCCAATTTCGTCCATAGCGTGAATTCTCGCGTCGTGAAAGCTTGCACCGGTGGGAATCAGATCCGACCATTTCTGGATAGAAATTTGAATCGGCCGCCTCACAATGGAGAGCAACAGTTTGCTAGTAACACGATTCTTTATATCACCATAGAGGGTTGATGACTGATAGAAAGAAAGGTCTCTATCAGCGGCCCAATCGAACTCCTGTAGATCTTCATTGAGTTGCTTTGCTAACGAGTCAAACTCAATATCGCTTAATGCCCCCTTGGAAAAATCAAGAGTATTGATTTTCCTCTTATCTAAATGAGAACTTGTATATTTGTGATATTCTTCAAACCGTTCATTACCTTGCTTTGACAGAGTCCCAAAGAACTGATTGAGACCCTTCTTACTATTTGTTTTCAAACCACTCCAAAACGCTTTAACACTAGCTAACGAGGGAATACCATTCATCACAAACGGCTTCACGTTACAAACTATACCTGATGCTGTACTCGCAGCCTTGGTTCGAACGTAATGCACAAACACATTCAGAATTAATTCTCGATCATCATCAGATATATTCGATGAGTGGACCCAGCCAACGCATACCACGTTCCCCTTTCCATTGTGCGGAAGTATCACCCATACATCATCCGAGGTATTAACCATCAAGCCAGACTTAGCCGTAACCAATGAATTTACTTTCTTTTGAGGCTTACGTGCTTTCTGTTTTTTCTCTCGAATCATTTTTTTTGATCCACAAGACGCTGATGTGCTTTTGATATTTCTCTAGCCTTCAGCGCAATTCGTTTTTCATTATAATTTTCGTTCTGCCTCGAATTGTGCGACCATCCCATCGCATATTTTCTACTATCCTCAAGCAAAGCTGGATTGACCCCGAGCAACTCTCCCTTTTTATCAAATACTTCATTCCATTTGTGACGCAACAAATGAGGATGCACATGAAAGCCCAGCGCCCTAGAAAGCTTCCGAAAAACTGCATTTATTGCTTTCAACGAAAGGGGCTGCCCCGCAGTACCTTTAGAGTCATTTTCACTGACAAACACGAAATCATGAAATTTTGCATGAGGAAAAACAGCACGAATGTTGTCAACATAAAACTTAACACTCTTCAGCAAACTTGTATCAACCGTAGCGTAGTGTGCTTTTGTCTTTTGATCAGGTTTTTCAGCGCGCGGATCTGTAGGGTCGTTTCCGGACCGATAGATAGATATCTGATCGTACCCCCCCCAAAAATGGCAGTCTGAAACCTTCAACTTTGCTAGCGCACCTCTTCTGATGCCACTTTGGACTAGCAAATTGACAATCAGATAATTTCTCACCCTGGATGCTTTAAAGGGATTATTATGAGATGATGGCATCACCATCTCCAAGAACTTTAAGAAAACGTCATCCGGAATCACCGACTCCTCAGGATCGCCGACTTGTTGAGTAGCGTTCTTGCCAAGGGAATCTTCATCCAACTTAATCTTTGAAATCAGATAGTTAAATTTTTTGTTTGTTTTATCGTCAACATCCTGCACTTCGTGAAACTGATCGTACAGCCATAAAAGAAACTTCCGAAGTCTCCTGACGCGACCTTTTAAGGTTTCGCCAGATACTGTTGCCATACCTTTCTGATTGGCAACAATGATGTTCCTGAGATGTTTATCATTTATATCTATAAACTTAACATTTAAACTCTCTTCACAAAAACCCTTACTTAAGCAACATCTGTCATAAAACTGCATATACTCTTTATGCGTGATAAACCTACCCGATGCAACTCGCGCGGGCAGGTCAATATTTTTTTCCGAAAAGTAATGCAGCATAAACAACAGTTCATTTGCGTACCTAAAACGCGTATTTGCCGACTTAGCAGACAAAGCGCCATTGAGATAGCAGGACACATACGGATCAATAGGGCAATCCGCTTCGTCCACTATCGATACGAAGGGCAACGAATTGAATTGATATCGCCTGAGCTTCATGATTGACAAAATAGCTAGTCCAATAACCAATTTAGTTAAAAACTAGCCCCCAAACGAGTTCTGTCAAGCGAGAGGGAGGGAAGAGCGACGGATGGTGGGGCTTACAGACAATGCCTACGGGTTTATAGGCTTTACAAAAAGTTTGTTGTTTATACCTTGCCGCCGGACAGGCAGACCATGACCTTGTCGCCGTCCTCGATCATATTGAAGTCGGTGACGGCCTCGCCGGCCAGGCGGCGCAGGCGCTTCTGCAGTTTGTTCTGGTTGACCGAGAGGTTGCCCATGTCAGGTGTCCGGGTGAGATGCGAAAGGCGCGCATTTTACGCGCAAA
>Ga0209347_1003638_pt1 | contig 17509 bp, 16 predicted proteins | sample AutmiccommuBRH23_FD_187382 | JGI IMG/M metagenome (GOLD analysis project Ga0209347, IMG submission 187382) | Deep subsurface microbial communities from Mt. Terri, Switzerland - Autotrophic microbial communities BRH/23 (SPAdes) (version 2) | ecosystem: Environmental > Aquatic > Deep subsurface >...
TTCCTCACAAAGGAATTATTGGATCAAATTATCACCGATTTAATGAAAAAACTCCCTGGATATATTATGCATCGGCTTCGGCTAGACGTTTCATAAAATCGACATTTTGTCAACTCCGAAAGTTGAGTTATAAGGCTGGGTCAGGAGGCAGGGAAAATCAGGCAGGATATACCAACCGATGATTTGGTCAATCACCTGGACTGGGTCCGTACTTCTGTATTAATGACATGGTTGGCTGACCCGGAGAAGTTTTCAGCGCATGAGATAATTAACAGGAATATAGACCTTTTTCTGAATGGGGTAAAAAGTAGAAAGAGCAATGAAGATTAAAAAGTATAATTTGTTACCGGGGAGTGGTGTCTATGGAAAAGAGTCGTGGAGAGTTTTTTTTCGTCTGACAAGAAGCTTTTCAAGTCGGGGTGGAGGCAGCCGGGGGGAAGGGGTGAAACCTGGGGAGGCTTGAACGCTACGGCTTCAAGGTTCCCTCGGGAGGAGTCCTTTCCGCCGGAGCATACCAGGATTTTATTGCAGATAACAATCTGCTGGGAGCTATGGAAGACATCTTGCAAAGTGCAACCATTGGTAATATCGGAGAAAAGGGGATTGAGGAAAAACTTTTCCTGATTAGAGAAAAAATCAAGGCCGGCCGTATTTCTCTCCATATTCAGGAAGAACTGATTTCTAAGCTGAAAAACATCGGAATACTTGATAAACCGATGGCCGTCCGGTCTTCGGCCACTGCCGAGGATACTTCCGGGGCGTCTTTTGCCGGGATCCACGAATCGTTCTTAAATGTCCGGGGTCTGGATAACATCCTATCCGCCATTAAAGGATGTTACGCTTCCTTATGGACACCCAGGGCCGTCGCTTACCGGCGGAAAATGAACATCAGAGATAATGAAGTTATCCCGGCTGTAGTGATCATGGAGATGGTGGACGCGGTAGCCGCCGGAGTTGGCTTCTCCTGCGACCCCCGGACCGGCCGGGAAGATGTCGTACTCATCAGTGCCAATTTCGGACTGGGTGAAAGTGTGGTCAGCGGCGTTGTCGAGCCGGATGAATACCGTCTGGATTATTGGTGTGAGATAACGGAAAAAAGGATTGGCCGCAAAGAAGGAAAAACCATTGCCGGAATAACCGGTGGAACGGAATTTGTTGAGTTTGCTGAATCATCGGTGAGCCAGGTTTTAATCGGTGAAAATATACGTAAATTGGGTTTGCTGATCTTGCGGGTCTTTGATGCCCTTGGTTGCGGGGAAGAGCACCAGGATATTGAATGGGTGTTTGACGGTAAAGATTTCACTCTGGTCCAGGCCAGGCCAGTGACAGCGCTGCCCAGGTATACTTTAGCCGGAATTAAAAACCAGCCTGACATATGGTCCAATGCCAATTTCAGGGATGCCGTGCCTATGGTTCAATCGACCCTCAACTGGAGCCTCATGAAATTAAGCCTGAATATAATGATTACAGCACCATTTAAAGCAATAGGTTATCAAATACCCCCGGGCTTACGGCATGTCAGATTATATCAGGGCCGGGCATATCTAAACGCATCCATTCAATAATGGCTTTTTTATGATGTTTTGGGCGCTGCACCCCGGGAAATAAACGAAACTATAGGAGGGCACCAGCCGGAAATAGAAATTAATGAAAAAAAACCTTTTGCCGGCATAAAGGGATGTAAAAGATTGGGGCGCTTGTTGAAATTTATTATTATTTATCAAAAAACCAGAAAGAATACGAAAAAATCTTTTGATAACATGGATGGTGTTACAAGGGACTTGTTAAAAGAAAATTTCAAGAGCCTGGCAGACAAAGATTTTATCAATAAATCTGCTGAGATTAGAAGTGCAACCATGGAATTTGCCCCGGTGTTTATGTTTTGTGCCACTTCCTTAATGGCTCCACTTGAAAAAGCACTGGAAAAAATTTTTCCCGATAAAGGTAAAGCGATGGCCAACGCTCTAATGGCAGGGAGTGCGGACATCACCAGCGCACAGCACGGCTACCGCCTGGTGGAAATGGCCGAAATTGCCCGGGGGGATGCCGCCGCCCGGAGGTTCTTTTCCAGCGAAACCTTTAATCCTCTCCTATGGGAAAAAGAACTGCCGGAGGAATCCCCGTTCAAGCAATCACTTCAAAACTTCCTGGAGGAATACGGGCACCGGGGAGTTTACGAAGTGGATATTATCAACCCCCGCTGGCGGGAAGACCCTTCTTACCTCTTGAATATCATCAGGAACACCATTGAGACCGCTGATCTCAGCAAAATAAAGGCCCGGCAAAATGAAAAAGCGGATGAGGCCTGGCGGGGAGTAAACCAAAGGATTCCTTTTTACATGCGTGTATTGATTAAATACTTGTTAAAACAGGCCCAAAAAGGCGCGGAACTCAGAGAAATGGCCAAGTCCGTGTTTATCAAGATATTTGAGCCTTTTCGCTTTATGTTACAGGAAATAGGACACAGTTTTGCAAAAAAGGGAATTCTTTTAGAACCGGCCGACATATACCACTGTGCCTGGAATGAAATTATCTCCATTTTGCAAGGAGACTGGGACGGCAGGGGGCTGGATGTTCTGGTGGCTGAGCGGAAGGCCAGGAGAAAAGAAATGGAGGCGCTTTCACCCCCCGACTTGATTATTGATGAGGCCCCTCACTTTGCGGAACCTGTCACCCGCAGCTCGGGCAATGTGCTGACAGGTATGGGCGTGGCTGCGGGAAGGGCTTCCGGCGCGGCCAGGTTAATTTATCACCCCGACGAAGGGGCAAAACTGCAGGCCGGTGATGTTCTGGTGGCCCCGTCTACTGACCCGGGCTGGACGCCCCTGTTTTTAATGGTTTCTGCCATTGTTATGGAGACAGGCGGGGGGGGATCCCACGGATCCATTGTGGCCCGGGAGTATGGTATCCCGGCGGTCGTCAATGTTCCAGGCGTGATGAAGGTGATAAAAGATAGCCAGTTAATTACTGTCGATGGTGATGAGGGAAAGATATATTTGTAACTTAACTTTCTTACGTCTATTCGATGGTTAGGATACAGGACCACGTCAAAGTCACATTATATGATTAGACACCAATTAGTTCCAATGCACGCTCAGCATTCCAGCTGATTTTCCGTAAAGCCGAAGCAATACATTTCACACCATTTAAACGCAGTAAGCTAATGACAAGATTACGCATACTTGCAAAAACACGGGGTGCAGAGCCAGTTCGGATCTGAGAACGGTCTTCGTCAAATGTTACATCACGTACCCAGTGAAGGGCCAGTCAATATTTGTTAATTAGATGGCTGTTAGATAATTTTTTACTTTGACGTGGTCGTGGGGTCAGCCCGCTAATTTTCAATTGCTATTGACGATTTATTACTTGCCCAGCCTTTTTCCCCGGTGTATAATGTTGCCATCACACAACGTTTAAAAGTAAATGTTGGGGACAGGTTATTTTATCCATCTTGGTGGTTTGCCCGACGTGCCATATTATGATCATTGCAGTAGATAAAGGAGACCCGGATGTCAGGAGTGCCTAAGACAGGCGGTTCAAACATACCTGCGACGCAAGTGGTTATGATATCCGAACGGTCCAGGAACTCTTGGGCCATAGCGACGTCAAGACGACGATGATTTATACTCATGTCCTCAATAAAGGACCAGCCGGAGTTCGCAGCCCGTTCGACGGGCTATGAGGCGGTCGAGGGGGTTATTATGCCGATCCGTATAAGACGCCATGATAAAACAAGCCCAAGAGCCGTAAAAGCTGTTGCTTAAAGGGGTTACATCTCCCGTCATCGCCGCAGCAACGGCATGTTATGCGGGCAGAAAATCGAAACCCCGCATCTTATGCGGGTCAATCTAATTATTGTTATCCTGAGAAAGATATGGGAATGAGTAATGTCCAATTTTAGCGAAATATCAAAAAAATACGAAAACGACTCAGTAGTTCAAAAATCGGCAAGTGACACCCTTTTTGATCTTCTTGACATACAAGCAAACGACGATGTGCTTGATTTGGGGTGTGGCACAGGACATCTATCAAAATTAATGAAAGAAAAGACGGAAGGGAGAATTGTCGGGGTTGATCCATCTTTTGGGATGATCGAAAATGCGCAAGAGAAATTCTCATGCCAAAATATAACATTTCGAGTTTGCTCTGCCGAACAGCTCGATTACCAAAATGATTTTGACGTGATTTTCTGCAATTCTGCTTTTCAGTGGTTTGTCAACCCAGCTAAGGCTCTCAAGGCGTGTCACAATTCCCTAAAAAGAAATGGGAGAATTGCAATCCAAGCGCCCGCCAAAGATAATTACTGTCCTAATTTCATCCAAGCTATAAGAAAAGTAAAGGCCGACAAATCGACAAAGGACACTTTCGCATGTTTTAATTCTCCATGGTTTTTTCGAAACACAGTAGAAGAGTATTCAGAATTATTTACAAAATCCGAATTCAGGGTGGAAAAATCAAATATAGAAGAAGTTTTTTCCAATCATTCAACTGCGGAAGCGTTCAAGATATTTGAATCAGGAGCAGCAGCAGGATATTTGAATCAAGCTTGTTACAGCACCCAACTATTTCAAGAATACATTGATGCTTTCAGAGCTATTGTAAAGAGTTCGTTTAAAGACCAAGCGGACAAAACAGGACAAGTAAGACTGACTTTTTATCGCATCTATCTGCTTGCCACAAAGAAATGAGATTTAAAGGATAACAACCGGCTCAACCTGAGCGCGAGAAGCTCAGCGGCGCTACCTGAAAAGGTCATTTGCGCGCCAGGTTAGCCGGAGCGTTCGGCCCCAGACGGACTTGACATTTCTTATCCTATTGGCTATACTTCGAATATCCGCCAGGAGGTATGAATATGATGACAAGAATCCAAAAGTGGGGAAACAGCCAGGGGCTACGCATTGCGAAACAGGTGCTTGAAGACGCGCATATCGCCGTGGGTGACGACGTCGACGTCACCACGCGGGACGGCGTGATCGTTATAGCGCCAACGAGACGCGTTCGCGGTAAGATGAGTCTGGAAGACCTCGTGTCACGCATACCCAAGGGCTACAAAGGCGAAGAAATGGATTGGGGCAAGCCAGCAGGCAGAGAGGTTTGGTGAGTGAAAGCGTACGCTCCGAAAAAGGGAGACTTCATTGCCGTTACCTTCGATCCCCAGTCCGGTCACGAGCAAAAGGGACGTCGTCCTGTTCTTGTCGTAAGCAACACCCTGTTCAACGAGCAAACCGGTCTCGCCATTGTCTGTCCCCTCACGACCACTGATCGAGGCTACCCTTTTCATGTGGGGATTACCGAGAACCCGCAAGTGAAAGGATTTGTGATGGTCGAGCAGGTCAAGTCCATTGATTACCGTGCGCGTCAGGCCAAGCTCATTGGAAAGGCTTCGGACGATCTCATTGACGAAGTCTTGTCGATACTTGATGCCTGCATTTATTGAAGGCCGAACAAGGCGCTACACCGGACGGTAATTCCGCTGCGCTCCATTGCCGCCGGTGAACTTGGTCGTTCGGCAGCCATACCCGAAAACATGTGGTCAAAGAAAGAATTAACAATGCCTCTTCAGATTTCGAGTTGGATAAAGCAGCACCCACTTACAACATACTTTTTTCTAGCATTCCTGATCACATGGATATTGATTTCTCCGCTGGCTTTGTCCGCTCAAAATATTCTCAATGTTCAGCTATCACCCCATTGGCATTTTCTCGGGGCATTCGGACCAATAAGCGCAGCCTTCATTGTCACAGCCATTGCCACTGGCAAATCTGGCGTTTCAGAGTTTCTGGATCGCTTGTGGAATTGGCGTGCAGGGATGGTTTGGCTGCTTATCTCCCTATTCAGCCCATTTATCCTTTTCTTCCTTTCTGTCGTCATTTTGCGAGTTGCAGGAAATTCATGGGTTGACTTTAGCAAATTGGCATCCGGAGAATACGCTACTTTCACATGGATAGGCGGTTCTTTACTGTCTGCCGTTGCGTATGGGATTGGCGAAGAAGCTGGCTGGCGTGGCTTTGCCCTACCGAGATTACAGCAAAACCGTAGTGCATTAATGGCGACCTTTCTTCTCGCAGTTTTCTGGGCTCTCTGGCATGCTCCGATGTTTTTATACAGATTTGAGTTTGGCATTGTTCAAGTCATCGGCTTCTTTATTGGCATGTTTGCTGGTGCGATTTGGCTGACTTTTCTTTACAATAGTACAGGTGGCAACACATTAATGGCAGTTCTTTGGCATACAACCTGGAATATCGTCAATATCATTGGTCTGGTTGTTTCGATGGAAGTTGTCTCTTTTATGAGCGCAACCGTTATAGTGATCGCAATCATCATTGTAGTTGTGTGTAAACCTGCTCGAATGTCATTCTATGGTAAACACACCCTTTAGGTTGTCGCATAAACGAGAGGCTGCCTAACACAGCGTACACCTGACGCTGGGTATTCTGCGGCAATCTCAAGCAGTTTTCTGCGCCTCAGCCTTTTTCTGGTTGGACGGCTTCATCGTCCGCCCGCCCCAGCGCAGGTAACGCAAACCGTTCGGCGGTGTAGCCGCCATGGAGGTTTATCATGCGCTACGAAAAGTAGCCTGGATGGTTCCTGGCAGTGGCCCGACCGCTGGTACGCATGGGGGGTAAACCACCCGAACCATGACGGGATCGAAATATTCACTCCGGATTATAAAGACGGTATTACTCCGCCGTGCAGTAAGGCGATTGTAGTGCAGAACGGCGTTGTAACGGAGATCGCCGACGGCCAGGTAGAAATCCCCGAGGACGGCTACATTATCTGTTACGGCGAAAACAACGATGAGTGGTCACACTATAATTTCGCCGTGGGCAGGAAGGTAGCTTACCGGGTTGTTTACGAAGAGGACAAGGATGCCGCGTTTAAGAACACCTTGAGCAATGCTCCCTTGCTGCTTGCCGGCGGCGGACTGGCGCTGGGCGAGGTCAGCGACCCGAAGCTCAATGTCGAAGCGCCGAGAAGTTTCGTCGGTGTCACCTGGGACAATGTTCTGGTCATGGGTACAGTAGGTTCTGCAAACGTCCGGGAATTGGCTGAACTAACGAAAAACCTTGGACTGAAAGACGCGCTGAACCTGGACGGCGGCGCGTCGAGCGGCCTGTACTACAACGGCAAATACATCGGGCAACCCGGTCGTCAGCTATCAAATTGCCTGGTTGTAATCGCCAAACCGTAAGTTTTTACACTCGCGACCCCGATGATTTCAAGTATGTTCCCCACCCTAATCTGAAAATTGTCGTACCTTACAAATACCAAACGTTGGCTGCGCCATAACCTCGAAAACACTGCCCGGCAGGGATTTGCTTTGTTATACTTAACAATTATTAAGGAAACAGGAAGCAAAAAGAACGTCCCTATGCTTCCCAGAAAATAATTGCCTGGACATCCTTTCTTGTGCCCGGCGGATATGGTAATATTTTTATGGTTGCAGTGTTTCTAAAATTACCTGTAAACGGAGGTATGAGCAGATGCCAGAGGTTTCCCAAAGTAATCAGTATGAGACCAGGGAGTTTCAGACAGAGGTAAAGCAGCTCCTGCACATCGTCGTCAATTCCCTGTATACGGAACGGGAGATATTTTTGCGCGAGCTGATCTCCAACGCCGCCGACGCCCTGGAAAAATTCCGCTACGAAAGTCTGACCAACCGGGAAGTTGCCGGCGGCCATGACCTTGCCCTGGAAATCGCCATTGATCTGGACGAAAATGAACACACCCTGACCATCAGTGATTCCGGCATCGGCATGAGCCGGGAAGAGCTGGTGGAAAACCTGGGCACCATCGCCCACTCGGGCTCAAAGAGCTTTTTTCAGCAATTGGGCGAGGCGGAGAAAAAAGATTTGAACCTGATCGGGCAGTTCGGCGTGGGCTTTTACGCGGCTTTTATGGTGGCCGCCGCAATCCGTGTTTTCAGCCGCTCCTACCGTCCCGGCTCGGAAGCCTGGGAATGGCGCTCCGACGGCATTGGCAGCTATGCGCTCGGACCGGCGGAGGACATGCCCCGAGGGACCCGGGTGGTGCTGGAACTGAAGGACGACGCCCTGGAATTTCTCAAGCCGGAAACCATAAAGCGGATGATCCGCCAGTATTCCAGTTTCGTGCCCTTTCCAATCAAGGTTAACGACGAGCAGGTAAACACGGTTCAGGCGATCTGGACCAGGAATAAGAACGAGGTGAAGGAAGAGGAGTACACCGACTTTTACAAGTTTGTCGCCAACGCCTTTGACGAGCCCCTTTACCGGTACCATTTCACCGCCGACGCGCCCCTGGCCATCAACGCCCTTTTATATGTGCCGAAGCAGAATTTCGAGCGCTACGGGTTTGGCCGGGTGAAACCAGGGGTCAATCTTTATTCTCAAAAGGTGCTGATCCAGCAGCAGGCCGGGGAACTGCTGCCCGAGTGGCTGCGTTTTGTAAAGGGTGTGGTCGACAGCGACGACATCCCCCTCAACATTTCCCGCGAAACCATGCAGGACAGCGCGCTGCTGGCCAGGCTGCGGAAGTCGCTGACGGGCCGCTTCCTGAAATTCCTGAACGAGCAGGCGAAGGCCGAGCCGGACAAGTACGGGGAGTTCTGGAAAACATTTGGAATGTTTCTGAAAGAGGGTGCGGCGTCGGATTTCAACTATCGCCTGGAACTGGCCAGGCTGCTCCGCTATGAGTCAACGAAATCGGGTCCCGGGGAGCTGATTTCCCTCAGCGATTACGCCGCCAGGATGAAAGAGGGGCAGGAGGCCATTTATTTCTTGAACGGGTCCTCGAGGGAAATGATTGAGGCCGGACCATACCTGGAGGCGTTTCGTTTCCACGACCTGGAGGTCATCTACACCTATGAGCCCGTTGACGATTTTGTTTTAAGCGGCCTGGCGGAATTCGAGGGGAAAAAGCTGGTGTCCGCCGACCAGGCTGACCTGGAACTCCCCGCGCTGGAAAACGGGGCGGCCGGGGAGACCCTGGACAGCGTGACGGTAAACGCGCTGACCGCCTGGCTCAAGGAAACCCTGGGGGACAGGGTCAGCGAGGTCAGGGAGTCCAAGCGACTGGTTGACAGCCCGGCCATCGTGCTGAACCTGGACGGGATGATGACGAGCAGCATGCAGCGGGTGATGCAATCCATGAACAGGGAGATGGGGACGATCCCCGGCAAGGCCCTCGAAATCAACCCGCGGCATGATCTGATCAAGCGGCTGGCTGCACTGCGGGAAAAAGAACCCGGCTTTGCCGGGCTGGTGGCGGAACAAATTCTGGACAACGCCCTGATGACGGCCGGCCTTGTGGTGGAGCCGCGCGTCATGGTCGAACGGATCAACCGGATCTTGGAGCGCGCGCTAACTGATTCGGAGCAAGGTGAGCCATGTTAAAGCCGCCAGTTTCAAATTATATCTAATTGTTTAAGACCCCACTTCTATAAATGGGGGTTCCTCTTTTCACTTCAGAAGGGGTAGAATCCCCATCTGAAGCCCCGATGTTCAGCTTTAGCTGAACAAGTTCACTATGCCTGGACCAAACATAAACAGATACCCCCGCAAGATTGCGGGGGTATCTGTTTATTCTCGTGTATAAGATTAATTTGCTTCCGCAGCTGGATTTGAGCAAAAAAACCCCTCATCTTATAGCGAAATTTTTAGAACTTAATCTAGTTTCACGTTGGCCTGAATCCACCCGGAGATGTCGTCAAGAGGGGTTCCGGGGGTAAAGAGCTCTTTAACCCAGCCGCCCTCCTTGAGGGCCTTGACGTCGTCCGCCGGCATGGTGCCGCCGCCGATAAGCATGATGTCATCGGCTTTGTTCTCCTGCAGGAGCTGGAAAATGCGGGGGAAAATGGTCATATGAGCGCCCGAGAGGACGCTCAGCCCGATAACGTCCACGTCCTCCTGAATAGCGGCCTCCACGACCTGCTCAGGGGTCTGGTGCAGGCCGGTGTAGATTACTTCCATGCCGGCGTCTCTCAGCGCCCGGGCGATCACCCTGGCGCCCCGGTCGTGCCCGTCCAGGCCGGGCTTGGCCACAAGCACACGAATTCTTCGATCGGCCATCCTTTGAATCCTCCTTAGTTTTACAAATGCCGGGCGCGTTTAAAAGGTGGGTTTTTCCTTGTACTCGCCGAACACTTCCCGGAGTACCTGGACGATTTCCCCTTCGGTGGCGTAGACCCGGACCGCGTCCAGAATGTATGGCAGCAGGTTTTCCGTGCCCCGGGCAGCATTGCGCAAAGAATCGAAGCACTCGTTCACCTTGATGTTGTCCCTGGTCTCCCGCAGTTTCCTCACCCGGGCGGCCTGTTCCAGCTCGATTTGCGGCTCGATCTTCAGAATTTCAATATCCAACTGCTCGTCCGGGTCAACGAACTCGTTGACGCCGACCTGGATGCGGTCCTTCTTGTCGATGGCGCGCTGGTAGATATAGGCCGCGTCGGCGATCTCCTGCTGGAAGTAGTTTTGATCGATGGCGGCCAGCACCCCGCCGCGGCGGTCGATCTCGGCGAAGACCTTTTCCGCTTCTTCTTCCATCTTGTTGGTCAGCGCTTCGACAAAATAAGATCCGGCCAGGGGATCGATGACGTTTGCCGCGCCGGTTTCAAAGGCAATGACCTGCTGGGTGCGCAGGGCGATCTGAACGGACTTTTCGCTGGGCAGGGCCAGCACCTCGTCCATGGAGTTGGTGTGCAGGGACTGGGTGCCGCCGAGCACCGCGGCCAGGGCCTCGAAGGCTGTGCGCACGATATTGTTTTCGGGCTGCTGGGCGGTCAGGCTGCAGCCGGCCGTCTGGGTATGAAAACGCAGGAGCCACGAGCGCTGGTCCCGGGCGCCGTATTTTTCCTTCATGCGGCGGGCCCAGATGCGGCGGGCGGCGCGGTACTTGGCGATCTCCTCAAAAAAGTCGATGTGGGAGTTGAAGAAGAAGGAAAGTCGCGGCGCGAAGTCGTCCACGTTCAGACCGGCCGCCATAGCCGCTTCAACGTAGGCAAAGCCGTCGGCCAGGGTAAAGGCCAGTTCCTGCACGGCGGTGGAGCCCGCTTCCCGGATGTGGTAGCCGCTGATGCTGACGGTGTTCCACTTGGGCACGTGCCTGGCGGCATGGGCGAAGATGTCGGTGATCAACCGGAGAGATGGCAGCGGCGGAAAGATCCACGACTTTTGCGCGATGTACTCCTTCAAAATATCGTTTTGAATGGTGCCGGTCAGTTTTTCCGACGGGACGCCCTGCTTTTCGCCGGTGGCGATGTACATGGCCCAGATGATGGCGGCCGGGGCGTTGATGGTCATGGAGGTGCTGACCTTGTCGAGGGGTATGCCGTCAAATAAGGTCTCCATGTCGGCCAGTGAGTCGATGGCCACGCCCACCCGGCCCACTTCGCCCAAAGCACGCGGGTGGTCGGAGTCGAAGCCCATGATGGTGGGCATGTCAAAGGCGACCGAAAGTCCGGTCTGGCCCTTTCCCAACAAAAACTTATAGCGCTGGTTCGATTCCTTGGCGGTGGCGAAGCCGGCGAACTGGCGCATGGTCCACAGGCGGCCCCGGTACATGTTGGGCTGGACGCCTCTGGTGTAGGGGTACTCGCCTGGAAAGCCCAGGTCCCGCGTGTGATTAAAGCCGGCGGTGTCTTCCGGGGTGTAAATCTCGTTAACCGGCAAGCTCGATACGGTCATGAACTGGAAGTCCCGGTCCTTCATTTTACTCTTCTTTTCCTGCCACTTTTCACGACCTTTTTTAAGCTCGGTGAAATCGTCCATGCACATCGGCGGTTCTCCTTTCATGGATGAAAGTGGTTCCTTTTTACTGCAGCAGTTTTTTGGCGATGACCATGCGCGCCTCTGTTAAAGACTTGTTAGTCAACCCGCACCAGGATGGCGTCTCCCTGGGCGGCGCCGCTGCAAATGGCGGCCATTCCCAGGCCGCCCCCGCGGCGGCGGAGTTCATAGATTAAGGTCGTCAGGATGCGGGCGCCGCTGGCGCCGATGGGATGTCCGAAAGCCACGGCGCCGCCGTTGACGTTGACTTTGTCCGGGTTCCAGCCGGTGATTTTCCCGCTGACCAGAACCACGGCGGCAAAGGCCTCGTTGGCTTCGATCAGGTCGACCTGGTCAATTTTCAGACCCAGTTTCGCCAGGAGTTTGTTTCCGGCCAAGCCCGGGACGGACGCGATATAGGTGGCCTCCGCCGAGACCGAGGCGTGGCCGAGGATGGTGGCCATGGGCCGGATACCCATCTGCCCGGCTTTTTCCCTGGACATTAACACCAGCGCGCCCGCCCCGTCGTTGACTCCGGGGGCGTTGCCGGCCGTCACGGTTCCGTCTTTAACGAAAATAGGCTTCAGACTGGCCAGCGCTTCTCTGGATGTTTCCCGGCGCGGCCCTTCGTCCGTGCTTACCACCACGGGGTCGCCCTTTTTCTGGGGAATACTCACCGGCGTGATTTCATCGGCCAGCCTTCCCGCGTCGATGGCCTGGACGGCCAGTTGATGGCTCCGCAGCGACCAGTCGTCCTGCTCTTCCCGGGTGACCCCGTACTCCCTGGCCACGGTGCTGCCGTGGATAGCCATGTGAAATTTATGAAAAGCACAGGTCAGGCCGTCGTGCACCATCAGATCGACCAGTGCCCCGTCTCCCATCCGCATGCCCCAGCGGGCGCCGCCGGTAAAGTAGGGAGCATTGCTCATGCTTTCCATGCCCCCGGCCACGATTACTTCCGCGTCCCCGGCGCGGATGATCTGGTCGCCCAGGGTTACCGCCCGCAGTCCCGAGGCGCAGACCTTGTTCAGCGTCTCCGACGGGACTTCCCACGGCAGGCCGGCTTCCCGGGTGGCCTGCCGGGACGGAATCTGGCCGGTCCCGCCCTGCAGGACCATACCCATAATTACGTTGTCCACGAGGCTTCCCTCAACCCCGGCCCTTTTCAGTGCTTCGGTGATGGCAATGCCGCCGAGCCGAGTCGCCGGCAGCTGCTTCAAGCCGCCGCCGAACCGTCCGAACGGGGTCCTGGCCGCGCCGACAATAACAGTTTGAGTCATTTTTCCCCCTCCTCAATCTGAAAAGCGTATACTATATGAACGGATCCAGGTTTCTTCTATCTTCTATAATAGCATGCAAAGATTGTTCCAAAAAAAAATGAGTCCCGGCGGGGAGGTAAAGTGCAAATTTTCTCGTCTTTCTGTTTTTAAAACTGCCAGACTCCTTTTGTCGGTGTAATCATTTGTATACGCCGGGCGGGCGGCCGCGGGAAAATAGATGTTCCGGTCACGGGCGCGGGTGTCCATCATTTCAGTCCGGTTGTCAAGCCGCGTATACAGGAGCCGGCTGGTCAGGCGTTGTCCCACTTGTTGCAGCGAGAGCCCCAGCGGCCGATAACCCGTTCCTCTTCGTAGATTTCGACCACCTCGCAGACGTTGGAGCAACCGTTGCACTCGAAACTGCCTGTTTTATAAGGCAGCCCGGTGATGCCAAACCCTTTGAACCGGGTCTTCCCGGTCCGCGCCACCTCTTCCAGCGCCAGTTGGGCCGCGCCGATGGCGCCCATGACATTAGAATGTTCGGGAATCTGAACGGGTATCCCGAGGGTTCTCTCAAAGGCCGCGCGAATGCCCGCATTGGCCGCCACCCCGCCCTGAAATACCACCGGGGGGAGAATTTCCTTGCCCTTGCCGACGTTGTTCAGGTAGTTCCGGACCAGAGCCTCGCAGAGACCGTTGATGATGTCGGGGATCTGGTGTCCCATCTGCTGTTTGTGGATCATGTCCGACTCGGCAAAAACAGTACAGCGGCCGGCAATCCGGACCGGGGTTTGATACTGCAGCGCCAGTTCACCGAACTGGCTGATGGGAATATTCAAGCGGGCGGCCTGCTGGTCCAGGAACGAGCCGGTGCCGGCCGCGCAAACGGTGTTCATGGCGAAATCCACCACGATGCCGTCGCGGAGGATGATGATTTTCGAATCCTGCCCGCCGATCTCCAGCACGGTCTGAACACCGGGCACGATCAGAGAGGCGGCAACCGCGTGGGCCGTGATTTCGTTTTTAATCACGTCTGCGCCGGCCATGACGCCGGCCAGGTAGCGCCCGCTTCCGGTCGTCCCGACGCCAGCGATTTCCACTTCCGGGGGCAGGGTCGCCGCCGCTTTTTTCAATCCTTCCTGAATCACCTGGATGGGCCTTCCCCTGGTGCGCAGGTAAAGCCCCGTCAACACTTCACCCAATTCACTGTAAACCACCACGTTGATGCTGACGGAACCGACGTCAATGCCCAGATATGCTTTCATCGCCGACCCTTTCTGTTTCTGTCCGCTTGCCTGACTGTCAACCGGTCAACCGACCGGTAAGAGCATTTGCGCCGGGCGGGCCTGTCTCTTCCGTCGCAGCAAGTCGGCAAAGGCTTCCAGGCGGGTGGCCATGCCCGCTTTGCCTGTTTGCTCGTCCAGGAAAAAAGTTAAGACCGGAATATGGCAATCTTTGCTGACCTGGTTTAATATCGTGCGCGCCACAATTTCCGGGATGCAGGTGAAGGGCGCCAGCTGGACCATGCCGTCAAACCCACGCCTGGCATAAATAACAGTGTTGCCGATGGAGTCCCGGCCGTGCCCGCCGACCAGCTCCGGCAGATAGGGGGCGGCCGCGTCCTTCACAGTCATGCCCGCGGTGGTTTCGTTCCAGGTGTTGTCTCTCGTCCATCCGGTCAGAAACATGGAGCGCTCCACCTCCATGCCGAGGTTGCCCATGGCTTCTTCCACTTCCAGGTTGCTGGCCGGCTCCAGGAGAACGTAAATTTCCCCGATGATGCCGACACGCAGGACATCGCGGGCCGGATCTTGCGGCACCGAGCGAATGGCGTCCAGGGCGGCCGCCTCGGCTTCAATAATCTGCCCGGTGGTATCGGCCTGGTCGATCCAGTCCAGTACCTTCCGGTAGACCCTGGTGGTCGAGCCACGGTTGATCTCCCTCGGCCGGACTACGTGGGACAGTTTTTCGGCGTTGTCCAGCGCCTGCAGTTTGCGCCAGGCCCGCTTGATATGGGTGATGATCCCCTTGATGGAAGCCCGGGTCCGGTTCAGTGCCCATACATTGCGGATAAAGTTGAACGGATGCAGCCTGGGCGGCTCAAAAACGATCATCCGGACCGTATGCCCGAGGTCTTTTAAAATCCGGTGGTGGAGCATGGCGTACTCCCCGGCCCGGCAAGGCCCTACGCCGCCGGTGGTAACGATGGTGTCCGCGCCCATCGCCAGGGTTTCCAGGTAGGTGCCCATCAGGATCTTAAAAGGGAAGCAGGCAAACTCTGGCGCGTGCCGCACCCCCAGGTCCAGCGTGCGCTTGCTGGGACGGGGGGGAACGATCACCTCATTGCCCAGGTCTTCCAGGAGCATTTTAAAGGTGCGGTAAGACTCTCCCATGCGGGGAAATGTCACTTTAGCCAAGAGAGGCCTCCTTCCGGCGCCGGACCATGTCCACGAATGCCTCCAGCCGGGTGGCCATGCCCGCATCACCCGTATGTTCGTCGATAGTGATGGTCATAAAGGGGATGTTCCGGTGCTTTTTCGCCTCAAGCTCAATAAATTTATTGGTCAACGAGTCAGGACCGCAGCCGAAAGCGGTCAAGTGCAGCACCCCGTCGATCTTCTTCTGTTTAAAAAGCAAGTGGGCGGCTTTCAGCAGCGCGTCGCTGAAAGTCCAGAACAGGCGCTTGGGCAGATCGCAATTTCGCTGCAGGGCAAGCAGCAGCGGGTGAATGTTTTCAGCCGTGACCACACCGACCCCGAGTTTATGCATTTTGTCCAGCAGACCCACGCTGATAAAGCTGTCATAGAGGGCGTACGGATAACCCAGCACGGCGAATTTAAGGGAATGGTCCTTTGGCCGGAGCGGCTTCCGGTCCGGTTTTTGTAACAGGTCCAGGGCTTCCCGGGGGGAGAAGCCCTGGCGCAATAAGCTGTTGTAGCGGGCGTGGGCCAGCATTGCCTTGCCGTAGGCCACGTAGGCGGCTGCTTTACTGACGCCGAGCTGCCGCCCGACTTCTCCGTAGGCTTTGAGCAGGGCCCCGTACCCCTGCCGGTTGTCCATGCGGACATCGATGAGCGGGGGCATGCCCTCCAGGGAGTACTTGATCATATCGGGCAGCCCCAGGAATTTCGGGCAATACACAGTTTTCCGGTTCAGGCAGACCACCCGGGGGATAAAGAGGTAATTGACCCGGTCCTTGAGGTCCATGACGTGACCGAAAAAAAGCTTGATCGGAACGCAGGCGTCAGCCAGGGCCTCACGCACCCCGTTGTCAAGGATCTCCCTGGTGGTTCTGCCGGAAGTGATCACCTGGACCCCGATTTCGTTGAAAAAAGTCATCCACAGCGGATAATACAGATAAAATAAAAGGGCGCGGGGAATGCCGACTTTTATGGACAATGGTGTCTCCTCCTGCGGCAGGCCTGTTTGGCGTGAAGGTTTATTAAACTATACGAGCCTCAGAGGCAGCTTATACCAGCGCAACCCAACTAAAGGATAAATTCGGCAACAAAAATGAAAATCCTCCTCTGATTGCCGCGCCGTTTTTATGATCACAATTTTGATCATAATATGAAGGATAAAGGGAAACACGGGGACGGTTCGGAAACACGGGGACGGTTCTAGTGTTTCCCGTCCCCGTGTTTTCCCCCGTGTTTTCCTGATCACAATTTTGATCATAATATGAAGGATAAAAAATCATTTTACCGAAATAGATACTGATTCTTACCAGATTACGCCGTGAAAGGATGCAGTGGTGGTTTTGATTAATTTAAATCCCGCTCTGGAGAAGGCCAGGGAGGATCTGTCCCGCGGCGACCCGGAGCAGATGGCGGCCCGGGCGCAGGTTCTGTATGATTTCGGGTCAGCCTGTTTTCACGTCCCTTTTTTGGGCGCCCGCTACCAGGTATCGTTCCCGGACGGACGGGTCGCGGGCCCGGACGAAGACGTGCATGGAAACACGGGGACGGTTCTAGTGTTTGGCTAGCGAGACAAGCGAGACAGGGGTACAGCTCCCTCGTCTTCCCTTTGGTTCCTTGCTACGCTTCGGAAACACTAGAACCGGCAGGAACACGTAGGAACACGGGGACGGTTCCATCGTTTGGCTAGCGAGACAAGCGAGACACTGGTACGGCGCCCTCGTCTTCCCTTCGGTCCTTCGCTACGCTTCGGAAACACTAGAACCGTCCCCGTGTTTCCCGTGTTTTCCGTGTTTCCCTGATCACAATTTTGATCATAATATGAAGGATAAAAAATCATTTTACCGAAATAGATACTGATTCTTACCAGATTACGCCGTGAAAGGATGCAGTGGTGGTTTTGATCAACTTAAATCCCGCTCTGGAGAAGGCCAGGGAGGATCTGTCCCGCGGCGACCCGGAGCAGATGGCGGCCCGGGCGCAGGTTCTGTATGATTTCGGGTCAGCCTGTTTTCACGTCCCTTTTTTGGGCGCCCGCTACCAGGTATCGTTCCCGGACGGACGGGTCGCGGGCCCGGACGAAGACGTG
>Ga0209347_1003640_pt1 | contig 17504 bp, 15 predicted proteins | sample AutmiccommuBRH23_FD_187382 | JGI IMG/M metagenome (GOLD analysis project Ga0209347, IMG submission 187382) | Deep subsurface microbial communities from Mt. Terri, Switzerland - Autotrophic microbial communities BRH/23 (SPAdes) (version 2) | ecosystem: Environmental > Aquatic > Deep subsurface >...
AAGGATTTTTTGTGACAAATTCCACTTATGCCTATCTTGCCATGCGCGACGGAAGCGATTGGACAAAAACATTTGGCGGAACTGAAGGAACGGATCCTGATTACTTTAAACTGATGGTGTGGGGCACAGATCAGGATGGGCATATCTCCGATACTGTAGAATTTTTCCTTGCTGACTTCAGATATGAAGACAATGAAAACGACTTCATCCTGAAAGAGTGGGAATGGCTCGATCTTACAAGTCTGGGTTTGGTCACAACCCTAAATTTTGCTCTTGAATCATCGGATGTAGGCGAATATGGCATGAATACACCAGCTTATTTCTGCCTCGATGATTTTACGGCGGCATTGCCTTCTTTTTTATTTCCCGTACAAAAAAAGCATGCGGAACTTAGTGTTTATCCAAATCCTGTATATGATGAGTTGTTTATTGATATTCCTGAAGATACTGAACGGATTATCATCACCGATATATCAGGAAAACTCTATTACCAGAATGAAAATCCTCTGACTGGCAAAATGCGCATTAATGAGGTAAGCCAGTTGTCATCCGGAATTTTAATCGTTTGTATTCATAAAGGCCAGGTAAGGCTCTATAGAAAAGTTGTAAAACTATGAAGATTTCCTTAAAAACTATTTTCTAAAGTAAGAACTCCATCTTTATTATCAAAAATTAAAATATTCTCATACTTAGCATCTTATGTTTTTACATTTACTTATGGTTCTTTCGGCTCAACACTTTAAAACACTTATTTGTTAAATTTAGCATTAAAAGACATAAAGGTGTTTTGTTCTGTCCGTTAATTTAAGTTACTTTGCAGATTAAAATTGATAGATTATGCTTGAAATAGTAAAAAATTCGATGGTCACTCTAAAGTATGATTTACACCTTGAAGATGAAAAAGGGGAAGTCATTGAAAAGACAACTGAAGATCAGCCGTTGCAGTTTATATTTGGTACTGGCTTGATGCTGCCCAAATTTGAGTCGCACCTGGCAGGTTTAAAGGAAGGTGAACAGTTCACAATCAGATTATCGAAAAATGATGCATATGGCGAAATAAATGAAGATGCAATCGTTGAATTGCCAAAACATGTATTTCTGGTGGAAGGTAAATTTGATGATGAACTGGTATCTGTAGGAAACTCGGTTCCAATGATGAGCAGCAGCGGGCAGCGCATGAACGGCCATGTTCTCGAAGTAACAGAGGAAGTTGTAACAATGGACTTTAACCACCCGCTTGCAGGGGAGGACCTATACTTTACCGGAAAAGTTCTTGGCGTGCGTCCTGCATCTGATGAGGAACTCGCTCAGGCACTTTACGGAGGTGGTTGCGGCTGTGGCAGCGGTGGCTGCGGTGATGAAGGATGTGGAACAGAAGAACATGATCATGCACATGGCGGCTGTGGTTGCGGCTGTTAATTAATGGTTTTGATTTTTTCCCTAATTTGATTAATTTAACCCCGTTTTCTTGTTGTAAATCAAAGAAAACGGGGTTTTTATATGGAACTAAAGTGTAATGTGTTGACTTTCAAAATAATACATTTTTATGTGTGTTACACCTCATTGAAAACCAACAAAAAAGGTAGGTAATTGTTAAGTTAGTATTAGTTAGATTTCGTGAATACGTTTGGAAAAATATTTCGTTTAACCTCATTTGGTGAATCACACGGTCCAGGCATTGGTGGGATAATCGATGGTTGCCCCGCCGGAATGGAACTTGATATGGATGCCATTCAACATGAGCTCGCAAGACGTAAACCGGGGCAATCTAAAATTACAACTCAACGTAAAGAATCAGATCAGGTGGAATTCCTTTCCGGAATTTTTGAAGGTAGAACACAGGGTACTCCTATTGCCTTTGTTATCTGGAACAAGGATCAGCATTCTGCAGATTACGATAATCTTAAAGATGTTTATCGTCCGTCGCATGCTGATTACACCTATATCCAAAAATATGGAACCCGCGACCACAGGGGTGGAGGCAGATCATCGGCACGTGAAACCATTGCACGAGTGGTAGCCGGAGGGCTGGCAAAACAAATGCTTGCACGTAATGGTGTAACCATTCAGGCTTTCGTTTCACAGGTAGGAGAGATCAAACTTGAAAAATCATATACAGAGCTTGATCTTTCAAAAACTGAAGAGAATATGGTCAGATGTCCAGATTCCTCCACTGCGGAACTGATGATTTCCCGTATTGAAGCTGCTGCTGCCGACCGCGATACGGTGGGAGGGGTAATAACATGCGTTATTAAAGGAGTTCCCGCAGGATGGGGTGAGCCTGTTTTTAATAAGCTGCATGCCGATATGGGATTTGCCATGCTTGGAATAAATGCGGTTAAAGGATTTGAATACGGTTCAGGTTTTGAAGGCACTAAACTGAGTGGGTCCCGCCATAATGATATTTTTATTCAGTCTCCCGAAGGAATACGCACTAAAACCAACCATTCAGGTGGAATACAGGGTGGAATTTCTAATGGTGAAGACATTTATTTCAGGGTGGCATTTAAACCCATTGCCACTTTGCTAAAAGAACAGTTAACAGTTGATAAGGACAGCCAACAGACAACAATTCAACCTAAGGGTAGGCATGATCCATGCGTGTTGCCGCGGGCTGTGCCTATAGTAGAAGCCATGGCCGCACTGGTACTGGCCGATCATTTTTTATTGAGTAAATTAAATTCGCTTTAATATGCCCAGAAGAAAAAGAAACAGAAGAATACAGGTACCTCCCGTAATTAAAGGAATGTCAGTATATGGCATCCGTGGAAGGAAATCTAATGAAGTGGTTCTCCGCCTTGAAGAATATGAAGCTATCCGTTTGCTCGATTACCAGAATCTTACACAGGAGCAGGCTGCAGTGTTTATGGATGTTTCAAGGCCTACTCTTACTCGTATCTATGAGGAAGCCCGAAATAAGGTGGCCACTGCTTTCGTTGAAGGACGCGACATCGTCTTCAGGGGGGGTGATATCTATTTCGACAAAAACTGGTTTAAATGTAAAAATTGCCAGGCTAGTTTTAACAGTTATCAGGAGGAAAAAATCCACTGCCCTGTGTGCGATGAAAAGGATGTTATTTCTCTCAATGAATTTTACGCCAAATAATTTAAATTCCAATGCATGGTTCTTATTTCCAGGCATTGGAATTTTAGGAACCATATTATCTTTTTTTATTAAACAATCTGGTTTCTTCCGGTTGTGTATGGTATAATATACTTTTCTTTGGACTTTCGTAAGATAGCTGACATTTGGCTGAAAAAATATTCTTTCATAATTCTATATTTGCGTCATCTTATGAAGAAGTTGTACCTGGTACTACTTTTATATAAGAGAATAAAGGTTTCATGACCAGATTCATGTGCCTTTAAATGTGTTTTTAATAGAATTATAGTCACATGAAAATACGCAAACTTCTAAGGGTTCTGCACCGTGATATGGGATATTTCATAGTGGGAATGACAATCGTTTATGCACTTTCAGGTATCTACCTCAACCATCGTCATGATTTTAATCCCGACTACAGGATCATATTCGAAGAGTTTGAAGTTATTCCCGGAACGGCAGAGGACTTCACCACCGATAAAGTGAAAGAAGCACTTTCTGAACTGGAGCAGGATGTGATCTACAAAAAACATTACATTACAAATCAGGGAACCATAAAAGTGTTTATAGAAAACGGAGAGGTGACCATCAATCCGGATTCGGGTGCAGGAGCCATGCATTTCCTTAAAAGGCGTCCTTTTATATTCGAAATCAATAAGCTTCACAAGGCTTCTCTGGGTACTTTATGGAAATGGGTAAGCGATGTTATGGCCGTAATTCTTATTTTTGTTGCAGTATCAGGATTGTTTCTACTGAAGGGAAAAAGAGGGCTGGGTCAGTGGGGGTGGTGGTTCGTTATTGCCGGAATAGCAGTGCCTTTATTGTTTGCGATATTGTATATTTGACTGTAAATTACCAAAAAAACAAAATCATGAAAAAATTTGCATTACTTACCTTAGTTGCATTGTTTGTTCTGAGTTGTGGAAATCAAAAAAATCCTGGTGAAAACAGTGCTGAAAATGCTGAAAAGGCAGCAATAGTATATACCGTCGACGAGCTTTATGCTCATGCCGGTGAATTGGTTGACAAGGAGGTTACGGTGAAAGGTACTGTTATGCATGTTTGCAAGCAGGGTGGAGGCCGTTTGTTTCTGATGGGCAGTAATGAAGATTTCAACATCCGTATTGAAGCAGGTGAAAAAATTGGTGCATTTAATCAGGAGCAGATGGGAAGTGACCTTACAATCACTGGTATTTTTAAGGAAGTCAAAACAGAAGCAGACGCCCATAATCCGGCTCTTGAGCATGGTGACACTGCCAGTGTTCATGATGAAGACGCCGAAGAAGCACATAATATCATCATTGCTGCTCAGGAAAAAGTGGAAATTGTTTATTTTATGGAAGGTATCCAAATTGTTAAAGAGGAAATTTAATTTATTCTTCCTGAAAGAAAATCTGATTAGTTGGTAATGACCGTACAGAATTATCAGATTGTTTTTATTCTGACAGTTCTGTTATCGTAAATTCAGGGTAAATCATTTTCCTGACACAACTTATGATATTTTCTTTCAGATCATTCCTGTATTTTCTGCAGTGGTCGAAATTTATTTCTTTGGAAGATACAGCCTGATGTACTTAATGAAAATTCAAAATGATCTGCTGTTTTTATTTATTATCAGGTACAAAATCCAAAGAAATTGAATTTACACAATGACGGGTATTTTTCGAAGTGAACCTTTCTCCTGTAAATACATGCCCAAGGTGACCACCGCAGTTGCTGCAGGTGATTTCCGTGCGCCGGCCGTCAGCATCAACTAATTTCGTTACTGCTCCGTCAATTTCATCATCAAAACTAGGCCAGCCGCAGTTCGACTCAAATTTGTCGGACGACCTGTACAATGGAGCCTCACACCGCTTACAGACATAAGTACCCTTTTCTTTGTGGTTGTTAAATTTACCAGTAAAAGGACGTTCAGTGCCTTTATTGACAATTACATACTCCTCAAATTCTGTTAACGCATTATATTTTTCCATCTGATTTTCCTTTTTAGGGATTAACATTGTATTAACCTGACCAGATTGCCCGGTATCAGGTTGCTCTCCTGTTTGTCCGCAGGCAGATATCACAGTTGTTAAAAAGAATAATATTATTATTGTTTTCATTCCATAATTAATACAAATATTCAGACCTGTTAGTTTAGAATAAGACAAATTTTAATTTATATTTGAATGATTTTATTCCGCAGTTTTAGTGAAAAGGACAGAAAAGATAGAAAAATACAGGAAATAAAATAAACGGCCATAAATCAAAAAAATAAAAAAATGAGAAAATGCAATGTCATGATGGTGGATGATGATTCTTTCACCAATGAACTGGCAAGTATGGTAATCAGATGGACTCCTTACTCTAAATATTTCCAGGTTAAAGAGCATGCTGATGAAGCTCTCGATTTGCTTAAGAAAAAATATTATGATGATTCAGATGACTTTCCTGATTATATTCTTCTCGACCTAAAAATGCCGGAGATTCATGGATTTGATTTTATCAAGGAATTTGAAGCTATTTTTCCAGAGAAAAAAAATAAAACATTTTTTATTGTAACATCAAGTTCAATCCTGAAAAGGGATCGAACTAAAGCACTAAGTTTTGAGAGCGTTGTAGATTATATTGTAAAACCCATTCCAGGGGATTATATAGAAAACCTGATAAAGAATGGATTTGAGAAAAAGGAAACCTTCATAAATAACTTAAATTATTAATGGTATTCCATTTTTAACTGCCATTTTATCATTGATTCACAGGTGCATTTTGATTTTCCACAGGTGTATTTGACCAATTTTCTTTAAATATAATTTTCAAATCATTCAAGGAGTTAAAGATCAAACTAATGGTATGAATGAGAATCAGCAATGACCAAAATATTCTTGTAAGAAAAGCTTCAGGCGACGAAGAACCATTTTCAGAGGAGAAACTTAAAAACTCTTTAAAAAATGCCGGTGCTCCTGAAGAAATTATTGAGGAAGTAACAGATGATATCATGCAATGGATTTATGAAGGTGTATCTACCCGTAAAATCTATGCACGTGCTTTTTCAATTCTTCAGCAGAAAAAAAATCATCTGGCTACAAAATACAAGCTTAAAAAGGCCATCATGGAACTTGGTCCTACAGGTTACCCATTTGAACACTTTGTGGGGAAGATACTTGAATATAAAGGATTCTCTACCCTGGTAGGCCAGATTATTAAAGGCTATTGTGTTTCACATGAGGTTGATGTAATTGCAACTGCGGGCAACGAGCAACACCTCATAGAGTGCAAGTATGGCCAAAGTCCGGGTAAAACTGTTAGTGTACAGGTTCCTCTTTACGTCCGGTCAAGGGTAAATGATATCATCAGGAAACAACAGGAATCAGATCTTTATCGCGGATTTACTTTTTATGGCTGGGTTGTCACCAATACCCGGTTTACATCAGATGCCATTGATTATGGGAAGTGCAGTGGTTTGCGTCTTCTGAGTTGGGATTATCCTGCAGATAACGGACTTAAGGATATCATCGACCGTGAAAAAATATACCCGGTCACTGTTTTGAACCAACTGAGCAGTATCAGAAAGAAAATATTGCTTGAAAAGGGTATTGTGATTTGCAGGCAATTGATAGAAAATCCGGAAGCGCTGGAATTCCTTCAACTGACTAATAAAGAACATAAAAATCTGATGAATGAACTTGAAGCAATTTTATGAGCAAAAGCTTGTAAATTTCAATATTCTTTTATATATTATGTCCAGTTAAACCAGGCCAAAATACATAGTCATGACATACGAAAACAATCCGCAGCTTCAACTGGCATTTGATTACATTCATTATACAAATCAGCATGTTTTTCTTACAGGAAAGGCAGGGACCGGCAAAACTACTTTTTTAAAAAACCTGAAAAAAGTATCTCCAAAAAGAATGGTAGTAGTGGCACCTACCGGTGTGGCAGCTATTAATGCCGGTGGAGTGACAATACATTCTTTTTTTCAGCTGCCTTTCGGTCCTCAGATCCCTCAGAATTCAGCAAAGAACTTTCATGATCAGATACCAGATACAGGCTCTGCAGATCGAATAAACCGTTTCAGCAGTATAAAAATCAAAATTATCCGCAGCCTCGATTTGCTTGTCATAGATGAAATCAGCATGGTACGTGCCGACATGCTGGATGCCATTGATGCAACCTTGCGCCGTTTCAAGAACCGGTTCCAGCCGTTTGGGGGAGTGCAGCTGCTCATGATCGGAGACTTACAGCAACTGGCGCCTGTTATTAAAGACGAAGACTGGCGTATACTTGGTAAGTATTATGATACAGGATTTTTCTTCAGCAGCCATGCTTTAAAAAAATCTGAATTTGTTGGAATTGAACTGAAGCACATCTACCGCCAGAAGGAACAGGAATTTATTGGACTGCTGAATAAAGTCCGCGATAATAAACTGGAAGCTAAAGACCTGCAACTTCTGAACAGCCGGCACATCCACAGGTTCTCTCCACCTCAGGAGGAAGGTTACATTACCTTGACCACACATAACTACCAGGCAAAAAATATCAACGATGATCACCTGGTGAACCTGAAAGGGAAAATTTTTCGTTTTACATGCAAGGTGGAGTTTGAATTTCCGGAATATGCATACCCTGCCGATGAAATCCTTGAAATTAAAACCGGAGCACAGGTCATGTTTATAAAAAACGACCCTTCTCCGGATAAAAGATTCTACAATGGAAAAATAGGAAAGGTTACCAAAATCATGGACGACCTGATAGAAGTGCAATGCCCTGATGAAAATGAACCTATTGAAGTTGAACCTGCAACCTGGGAAAACACCCGCTATACACTTAATGAAGGAACAGGAGAGATCGAGGAGGAAGTTATCGGGACTTTTACCCAGTACCCGCTCAAACTGGCATGGGCTATCACAATTCATAAAAGCCAGGGCCTCACATTTGAAAAGGCCGTTATTGATGCAAGGCAGTCTTTTGCCCACGGACAGGTTTATGTGGCACTGAGCCGCTGTAAAAGTCTTGAAGGGCTGGTACTGAGCACTCCCCTCAGTGCTCAAAGTGTAATTAATGATGATACAGTGACAGGATTCACTTCCAAAGTGGAACAGAACCAACCAGATGAAAATATACTTAACAGGCATAGGAAAGAATATGAGTTACAGTTGCTCACCGAGCTGTTCAATTTTAAACCCCTGATCCAGAATATCTCCTACCTGATGAAGTACTGTGATGAAAATTCTTCTTCTTTAATTGGAAATCTGCAAAACGATTTAAGTATCTTAAGAAAACCAGTGCAGGAGGAGCTGGTTGATGTTGCTGAAAAATTCAGTCAGCAAATAGAAAAAATGACGGCAACTGAAAACAGTGTTGAGAATAATATCCTCCTGCAGGAAAGACTCCAAAAGGCAACAAGTTATTTTCTTGCCAAACTCAGGGAACACGTGCAAGGCACAATTGAAAATTTATCCTTTGAATCAGATAATAAGGCTGTCCGGAAAAAATTGACTGAAATACTGCAGCGGCTGGAAACTGAACTGAAAGTTAAAATAGCCTGTTTGCTAACTGTGCAGGAAAAATTTACCATTAAAAAGTATCTGGAGGCAAGAGCTCTTGCTTCCATTGAAGTATCTGGAGCGAAAATGCCACAAGCAAAAGTGGAGGCAAAGGTAACGAATCCGGATTTCTACATGAAAATAAAACAGTGGAGAAAGCAGAAAGCTTTGGAATCAGGAACAGATGAAATACAGGTTCTCCACCAGAAAATCATGGTTGAAGTTTCAGCAAAACTGCCCGCAGGCATTGCCCAGCTTAAAGCTATCAAAGGCATGGGAGGCAAGAAATTGAAGCTTTTTGGGCAGGAAATACTTGCACTTGTCCTCGATTATCGAAAGGAGAAAGGAATGGACATCCCTGTTAATGCACGGAAAGAAGTGGAACTGGCAAGCCTCGACACAAAAGAAATTAGCCTGACCCTTTTTAAACAGGGACTAAAACCAGCAGACATTGCAAAGGAACGGGGGCTGGCAGCCTCAACCATTCAAAGTCATCTTGCACACTTTGTAAGCCTCGGGAAACTGGATATTTTTGATGTTGTTGATCGTAAAAAGTACGACATCATCATGAAGCAACTTATTGCTAAACGACCGGAAGAGACATTTGGAGAAATACGGCAAAAACTGGGACAGGAATATTCCTACACTGAAATTAAGCTGGTAATGGACGAGATGCATAAATAGACAGCCATGTTAATGGTTCATAAAACTGAAGAAACTGTTGTTACGATTTTTATTTGCAAGTGATGCAACTGTTTCAGGTTTCAACCTTCCTTTGATATGTATCAACGCATTGTCATTGCCACCAACCAGAATGATCAGTTCATGGATCACTTCATCATCTGCCTTTCCGAAAATGGTTACCTGTTCCCCGTCGTCACGAACTGCCATAAGTTCTTCAAGTTCCTTGTTTTCGCTGATCTTTCTGTAAAACTCCTTGTGAAGGTTTATCCTTGCATTCAGATCATCATTTTCAATTGCCAGTATTCTTACCTTGTCGATATTCTGGAGCAGTTCACGCTCTTCCTTTTCCATGTCACCTAAACGTGAAGCCATCTTTATTACCCATCCGGGTACTGTCATACTTGTTACACCTTCATGGTGCCTGTATTTCATATATGCTTCAGAAACCCCCCTGTCATATTCACAGGAAGTAAAAATAACCAGCAAAAGCACGGGAAACAAAATCAATTTTTTCATCGTAACATTTATTTATTTCTGTTATGACGTACAGAACAGAGATTCGTTACCTCAAAATTAAAAAAAGGGTTTCACACAAGACAACTTTTTCGGCAAACACGGAAAAAGCAGTGACAAAATGATCAACTGCCAAAGCAAAATTTAATAACCTAGATTTTTCCCCTTTTCCACAGCAGGCACCCCTTTATCCATCCACTGAGGCATAGGCTGGTCTTTCAGGTAATGATCAAAAAAATGGGACATACGCCTGCTCAGATCAATCCTGTTGGCCCAGCTCGAAGAATTAAGGTTGTGAGGCTGACGGTTGTAGTTAAGCAGCCATACTGGCTTGTTAAGCCTTCGCAGTGCCACGAAAAATTCTATCCCCTGCGACCACGGAACTGCGCCATCGGCATCATTATGCATCATCAGCAGTGGGGTATTTACTTTCGGAGCCATAAAAAGCGGTGAATTTTCAATATACTGAAGGGGCTTTTCCCACAGCGATCCGCCAATACGGCTTTGCTGCCTTTCATACTGAAACATCCGCACCATACCTGTTTGCCACCTGATGCCGCCATATGCACTGGTCATATTACTGACAGGTGCACCTGCCATAGCTGCAGAAAAAAGATCTGTTTGTGTAATCAGATATGCAACCTGGTAACCTCCCCAGCTCTGGCCCTGAAGCCCCAGTTTCTTTTCATCGAGAAACGGATAAGTGTTTAACAGGTAATGGGTGCCGCTGACTACTGCATTATAAGCACTCTGCCCTGGATAACCATTCCGGTAGGTTATATCAGGAACAAAAACTGCATACCCGTTGCTGGCATAATATGTCCTGTCGATAGTTGAACGGCTGGGTTCCGGATGATGATGCCTGTGCAGGTTCTCCGAGTTCTTTTCATAAAAGTAGACAAGCATCGGGTACTTATTTAAAGGATTAAGATTCTCAGGAAGATAAAGTAGCCCTTTTAATTTTTCTCCCGTAAAGGAAGTCCACTCAACCATTTGTATAGTTGGCCACACATATCCGGCCTGCTGAGGATTGGCATATGATATCCGTTCAGCATGCGTAAAATCTGTATTGCTGCACCACAAATCCGGAAAATCACGCACATTTTCACGTGTCCAGATGAGCTTATTAGCAGCTTTTGCCTTTCTTACGCCACTAAAGTGTGACTGATCCATAACAAGCAGTTCAGGTTCAGTTATCTGCCCAAAATTGCAACTGTAAAACCCGTTCGACATTGTTTTTTCATTAAATGCATTCAGCAGTACCGGCTGATCAAGTGGAATAAAATCCAGATCGTAATCAAGCTGCAGGTACCTGAACCTTGTCTGGGTACGTCTGCCCAATCCTTTTGTAACGCAAACCGGTACCCTTTCACCTGAGGGATCTATTCTCCAGATATCATAGCGGTCATATAAATAAATAAACCTGTCGTCTTCACTCCATCCTGCGATGCCATATGGTGAGGGTTCCGTTGGCCTGTCATCATCTTCTTCGAAAAATTTAACGGGAAGTATACCGGTCAGTGGCACTGCCTTAAGGTTATAGATATCAGTTGACCGTGCATAAAAATTGCCTTCTTCATAATTATACCAGATGACATACTTCCCCCCGGGAGAAAGCCTGACATATGGCTGGCAATCGACTATCTCTCTTTTAATTCCTGAATTTACATCCACAAGGTAATAATCACGTGAATATTTTCCTGTCCAGCCTGACTCCCGGAGATAGGGCGATTCATTATATCCCAGGGCCACATTCCCATTTCCTTTCCGTATAGGTGCCACACTTCTTAGATTGGGATCGGCCAGCTGAACAAACCTGTTCAGATCGAGATGGTAGACAGCCAGATATGTTCGTTTTTTTTCCATATCCAGTTCCACAAGCTGCTGCGATTGCAGTTTCTCATCATTCCAGCTCCAAATGTCAAGGACAGGTTTCTCTTCATCCTCGAGCGAATCCTTTTCTTCAGCACGTGGACTTTCCGATGTGCCGAAGTAAAGCCTTGTCCCGTTTTCCGAAAAATAAACAATTCCGTTCTTGCATGGCGACCAACCTACAGGAATTCCCTGAGTATAGCTGTCAACCTTTTTTTCTGCCGGTTGCCCCGGAACTCCTATGTACATGGAATAGACTTTTGCCTTTATTGTATCAGATGAAAACAGGAAGGCATATTTCTCACCACGTTCATCAATAACCAGCCGCTCCATCCATCCTTTTTCTGAAAATAGTTGTTCCTTTTTTCCGGTAGATGGAAAAAAAGCCTGTAATGATGTAAATGTTCCTTCTTTTTCCTCTTTTTCATATCTTAGAAACAACACACTCCCGTTCTTTGCATAAATCCATTCTTTAACATCAGATAAAACCAGTGTATCGGCCGTTTCGACATTAAAAAGTACAAGGTCGTTATTCTTGCTTTTCTTTGGTTTTTTCTCTTCATCCTGGCTTGCCGTGTCCTTCTTTATTTCGGGTGACTGGGTAAAGGCAATCCAGCGGGCATTCTCCTCCGGAATTTTAAAAGAACCCAGCCGGGGAAACTTGTGCATCCTGTTTTCTTTTGAAAATACCATGATTCCCAGGCTGTCTTTTGGAAATTTTTCGCGGGAAACCTTTTTGGCACGTGCTTCACGAATTGTTTTCTCAGGCTGTTTTATACCAAAAACCAAATAATCATATTCCGGACTGAATACCGCTTTATATCCGCGAGGGAAAATTTTTTCAATCTTGCCGTACTTTAGTATCAGAACACCATCCCCTCTCTGAGGATTCTGCTCATAAGCCACACGCTTGCCGTCGGCCGATACGATGGTATTCGACAAAGTGTTCCACGAATTATAATCTTCAATTGACAGGGGCTTTTTTGCAGGGATCTGCCCGAAGGTTTCAAGAAAGATAAGGAAGGTAAATAACAACGGTATATTCTTCATCACAAACATCCTCTTCAATGGTTTATATTCCGGTTTATAAAAAGTTCAAATATAAAATAAATCATGAAAGCTGCAACAGGTTTGGTATTTATAAACATTAAAAACAACGCCAATTCATCACCGTTCGAAAATCTGAAGGCACCGGTGACGTAAAATCCACCACCTCCCTTTTGTCAGGATGGGTCAGTCGTAATTCTGAAGCATGAAGCAACAGCCTGCTAATTCCTGTTACTTCACCAATAACCCTGTTCAGGGCAAAATTTCCATGATAGGTGTCGCCAATAATATCAAAACGGTTGTGTGCAAAATGTTGGCGGATCTGATGCCAGCGGCCGGTTTCAGGAATGATATCCACAAGGCTTAGTTCTGCTTTTTCAATTTCTTTATATTTTAAATCAAGTTCCACAGATTCAAGTGTTCTGTAGCGTGTAACTGCTGGCATCCTTTGCTGGGAACGCTTTTTTACCCTGACCTCATTATTGAAAACACCTTCGCCGGGATTGCCCTGCACCACGGCAACATATTTTTTGAATACTTCCTTATGTTCAAACTGCACGGTCAGTTGATGAGCCATTTCCGAAGAAAATGCCAGCAGTATTACACCTGATGTTCTTGCATCCAACCTGTGAACATTAAAAATCCGGCGGCCGGTAATTTCCCCAACCAACTTGGTCAGATAGGGAGCATCATGCGGCATAAAATCATTTTTATGAACAGCAAGGCCAACGGGTTTATCTACTACAATGAAGAAATCATCTTTGTATATTATCGGTATTTCAAATTCCATTTTCATATGCAGGAAAAGTTAAAGTTTTACGATGATATTTTATCTTTGATGAAATATTAAAACAGCCGATGCGCCAGGATTTTAAAATTTTCGTTGCACTGTTACTGTCTCTTTCACTTTATTTTGGCTGCAGCCAAAATTCTACTCCTGAAAATAAGATCATCCGGAGTTATCATGAGGGCAGTTTTCAGAAAGCCAGACATCTTATTGGGCTTTATGCCAATGAAAATCCCGGTCAAAAACTTCCTGAAATTTATGAAAATATTCTGGCAAAAATGGACAGGGTAACGCTGGATTTTTCAAAAAATGAAACAGAAATCAGACAGGAGTTACAGAAATGGTTTCCTCAGCTTGATCAGCAACAGATGAAGCAATGGGAAGAGTCAGGAAACCTTGAAATGAAATTGATCGACGGTGAAAAAAGGTACTTCCGGAATGCCGTTGCCAATCTGTTCCGTGTCGACTCCACTGCCATGCAGGTGAAAGCTCAAAAGGAAGGAATTGTACCTGATCCGCTCAATGAATTCTGCCTTACGCACACATCGGAACTTTACAATAAATTTCCATCAGGCTCAACCATCGAAGATCTTAACTGGAAATTTCTGGTAGAGTTTACAATCACACTGCCCGCAGGAGTTGTGCCCGCAGGGGAAACTATCAGGTGCTGGCTGCCTTTTCCACGTGAGTCGTTGCCACGTCAAAGAAATGTGGAGCTGCTGTCGGTAAATTCAGAAGAATACCTGGTTGCAGATAATACTTCCCTCCAAAGAAGCCTCTATATCGAAAAAGAATCAATTGCCGGACAGGAAGCCATTTTTTCATATACTGCAACCTTCGAAACCTCACCCCAGTGGTTTAATATAGAACAGGGAGAAATTCTTCCATACGATACCTCTTCGGAATTATACAGAACTTACACTGCCCAACGTCCACCACACATCTTTTTTTCTGAAGAAATTAAAAAACTGGCAGGTGAAATAACTGCAGGAATTTCAGACCCTGTTGCTAAGGTGAAGGCGATCTATTACTGGATAAACCAAAACATTCCCTGGGCTTCAGCCCTTGAATACAGCATTATGAGTAACATTCCGGAATATGTGCTTAAAAACCGGCGTGGCGACTGCGGCATGCAAACCCTGCTTTTTATGACACTGGCCCGCTACAGTGGGATACCATGTAAATGGCAGAGCGGCTGGATGCTGCACCCCGGGGAGGTGAACCTGCACGACTGGGCTGAAGTGTATTATGAAGGAATTGGCTGGGTACCGCTCGACCAGTCATTCGGCCTGCAGGATTCCGACAATGAACATGTAAAAAATTTTTATATCTCGGGTATCGATGCCTGGAGACTGATTGTAAATGATGATTACAGCAGGGAATTTAATCCTGCTAAAACTTTTTACCGCAGCGAACCCATCGACTTCCAGCGCGGTGAACTGGAATGGGGAGGCGGAAATATATACTTCAATAAATGGAAATACAATATGAAAGTAACCCGGTTACTGCCGTGAAATATTTGTTGTTCCTGCTGACAGCATTGGTTATAATATCATGCGGTGACGGAAAATTACGGCAGGCGGAGGCTGTGGCCGAAAAATTCGGAACCGAAAATTTCCCTGATAAGCGTGAAGTTGTTTTTGAAGCAGAGGTTGTCAGGCAAAACGGTGAACTGGTGCTGCGGGGTGAAACAACCAGCAGCGAACTAAAGGATAAACTGCTGGCCGAAATAGAACCTTTTAATGTCAGGGACGAAATGATTCTGCTTCCCGATAGTTCAGCAGTAGAAAAACCCTTTGCCCTGGTGAACCTGTCGGCTGCCAATCTCAGGGAAGCGCCCAATCACTCGTCGGAACTGATTACCCAGGCTCTTGCAGGCACACCTGTACGAATCCTGCGTAAGCTGGATGGGTGGTACAGGGTCCAAACCCCCGACAGATATATCTCATGGGTTGATGAGGGCGGCATTCATCCTGTTACCACAGCAGAACTGGAACAATGGCAGCAGGCAGAACGAATCATCTATACAGGAAACTTTACAATGATTTATGATGATGTAGATCAGAAAAATCCTGTTGCCGATATTACGATGGGCGGTATCCTTGAACTGGTTGAGGATCTGGGAAATTTATTGAAGGTAAAGCTTCCCGACGGGAGAACCGGTTTTACTGGAACGGAAAACTGGGAAAGCTTTTCCGCTATAATGGACAGAGGCATTTTAACTGCCGGATCTCTCGTATATCTTGCCCAAATGCTTAACGGCAGGCCTTATCTTTGGGGCGGAACCTCAGCTGTTGCCATGGACTGCAGCGGCTTTACCAAAATGGTTTACTTTATGCACGGCCTGATACTCGCCCGCGATGCCTCGCTTCAGGTAATGCACGGTAGCTCTGTAGAACCGGGTAGTTCATATGAGCAGCTTCAACCCGGCGATCTGCTGTTCTTTGGCAGGCAACAGAATGACGACCAGCCTGAAAGAATCACACATGTTGCCATATCACTCGGAAAAACGGAATATATACATGCAGCAGGAATGGTTACCGTTAACAGTTTCGATCCGGAGAGTGAAATTTATTCCGAATACAGGAAAAGCACCTTTATCAGGGCCCGTCGCATCATTGGCACTGAAGGAACAGAAGGTACTGTTTGGGTGAAAGAACATCCATGGTACTGATCATGCCGGTTGTTGAAAGTTTTACATGATGCATTAAAAAAGGAAGGTATGTAAAGGATGAAAACCGGAAGGAGAGATTTTATAAAAGCTACAGCAATCATTACCGCGGGAGGCTTATTCGTCCCCCGTTTAACTTATTCGAATATGAAAGGAGTATTGCCCGCAAAGGGATTAAAACTAACTTTTGAGCCCTATGATTTGCAACTGAAGCATGTATTCACCCTGGCAGGCAGTTCCCGGACAACAACTCCGGTGATGCTTACCCGGATCGAATATGAGGGTATAACTGGTTTTGGCGAGGCATCGATGCCACCTTACCTTGGTGAATCTCAAAAAACAGCCGCCCAATTTTTGAGTACCCTCAACTTAGGGCAGTTTAAAGATCCTTTTCGAATGGATGAAATTCTGGAATATGTGGATGAAGCAGCACCGGGGAATACGGCTGCCAAAGCATCGGTTGACATAGCGCTGCACGATCTGACAGGAAAAATCATGAAGCAGCCATGGTATAAAATATGGGGGTTTTCGGCTGAAAATACACCTGACACTTCATTTACAATTGGCATAGACAAACCTGATGTTGTAAGGCAGAAAGTGCAGGAAGCCGCGCCATATAAAATTCTGAAAGTAAAACTGGGAGGGCCCAATGATAAGGAAATGATAGAAACAATCAGGTCGGCCACTGATAAACCCCTTTGCGCAGATGTAAACCAGGGGTGGAAGAACAGGGAGGAAGCCCTTGAAATGATACACTGGCTGAATGATAAAGGGGTTGTTTTTGTTGAGCAACCTATGCCTAAAGACCGTATGGATGACCATGCATGGCTGACAGAAAGGTCGCCGATGCCTGTTATTGGCGATGAAGCCGTTCAGCGATTGCCCGATGTGCAAAAAGCTGCAGGTATCTATTCAGGTATCAATATCAAATTGATGAAATGTACAGGTATGCGGGAAGCACATAAAATGATACAGCTCGGACATTCCCTCGGACTGAAGGTGATGATTGGCTGCATGACGGAAACCTCATGTGCCATCTCAGCCGCGGCCCAACTTTCACCCAAAGCCCTGTGGGCCGACCTCGACGGAAACCTGCTCATATCTAATGATCCTTATCGTGGTGTAACCATCGAAGAAGGGAAAATTATCCTGAAGGATAAACCGGGAATAGGGATAGGAGCACAGGGCACAGGGCATAGGGCAGAGAGCGAAGACTAAGAGTAAAGAGCAGGGAGCAGAGCTCACAGGGAATAGGACAGATTGCGAAGACTGATAGGAGCACAGGGCACAGGGCATAGG
>Ga0209347_1003641_pt1 | contig 17501 bp, 19 predicted proteins | sample AutmiccommuBRH23_FD_187382 | JGI IMG/M metagenome (GOLD analysis project Ga0209347, IMG submission 187382) | Deep subsurface microbial communities from Mt. Terri, Switzerland - Autotrophic microbial communities BRH/23 (SPAdes) (version 2) | ecosystem: Environmental > Aquatic > Deep subsurface >...
AGCCGCGACGAAGGGGTTTTCTCCTTCTCCACCCGTTTTATTGGGGGGGGAGAAGGTCGGGATGAGGGGGGATTCAGATTGACGCATCCTTATTACAGGGTTCCAAGCTGGAGCTTGGGAAACAGCAGCTTCGAATAATCGGGTAGCTTCATGCGAGATCGGGATAATCAGGAGCATCGGTTGGCGTATTCTGTTATCTGCAAAACGGGAAATTTTCAATGAAAGGTATTATTCTTGCCGGGGGTTCGGGTACCCGGCTCTATCCGTTGACGATCGGAATCAGCAAGCAGCTTCTGCCGTTATATGACAAACCGATGATCTATTATCCGTTATCGGTGCTCATGCTTGCCGGCATCCGGGACATCCTCCTTATTACCACGCCGAATGATTTGCCGCTTTTTCAGCAGATTCTTGGGAATGGTTCAAAATGGGGCATTCGTTTGACGTATACCGTTCAATCAAAACCGGATGGGATCGCCCGGGCATTTGTCCTTGGAGAAGATTTTATCGGAAAGGATAATGTATGTCTCGCTCTTGGCGATAATATCTTTTTCGGCCAGGGCTTCCAGCCGGTTCTGCAAAATGCAGCCCGATTGACGGATGGGGGTATTGTTTTCGGATACTGGGTCAAAGATCCCCAGCGTTATGGTGTTGTGGAATTCGATAAAAATTTCCGAGTTACAAGTCTGGAGGAAAAACCGAAATCCGCCCGCTCCCAATTTGCGGTTCCGGGTTTATATTTCTATGACAACCGGGTCATTGATATTGCGCATGCATTAAAACCTTCAACGCGTGGCGAATACGAGATCACCGATGTAAATCGGGTATACATGGAGCAGGAGCAGCTTAAAGTCATTTTGCTGGGCCGCGGATTTGCATGGCTCGATACGGGAACGCATGAATCTTTGCTTGAGGCCTCCATGTTTGTCCAGACCATCGAAAAACGGCAAGGGCTGAAGATCGCCTGTCTGGAGGAAATTGCCTTTCGAATGGGGTATATCGATCGGGAGCAGTTGCTCCGTCTGTCCGAACCCCTGCTCAACAGCGGTTATGGGCAGTATCTTTGCCAGATTGCAGACATGGCATTAAGATCGGATAACGGGAATGAAGTTTCCAATGAAGGGTTTTGATTCGGAATCATGAAAGGACCAGCAGCCGGGATTAGTGAAAGCGTTTTGTTCCAAAGGTTTGAATTGACACTTTGCAACCGGCAACCGACAACAGCCAACTTTCTTTTGTGAACGTTACCATGCTTGAAAATAAAAAAATTCTGTTAGGCGTATCCGGTGGCATCGCCGCATACAAGAGTGTCGAAATTCTGCGATTGCTGCAGAAGGCCGGGGCCGACGTCAAGGTGGTAATGACGAAAAACGCTGCATGGTTTGTCGGTCCAATGACCTTTGAAGCCATTTCCGGGCACCCGGTGTTCATGGAGATGTACGGCGAGAACCCGGATCCCCGGATGCGCCACATTGCATGGGCGGAAGAGGCCGATGCCGTTATTGTCGCGCCGGCCACGGCGAACATCATTGCCAAATTCGCGAACGGCATTGCAGATGATGCGCTGTCTACATTGATGCTGGTGGTCACCGCGTCGAGGGTAATCTGCCCTGCTATGAACACCCATATGTATGAAAACAGGGCCGTTCAGCGGAACCTGGATATTTTGGAAGGTGACGGTTACGTAATTGTGGAGCCGGGGGAAGGGGAGCTGGCCTGCAAAACCGTCGGGCCGGGGCGGTTGGCGGACCCGGGCATGATCGTGGAACGGGTCGCCGATCTGTTTGTGCCCAAGGATCTGGCTGGACAAAAGGTGGTCGTTTCGGCGGGGCCCACCCGGGAACCAATTGATCCGGTGCGGTTTATCAGCAATCCGTCTTCCGGGAAAATGGGGTATGCCGTGGCCAGGGCGGCGGCGGCTCGCGGGGCGGAGGTGGTCCTGGTATCGGGTCCCACAGAGCTTGCGGATCCGTTCGGGGTCCGGGTCAGGCGTATTCAAACGGCCGCTGATATGGCGGATGCAATTTTCGAAGAGGCTGTAATCGCCGATGTGATCATCAAGGTCGCCGCGGTTTCCGATTACCGGCCGGTGAGGATCGCCGGGCAGAAAATTAAAAAAGACAAGACCGAAATGGTCCTGGAGCTTACAAAAACGACAGATATTCTGGCCGAACTCGGGCGAAGGAAGAAACCCGGGCAGATACTTGTCGGGTTTGCGGCCGAAACGGAGGATCTTGAACAAAATGCGGTTAAAAAATTAAGGGCGAAAAATCTCGATATGATTGCCGGCAATCTCATTGGGGAGGAATCGTCCGGATTCGGTGTAGATACGAACAAAGTCCGCCTCTTCTTTCCGGACGGGACCAACAAGGATCTGCCGCTCATGGAAAAAGCCGCGACCGCGCATGCGCTGCTTGACCATGTCGTACGGATACGTCGGAAAAATGAGTAACCTGATAATCGATAAAATTGCAGCATATTTTCGCGGCCGAGAGGAAGTGGTCGCGGTATACCTGTTTGGTTCCTATGCCGCCGGCAATGAACTGACCACCAGTGATATCGATCTGGGATTATTGTTCAACACCATAAATCCTTCATTAATGGAAAACCATCTGAATCGATATCTCGTGGAACTCCCACGACTCATTCGCAAGGATATCCACCCGGTCGCTATGAACAGCGCTGGAGAATTATTACTGAAGCAGATTTTTTCAAAGGGAAAGCCGATACTCGTAAAAGATCCGAAGGAGCACGATCAATTCCGAATGGTCATGTATTCGCGAATTCTGGATTATTCCTATCTTCTGGAGAAAATAAAATCCGGATTCGTCAGTCACATCATGAAGGAAGCCGATGACAGATAAGGATGTCATTTCCGAAGTTCAGCATTATTTAAAGTTTGTCAAAAGCTTCGGTTGCACAGGGCTTTCCTGCACCCCTGAAACGATGGGGATTATTGAGTCCTGGCAACCGAGGCCGGATGCAAATCCGAAACCGCAACCGGCACCTTCGCCTCCGTTGTCCCAACCGGAATCGTCGTCTCAACCGGAATCGCTGGAATCCATGGGCAATGCCATACATCAGTGCCGGCGCTGCCGGCTTTTCGGCGAGCGCAAATCGGCTGTTTTTGGATCAGGACCCGAAACGGCAAAGCTGATGCTCATCGGCGGGTTTCCGGAAGCCGCGGATGAAGACAGCGGCATGCCTTACAGCGGGGAAGAGGGGGAATTACTGACCCGCATTATTGAGGCGATCAAGTTCGAAAGGGAGTCGGTTTATATCTGCCATATGGTTAAGTGCCGGCCCAAGGACGGCAATGCGCCTGACCGTTTTGTGGCCAAAGCCTGCCGGACCTGGCTGGATCGGCAAATAAATGCGATCCATCCGGCCATCATCTGCGTTTTTGGCGAACTTGCCGCCCAGGTACTGTTGCGTACCGATATGCCGCTCGACAGGTTGCGGGGGCGTTTCCATGATTATGACGGTATACCCGTTATGCCCACCCTCGATCCGGGGCATCTGCTCGCCAATCAGGACGCCAAACGGGCGGTGTGGGAGGACATGAAGAGGGTAATGAAAGCCTGTAAGGATCTAAATATTTATTGACATTGGAGACGATTTTCATTTAAAAATTTAATTTGTTTCTGAACACAGCGGGGGTTGTGACCTCCGCTTTGTATTTTGTGGATCACACTTGAATCAAGGAGATACGGAACGCATATGGCAAAAAAACAAAAACAGACCAAGGAAAAGCCACTGGAGAAATTTACCGCCATCGAACTTCGCGATATGGCGAAAAAGATCGAAGGGGTAACCGGCACATCCGGAATGAATAAATCCGAATTGATTTCCGCCATAAAAGCGTCAAAGGGGATCACGGAAGAAAAAAAAGCGGCGGATACCACCACACGTCAGTCCAAGGCAAAAATCCGTGAACTGAAAAAGCAGCGCGAGACCCTCCTCCAGGAAAATGACCACAAAATGGCGGATATTGCCCGGCGGCGTATCAGCCGGCTCAAAAAGAAGACCCGCAGGGCCGCAATATAAGGGACGCTTTTGGATATACAAGATATCGAACCGGCGTCGATCGCTTTTGATATCGATGGGGTTGTTGCCGATACGATGACCCTTTTTCTTGCCATTGCCGATCAGAATTTCGGAATTTCCGGGCTTCGATACGAAGACATCACCGAGTATGATTTGCAGAAGTGTCTGGGAATCGATGAAATTCTGATGTGGGAAATCATCGTCCGGATACTGGGCGGAAATTACGCTATGCCGCTGAACCCGATCGCCGATGCGCCCGCTGTACTGAAGCGGATCAACCAGCGGCATCAGCCGACCCTGTTCGTCACGGCCCGGCCGGATGCGGAGCATATCTCGGAGTGGTTGTGTAAAATGCTCGATGTTCCGGAAGCAGCGGTCGAAGTAATCGCCACCGGTTCATTTGAAGATAAGCGGGAAATCCTGATGGACAGGGGTGTCGGATATTTCGTGGAAGACCGGCTCGAGACCTGTTTTCTAATTGCCGATGCCGGGATTCGGCCGATTGTTTTCAAACAGCCGTGGAACCGGAAACCGCATCCATTTCCCGAAGTCGGCACCTGGCGGGAACTTGAATCGATGATCCGGCTGAAATGAATGCAACAAACGCCTTAGCGCAGCTGATCGATTCATTCGTGGATTACCTCGCGGCGGAAAAGGGATATTCCGAGCATACCTGCCGCGCTTATATGCGCGACCTGAAGGATTTCCTGTCCTATTTCATTGCCAATCGCGAGTTGACCATGGACGGCAGCGAGGGGGAAACCCCGGTGTGGGAACGGGATATCGAGCAGGTCAGCGCCTTGATGATCCGGAGTTACCTGGGCTTTCTACATAAGCAACGGAACAAGAAGACGTCGATCGCCCGGAAACTCTCCGCCATCCGGTCCTTTTTCGGTTATCTGGAAAAGCACGGCGTTATTTCCCGAAATCCGGCGACTGCGGTATTGACGCCAAAGCAGGAAAAACCGATTCCGTCCTACCTCACGGTGGACGATGCATTCCGGCTGCTCGATTCCATTGAAACGGAAACGCTCGCCGGTAAGCGAAACCGGGCGATGCTCGAAACGCTTTATTCAACTGGCATCCGGGTATCCGAGCTCGTCGGGCTGGATGTGGAGAATGTCGATTTCGAGGGTCGAGTGATCCGTGTACTGGGTAAAGGATCGGTGGAACGGATTGTGCCGATCGGTAAAAAAGCGGTTTTCGCCATCCGCGATTACCGGGAAAATCTCCGGGGCAATCCGGAAAAAGTTCCGGATATATGGAAAGGCCCGTTGATCCTGAATAAAAATGGCGGACGACTGACCGATCGTTCCGTGGCGCGGATACTTGACCAGACCGCCAGGGCGGCCGGATTAACCATGCCGGTCTCCCCTCATGATCTGCGGCACACATTTGCCACACACCTGCTCGATGCGGGGCTTGATCTCCGGGTGGTCCAGGAATTGCTGGGACACAGGCAACTGTCCACCACCCAGAAATACACCCACGTCAGTATCGACCGGCTTATGGCGGCTTATGACAAAGCGCACCCCAGGAAATGAGATGGCATCATTAAAAGTCTCATCTACTGCGTTGTATTCATTTTCCACACGCTCGAAATACAACGCGTATGCCTTCGCGTGTTAAATGAATACGCCTTGTAAATGAGCCTTTTAACTTAGCCATTCGTGCAAGTGTTCCGGGCTTTTATTAAAGGGTAGAGTGACCGAAGGAAGTGATCGACCAATGAATTTTCACGGGACAACCATACTGGCGGTGCGGCACCGGGGAAAGGTTGCGGTGGCAGGAGACGGCCAGGTGACCTTGAACAACACGATTGTCAAGCACCAGGCGCGAAAAGTCCGGCGGATCTATAACGAACGGATTGTCGTCGGGTTTGCCGGCGCCACGGCCGACGCGCTGAACCTTTCCGAACTGCTTGAAGGCAAACTTGAACGTTACAATGGGAATCTTGTCCGCTCGGCGGTGGAGCTTGCCAGGGATTGGCGTACCGATAAATTTTTAAGACGGCTCGAAGCGATGATGATCGCGGTTGATGGCCCCCATATGCTGCTCTTATCGGGCAATGGCGATGTCATCGAGCCGGACGAGAATGTCCTGGCGATCGGTTCCGGGGGAGCCGCCGCCCAGGCGGCCGCGACAGCACTGCTGAAGCATGCGGATGCGCTGGATCTCGATGCTCGGGAAATTGTCGGCGAATCGATGCGCATCGCGGCCAACCTTTGCATTTATACCAATGATGTGGTTGTGATCGAGGAAATATAAAAGGCGAGCCGGATTTATAATAGTGCGTTCCCAGGCTGGAGCTTGGGAACGAGCAACAACGAGCAAGCTGGAACTGTAACCAATGAGCGAACTCAAACCTGCCGAAATCGTCAAAGAGCTCGATACCTACATTATCGGGCAGAAAAACGCCAAGCGTTCCGTGGCCATCGCCCTGCGCAACCGCTGGCGCCGCCGGCAGGTCGATCCGGAACTTCGTGACGAGATCGCACCCAAAAATATCATCCTGATTGGTCCCACCGGTGTTGGAAAAACCGAAATTGCCCGCCGCCTGGCGAAATTGACCGATTCTCCCTTCTACAAGGTGGAGGCCTCCAAGTTCACGGAAGTCGGGTATGTGGGCCGGGATGTGGAATCGATGGTCCGGGATCTCCTGGAATTGACCATCAATCACCAGAAGGAACGGGAACAGCAGGCGGTAGTGGGAAAGGCGATGGAGAACGCCGAGGAACGGGTGCTCGATCTGCTTCTCCCCGATTCCGGACAACGCCGCGCGCAACCCTCTTTTCCCGCACTGGGGGATGACGCCGGGGAAAGTCCGCCGGCTGCCGAGGATGCGCCGCCGTCATCGGCAACCCGGGACAAATTGCGGAAGATGCTCAGGGAAGGGAAACTGAACAACCGGCACGTGGATCTCGAAGTTCCCGACCGGAGCATGCCGATGGTGGAGATTTTTTCGAACACCGGCATGGAAGAGATGGGGATTAATTTCAAAGATATGCTGGGAAGCCTTCTCCCCCGCGGACCGGTCAAGAAGCGGCAGGTGACCGTATCCGATGCCCTGAATATCCTCGCCCAGGAAGAAGCCCAGTCGCTGGTCGACATGGAGAAAGTCGTTCGGGAATCGATCGAAAAGGTCGAACAGTCCGGCATCATTTTTCTTGACGAGATCGATAAGATCACGGGGAAAGAGGGAGGGCACGGCCCCGACATTTCCCGGGAGGGAGTGCAGCGCGATCTTCTTCCGATTGTCGAGGGGAGTTCCGTGAACACCAAGCATGGTCCGGTCAAGACCGACCATATCCTCTTTATCGCATCCGGGGCGTTTCACACGAGCAAGCCGTCGGACCTGATTCCGGAACTCCAGGGTCGTTTCCCGATCCGGGTCGAACTCGATTCCCTGGGGCGGGACGATTTTGTCCGGATCCTCACCGAACCGAAAAATGCCTTGCTTCTGCAGTATATCGCCCTGCTTCGGACCGAGGGCGTCGAGATTTCTTTCGAGGATGAGGCCGTCGAGGAGATCGCAAAGATTGCCGAAGATGTAAATGTGCAAACCGAAAACATCGGCGCCCGGCGGCTTCATACCCTCATGGAGCATCTCCTGGAAAATATTCTGTTTGATGCTCCGGAAATGACGGGGCAAAAACATGTCATCGACAAAGCGTTTGTGGAAGATAAATTCCGGAATGTGCGGGAGGATCAGGATCTGAGCCGGTATATACTTTGATGGCTTCGTAAAAAGTCCAATATCTGCGTTGCGCTGCATCCCTCGTCATTTCACGTACGATCAAGTACGCTACATAACTCGGGATTTGCGACGCCTTGATCTTGAACTTTTTACTTTGCCATCCAAGATCGACTTTTTACGAGACCATATTCTTTGATCAGGAAAGAAATATGACTGTTGCCGATATCCTTATCGAGGCACTGCCGTACATCCGTTGTTTCGCCGGGACCACAGTGGTGGTGAAATACGGCGGCCATGCCATGGTCGATGAGCAGTTGAAAGAAGATTTCGCCCGGGACATCACCCTGATGAAGTTCATCGGGGTGCACCCGGTGGTGGTTCACGGCGGCGGGCCCCAGATCAACAAGGTGCTCGAGCGGATGGGGATCAGCCCCAGGTTCATCCGGGGCATGCGTTTCACGGACCAGGAAACCATGGATGTGGTCGAAATGGTCCTCGGCGGGAAAGTGAACAAATCGATTGTGGCCCAGATCAATCAACAGGGCGGGAAGTCCGTGGGGCTTACCGGAAAAGACGGAAACCTCCTTCTCGCCGAAAAACTCCAGATCACCCATCAGCCCGATGAAAACAAGCCCCCGGAAATCCTTGACCCCGGACTGGTCGGAACAGTGACGCGGGTCAACGCCGATTTGATCAGCACCCTTACCGCCCAGGGGTTTATTCCGGTGATTGCACCGGTCGGGGTGGGAAGCATGGGGGAAACATTCAACATTAACGCCGATCTGGTTGCCGGAAAAGTGGCCGGGGCGCTCGCCTCCGGACGCCTGATCTACCTGACCGATGTTGACGGAATTCTCGATGCGAAGGGAAATCTGATCTCTTCGATCGATGCGGAGATGGTCCCGAAAATGATCGCGGACAGAACCATTACCGGCGGAATGATCCCGAAAATCGAATACGCCTTGGACGCATTGCGAAACGGGGTGGAGAAAGTGCAGATCATCAACGGCACGCGCCGCCATGCGCTGCTGCTGGAACTGTTTACGGACCAGGGTATCGGAACACAGGTGACGGGGTAACCGTCATGACTGCAAAGCTTAAGCTCATAGTGCAGGCGTTTTGCAGAATGGAACGTTTATATCGTGCCAGGTTCCGATTACAGGAAGATCTTTTTTCCTGATAAGCATCAGCCCGTGATGCCCGGGTTTTCCCCTTCCCCCTTGATGGGGGAAGGCCGAGATGGGGGTGAGTCGCCGGGTGATGCGCATGCGCGTAATCGAAAAACGATCAACCCGATTTCGATTACGATTATGCGCGTGAATTAAGGTCAGGGCGGGTTTGAAACCCGTCCATACGGCATTTCAACGACTTATTACGAACTACTTACGAGACCATCAAGAATGAGCGCAGATGTGATCGAACGGGCAGACCGGGTAATCGCCAATACCTATCGGCGGTTCCCGATGGTGTTGGAGCGGGGTGAAGGGTGTACGGTCTGGGACTCCCAGGGGAAGGCCTATACGGATTTCGTCGCCGGCATCGCCGTCTGCAACATGGGGCATGCCAATCCGGCGGTGGCAAAGGCACTGGCTGAGCAGGCGGGAAAACTGTTTCACGTGTCAAACCTTTACTATACCGTGCCCCAGGTGGAGCTTGCGGAATGGCTGGTGGCCCACAGCTTTGCCGATCGGGTGTTTTTCTGCAATTCCGGGGCGGAGGCCAACGAGGCGGCCATCAAGCTGGCCCGAAAGAATTTTTTCGACAAGGGAAACTACGACCGGTGGCGGATCGTGGCCATGGACCAGTCCTTTCACGGCCGGACCTTCGCCACTCTTTCCGCGACCGGACAGAAGAAAGTCCGGGAGGGATTCGAGCCGATACTCGAAGGGTTTGATTTCGTTCCATTCAACGATATCGACGCACTGAAGCGGCAGGTGAATGAGCATACCTGCGCGGTGCTGGTGGAACCGGTCCAGGGAGAAGGGGGGATCCGTTGCGGATCGCCGGCTTATTTCGAGGCGGTGCGCCAGATTTGCGATGACACGGGTTCGATCCTTATATTTGACGAGATTCAAACCGGAATCGGCCGGACGGGCAAATTGTTCGGGTACGAGCATTTCGGCGTGACACCGGACATCATGACACTGGCCAAGGCCCTTGGCAATGGTCTTCCCATCGGCGCCATGCTGGCCCGTGAAGAGATCGTGAAGGCCTTCACACCTGGCGCCCATGCATCGACGTTCGGCGGTACACCGGTGATCACCGCCGCGGCGCTCGAAGTGCTCAAACAGATGGAACGGGAACATATTGTTGACCACTGCGCCGAAACCGGTACCTATTTCAAATCCCGCCTCGAATGGCTGAAATCCAGGTATCCTGTTATCGAGGACGTTCGAGGGATCGGGCTGATGCTCGGCATCCGGGTTTCCATAAAAGGAGCGCCGATCGTCGAAATGTGTATCAAAAACGGGTATCTTATCAACTGTACCCAAGAGAATATCCTCCGCTTCATTCCCCCGCTGATTATTTCCCGCGAGGAAATCGACGGCCTGATCGATTGCCTGGATGCCGTTTTCGGGGCGCTGAGCGACAGCTGAAAAGAGGTGACATTGAAAAAGGACATTCTGACACTTTCTCATCTGGACCTGGACGATTTTGACCAACTTTTTACCCGGGCGGCGGAACTAAAGGATCGCCGAAAAAAAGGAATCATCGAAAAATCACTCATCGGCAGGACGGTGGGTCTGATTTTTCAGAAACCCTCGACACGGACCCGGGTTTCGTTCGAAGCGGCAACCGCCCAGTTGGGCGGAACACCCCTGTTTATCCAGGCGGGTGATACCCAGTTGTCGCGAAACGAACCGATCGCCGATACGGCGCGGGTGCTGGAACGCTACCTCGACGCCCTGGTGCTGCGCACCTATTCGCAGGCCATGCAGGAGGAGTTTGCGCGGATCGCATCGATTCCGATCGTCAATGCGCTGACTGATCTTTACCATCCCTGCCAGGTGCTTAGCGATCTCATGACCGTTATCGAATTCAAGGGTGGATACGAGGGGTTGAACATTGCCTGGATCGGCGACGGAAACAACATGGCCCATTCCTGGATAAATGCGGCGGCGGTCCTCGGCTTTTCGCTGACCCTGGCATGCCCGGAAGGATACATGCCCGACCCGGCCGTTCTTTCGGATGCCAAGGCAATGGCGGGCGACCGGATCATCGTGACCACCGATCCCCATGAAGCCGTTGCCGGCGCGGACGTCATCAACACGGATGTCTGGGCCAGCATGGGTCAGGAAGACCAGTCCGAAAGCCGCCGACAGTTTTTCGCTCCCTACCAGGTCAACCGGGAACTCCTTTCGGAGGCAGCCGCGGATGCCATCGTCATGCATTGCCTTCCCGCCCATCGGGGCGAGGAGATCACCGCCGACGTTCTCGAAGGCGAACAGTCCGTTGTCTGGGACCAGACCGAAAACAAACTTCACATGCACAAGGCCATTCTGGAGATTCTGATCGTGGGTTGAACATCATTATTTAATCTCTGTGAACTCTGTGGCTCTGTGGTTAATTCTCATTTCCCAAGGAGTGTATTTTGGCACAAGACATCAAAAAAGTCGTTCTGGCATATTCGGGCGGGCTCGACACATCGGTTATCCTCAAGTGGCTGGCCGAGACCTATAAATGCGAGGTGATCGCTTTTTCAGCCGACATCGGCCAGGAGGAAGAACTGGCGGACATCGAGGCGAAGGCCTTGAAAACAGGCGCATCCAAAGTCTACATCGATGACCTAAAGGAAGATTTCGTCGGAAACTATGTGTTTCCCGCTTTTCGGGCCAACGTCATCTATGAAGGCCAGTACCTGCTGGGAACCTCCCTTGCCCGGCCGCTTATCGCCCGGCGCCAGATGGAGATCGCCAAAGCCGAAGGGGCCGATGCAGTCAGCCACGGCGCCACCGGAAAAGGGAATGATCAGGTGCGGTTCGAGCTGACCTATTACTCGATTGATCCCCATATCCGGGTGATCGCCCCCTGGCGGGACTGGGACCTCAATTCCCGGACGGCCTTGATGGCCTTTGCTGAAAAGCACGGCATCCCGGTCCCGACCACCGCCGCAAAACCGTACAGCAGTGACCGGAACCTGCTCCACATCAGTTACGAAGGGGGGATTTTGGAAGATCCCTGGAATCCGCCCCCGGACGATATGTTCACCCTGACGGTTTCACCGCGGCTTGCGCCCGATGAACCCGAAGTCATCGATATCGGGTTCCGGAAAGGCGACCCGGTTTCCGTAAATGATCAGGCGATGACCCCGGCCGTTCTTCTTAAAGAGTTGAACCGGCTGGGCGGAAAACACGGCATCGGCCGCTGTGATCTGGTGGAAAACCGTTACGTGGGGATGAAATCCCGGGGCGTCTATGAAACCCCGGGGGGGAGCATTCTGCGCATCGCCCACATGACCATGGAATCGATCACCCTGGACCGCGAGGTGATGCACCTCCGGGATTCGCTGATGCCCCGGTATGCCGAAATGATCTACAACGGCTACTGGTATGCCCCGGAACGCGAACTGATGCAGATCATGATCGATGAAACCCAGAAGGGTGTCAACGGCACGGTCCGGCTGGAGCTTTACAAGGGGAATTGCCGGGTCCTGGGGCGCAAATCGGAGGATTCCCTGTACAGCGAGGATTTCGCCACTTTTGAAAAGGATACGGTCTACCGGCAGAAGGATGCGGAAGGGTTCATCAAGTTGAATGCCCTCCGGTTGCGGATCCGGAACCTGATGATGCAGAAACGAAAATAAATTTTAACATGCACGTACCTGTCGGGAAATGATCAACACATGAGTCAGAAACCCTGGGATGGACGGTTTTCGCAACGAACCGACATCGACGTGGAGGCATTCACGTCATCGATCGATATCGATCGGCGGCTTTACCCATACGACATCGCCGGCAGCATCGCCCATTGCCGGACCCTTGCCCGGGCGAAGGTCCTATCGAATGACGAAGCCGATGCCCTGGTGAAAGGGCTGGAAACGGTCCGGGGGGAGATTGAATCCGGCCGGTTCGAATTCCATGACCGGCTCGAGGATATCCACATGCACGTGGAGGACCGCCTTGCCGCCCACGTGGGAGCACTTTCCCAGAAGCTGCATACCGGAAGGAGCCGAAACGACCAGGTGGCCGTGGACGTGCGGCTCTACCTTAAGGATCAGGTACAGGGGATCATCGATCGGCTCGGCGCATTGCGCCGCGTGTTCGTGGAGCTTGCCGCAACACACATCGACGTGGTCGTTCCGGGTTACACCCACATGCAGCGGGCCCAGCCAGTCCTTTTCGCCCATCACATGATGGCTTATTTCGAGATGTTCACCCGGGACGCGGACCGATTCCGGGACGGGCTCCGGCGCATTGACGTGATGCCGCTCGGCAGCGCGGCCCTGGCCGGGACAACCTACCCGATCGACCGGGCCTATACGGCGGAACTGCTCGGTTTTGCTATGATTTCCGAAAACAGCATCGATGCGGTATCCGACCGGGATTTCATGATGGAATTCCTCTCGGCGGCAAGCATCTGCATGGTTCACCTGTCGCGCCTTTCGGAAGAACTGGTGATCTGGTCAACCACGGAATTTGCATTCGTCGAACTGCCCGATGCGTTCTGCACCGGAAGCAGCATCATGCCGCAAAAGAAGAATCCGGACATACCGGAACTGGTCCGGGGAAAAACCGGCAGGGTTTTCGGGAGCCTGACAGCCCTGATGACCCTCATGAAAGGGTTGCCCCTGGCGTATAACCGGGATATGCAGGAGGACAAGTTCCCCCTCATGGATGCGGTCGATACCCTGCAGGCGTGCATCGGGATATATGCAAAGATGCTGCCGCTTGTAAAAGTGAACCAGGCGATTACCGAACATGCCGCCAATCGGGGATTCCTGAATGCCACGGACATGGCCGACTACCTGGTGGAAAAAGGGATGCCTTTCCGGGAGGCCCATGGCTGCGTCGGCCGGGCCGTGGCATATGCCCTCGGTGAAGGAAAGGAACTCCATGAACTCGGTCTCGATGAACTGAAAAAATTTTCCGGACTTATCGGAGAGGACATCTATCCGGCCCTGTCACTGCGGCGGATAATTGATCGCCGCATGTCCCACGGCGGCACCGCGACCCGAAATGTCCGGGCGGCGATTGAACGGGCCCGGGATCTGCTCAATGATTCCGCCGATGTCGCACATGCCTGAATTACGCGAAATGAAGGTTCTTTACCTTAAGTGGGCAGCCCTTATCCTGCTCGGTATCCTGTTATGTTCCTGCGGAAAGAAAGCCCCTCCGGAACCCCCAGGAAGGACGGCCCTGCCGGTGGTTGAAAACCTTCAAATCGATCGGGAAGGCGGCCGGGTGACGCTTCAATGGACGCTCCCATCGATTGATGCCGATGCTTTAAAGGATCTTGCCGGTTTTTATGTCTACAGGGCCGGATCACCAATGGCACTGGCGGACTGCAGGACCTGCCCGCTCGAATATGCGCCGGTTGGGGATGTCGCTTTCGGGTCCGGCCGCGTTCTGCCCCGGACGTGGTCCTTCATCGATATCCCGCCGGCCGGGTACTTCTATACCTACCGAGTCCGCTGTTACTCCAGGTACGATGAGGAAGGGCCCGCCTCCCGGACCGTTTCGGTGATCGTGCCCGGGGAAAACACAAATGGGGGTGAGAAGTGAAATGGAATACGGCATACCTGTCGGTCGGTTCCAATATCGGGGAAGCGATCGACAATTGCCGGAGCGGGATCGTTTCACTGGCCCTGAATGGCATTGAATTGGGATCTGTTTCGCGGTTTTATCTCACTGAACCGATGGGATATGCGGATCAGCCCTGGTTTATCAACGGGGTGTTCCAAATTTCAACCGAACTGGAACCGGTTTCCCTGCTGAAACGATTGAAACAGGCTGAACGCGAATGCGGCCGTGTTGATACCGGCATCCGGTTCGGACCGCGGGTTATCGATTTTGATATCCTGTTGTACGCCGACATCGTCATGGACACAGCAGAATTGATTCTCCCGCATCCCCGGATGCACCAAAGACGGTTCGTGCTGCAACCCCTGTGCGATATTGCCCCGGAACTGGCCCATCCTGTCCTCGGGATCTCCATGCGACGGCTGCTCGATGCTTTGCCCCCGGATGAACAGCAGTGTCTGCCGGTCCGAGAAGATTAATGAAACTGAATAAAACATTTGCCACACCAACCGCCACGGAGCTTGATTCCGGGTCAGCAAGGAGAAAGAAATGAAGTTTTTCATCGATACGGCCAACGTGAATGAAATCAGGGAAGCCCATTCCATGGGGATGGTCGATGGTGTTACCACCAATCCGACGTTGATTGCCAAGGAAGGCCGGGATTTCAAGGAAGTTATTGCCGAGATCTGCTCGATCGTCGATGGCCCGATCAGTGCCGAAGCGGTCAGCCTGGATGCAGCGGGTATGATCGAAGAGGGGCGCGAACTAGTCAAAATCCATAAGAACATCGTGGTCAAGATCCCCATGACCATCGACGGCCTCAAAGCCGTGCAGACATTATCCGCGGAAGGGATCGCCACCAACGTGACGCTGGTGTTTTCTCCCTTGCAGGCCTTGATGGCCGCCAAAGCGGGCGCCACTTACGTGAGTCCCTTTGTGGGTCGGCTGGACGATTTATCCCAGGACGGGATGGAACTGATCGATCAGATCATCACCATTTACGAAAATTACGGGTACCAGACGGAAATCATCGTCGCCAGCATCCGGCATCCGATGCATGTGCTCGAATCGGCCATGCTCGGCGCCGACATTGCGACAATTCCGTTTTCCGTTATCAGTAAATTGGCGGCCCATCCCCTGACGGACAAAGGGATCAAATCATTTCTGGACGACTGGGAAAAACGGAAGAAATAACCGCGTTTGCCCAATGCAGTATCGGCAAGAGGCTCTTTTCCGGTTTTTACGAATTCAATGTGGGAAATATCGATGGTTGATTCGGCACGAATGAAACATTCCTTATCCCGGGTTCTTTGCCATCCGAACAGCCTGACCCTGTTCCGGGTGGGAGCGGTCCCCTTATTGATTTTACTGCTCCTGTTCGACAATCGGCTCAGTGCTTTTTTGGCGGCCTTCGTATTTACAATTGCTGCGATCACCGATTATTTTGATGGCTATATTGCCAGGCGGTACGGGTTGACCTCCAATCTCGGAAAAATCCTTGATCCCCTTGCGGACAAGATGCTGGTCTCCTCGGCATTCATCATGCTGATTCCCCATGGGAGGGTGCCGGCATGGATGATATGCCTGATCATCGGGCGGGAACTCGCGGTCACCGGGCTGCGAAACCTCATCACCGAGCACGGGGACGACGCCTCCGCTTCTCTGTTGGGAAAGTACAAGACCGGCTTCCAGATCGCCTGTTTGATTCCGTTGTTGCTTCATTTTCCTTATTTCGGTGTCGATCTCCATTCCGTGGGTACTGTTCTGCTTTGGATGGCCCTGGGGATTACCCTCTGGTCCGGAATCGATTATTTCGTCCGGTTCTGGAAATACATCGAATACTGATGGTCGTAAAGACCCCCTGCTGCATTGCAGTGATTTCATTCGCTCGGTATGATGGGTTATAGGGGCGGGTTTGAAACCCGCCCCTATAAACGAAAACCCCTTCCGTATGGAGGTCTCAATGGCAAAAGATATCTACGAACAGTTGACAGACCGGATCATGCTGACCGGAAGCACACTGATTCCCGAGTTGTTCCGTATGATCGCCGATGCAAGTGAAGCCGAATTGATGCTGGCGATGCCGGGAACCCCAGATGAACTGGCCGTAAAAACCGGCCGTCCGGTGGATGAAGTGGCGGCGGCATGCGCGGAACTTTATCATAAAGGGTTGGCGTTCAAGAGTTTCAAAACCGGAACGGTCGGCTTCAAGATGTGTCGCGATATGATTCAGTTTCACGACGGTACCATCCTCTGGCCGGAAGCCCCCCAGGCATACCTTGATCTCTGGCAGCGGTTCATGGAAGAAGAATGGCCGGCCTTTGCCCGATTGGCCGTGCAGTTTTTTCCGAAACCGTTTACGCGGATCATCCCCATCGACCAGGATGTCGAAATGGGAAGGCAGCAGGTGCTTGATTTCGAAAGCGCCACGCAGATGGTCAAGAACGCCGATGCCCTGGCGGTGACCAAATGCACCTGCCGACTGATCGCCCATAAGTGCGACAAGCCCCTGGAGGTTTGCATACAGATCGGGAATGCCGCCAAATATACCATCGACCGGGGTTCCGGACGGGAAGTCAGCCGGGATCAGGCGCTGGATATCCTCAAAACGGCCGAAGCGGCCGGACTGGTTCGCGTCACCATGAACAAGGCGCATGCCGGGCATTTTATCTGCAACTGCTGCAGTTGTTGCTGTCAGGCGTTGCCGCTCCTGATTTCGGAAGGGCTGACGATCTGTGACCCGAGTCGTTACGGCGCCCGGATCGATGCAACAAAATGCTCAGGATGCGAAACCTGCCTGGAACGCTGCCAGTTCAATGCGATCATTCCATCTGAAATCGATTCTTCCGTTATGGTAGTGATGGCCGAAAAATGTATGGGATGCGGCGTTTGCCAGACCACTTGCCCTGAAGAGGCGATTTCATTAATCGAAGTCAGGGAACTCGACTTCATACCTGCTTAATTCGATATCGGTGGTAATTTTACTGTTGACAAACCGGGTGAATTTCCATTAAAGG
>Ga0209347_1003642_pt1 | contig 17501 bp, 13 predicted proteins | sample AutmiccommuBRH23_FD_187382 | JGI IMG/M metagenome (GOLD analysis project Ga0209347, IMG submission 187382) | Deep subsurface microbial communities from Mt. Terri, Switzerland - Autotrophic microbial communities BRH/23 (SPAdes) (version 2) | ecosystem: Environmental > Aquatic > Deep subsurface >...
CCCACCGCACCTTCCCTGATCAGCTGCACTGCCTTCCTGTCGTTGTCGGAAGAGGCGTACTGCGTTCCCAGCTGCGTTGTTACCCCTTTTTCTCTGGCAGCCCTTGTCAGTTCCCTTACTTCAGCAACATCATGGCACATGGGTTTCTGGCAGTAAACATGGATCCCTTTCTGAATGGCATTTGAGGCTATTATGAAATGGTTGTGATCGGGGACCGTTACATTGACCGAATGGATATTGCTTCCCTCTGTTTCCAGCATTTCACGCCAGTCGGTGTATCTGCGGGCGTCAGGCACAACTTCCGAAGCTTTTGCAAGCATGTTTTCATCCACATCGCAAATGGCAACAATCCTGACACGGGGATGGCTCAGGAAGTTATTCAGGTCGCCCAGCCCCATCATTCCACCTACCCCGATGCATGCATGGTTCAGGATTTCATTATCAGAACAGGAACTGACGATTAAAGGTGCTGCAAGGGCAGCAACGGCTGTTGTCCGGATGAATTTCCGCCTGGTGGTTGTTGCAGGTATCATAGGTTTATCTTTAAATTTATGATTAATATTTTCATTTTCCTGGTAAAATCATTCCGTTCTCACAAGGATGAAAGGGAGTCGATGAAAGTAATAAAAAAATCATTAGGATAGACACAAGATGTTTAGACATAAGTATCAAGATTTAAATCTGTTCTACATGAATAAGTATTCCTATAAATAAATATTTGACTGCATGATAATCCTGTCTTGTGTCTTGATACTATTAATCTTGATACCAATTATTGCATTTTTTTTATTTTTAGGTATCTTTCGTGTATGGAAAAAAACTGAACTATGAAGGAAGGACAATTACCCGATAACCTGGATAAAACAGTACTTGAGTTCTCACGTCGCAACTTTTTAAGGATTTCAGGCAGCGGTGTTTTTATCTGCCTGATTCCAGGAGCCTTCGATGCCGCTGTAGCTCAACCCCGCAGCAGCGGTTATCCCGCCGATCTGAATGCTTATCTGAAAATTGGTGACGACGGACGGGTATCCGTGTTTTGCAGTAAAATCGAAATGGGGCAGGGAATCATTACCTCTATGGCACAGATGATGGCTGAAGAACTGGATGTTTCGCTCAGTTCCATCGATATGGTTATGGGTGATACGATGCTTTGCCCGTGGGACAGCGGCACTACGGGTTCAAGAAGTACCAAATACTATGGACCGCCTCTCAGGAGTGCCGGAGCTGAAGCCCGGGCTGTTTTGCTGGAAATGGCTTCAGAGCATCTTGATACCGCTCCGGAACGTCTGGTTGTTAAAGAAGGTATTGTAAGTGACAGGCAAAATCCATCAAGAAAAGTGAGTTATGCGGACCTGATAAGGGGGAAGCAGATCATCAGGCATATTCCCGATGTGCCTATAAAACCGGTTGCTGAACATAAGGTTTCGGGTAAGCCCACCCTGCGGATGGATGCAAAGATTAAAGTAACGGGTGAGGCAAAATTCACTTCCGACATTGTTCTTCCGGGTATGATGTATGCCAAGGTAGTGCGTCCGCCATCTCATCATGCTAAACTGGTTTCAGCTGATGTATCACGTGCCAAAACAATTACCGGGGCAGTTGTGGTGCAGGAAAAGGACCTGATTGCTGTGTTGCATGAAAATCCGGAGCAGGCTGAAAGGGCACTAGCCCTGGTTTCTGCAAAATGGGATGTGCCGGAACCTGAAGTTGATAATCAGTCGCTTTTTACATATCTTAAAGAAGCGGGGGCCAATGACCAGGTATATGTTGAAGGGGGAAAGCTTGAAGATGGGTACAAGGCATCGGAACAGAAGGTTAAAACAGAGTTTTACAATCACTATGTAGCCCATGCGCCAATGGAACCCTACTCAGTTCTGGCAAATGTTGAAGATAAGCAAACGACGGTCTGGGCATCAACCCAGGCCCCTTTCCAGGTGCGCCGTACAGCAGCCGACACTTTGGGCATTCCTGAAGAGCAGGTTCATGTAATCACTCCTTTTGTAGGAGGAGGATTTGGAGGTAAGAAATCAGGGCTTCAGATCAGTGAAGCAGTGAGGTTGTCAAAGATCACCGGTCATCCTGTTCAGCTTGCCTGGACGCGTCAGGAGGAGTTTTTTTATGATGCTTTTCGTCCGGCGGCTGTGGTTCAGCTTGAATCAGGACTGGATGCAGTAGGCCGGATCACTTACTGGGAGTGTAACATTCTGTTTGCAGGCACCCGAAGTTCAGAACCTATATATAACATCCCGCACTTCCTGGTAAGAAACCGCAGTTCGGCCAGAGTGCATCCGTTTGGGACAGGAGCCTGGCGCGGACCGGGAAGCAATACAAATGTTTTTGCCATGGAGTCGCATACTGATATTCTTGCAAAGGCAGCGGGAATTGATCCCCTGTCGTTCCGGATGAAAAATCTCACAGATGAGCGCATGATCCGGGTACTTTCCGCCGCTGCTGATAAGTTCAGCCTCCCGATTGAAAAAGGTCCCACAGGAAAAGGGTATGGTATATCCTGTACGAATTATCTGAACACATATGTAGCAACGATTGCACAGATATCGGTCAAAGAGGGAATTGTTAAAGTGGAACGGGTGGTTTGTGCGCAGGATATGGGAGAGATCATCAATCCCCAGGGTGCACAGTTGCAGATTGAAAGCGGTATTTTAATGGGGCTCAGTGCAGCCTTGTCGGAAGAAGTTCAGTTCAGTGGCGGGTCAATTCATACAAGGAACTTCAGTTCTTACCCGATAACAAGGTTTTCAGATGTGCCGGAAATTGAAGTCATACTGGTTGATAATCCAGGTCTGCCACCCCAGGGGTGCGGTGAGCCGGCCATCACTACCATGGGTGCAGCGCTTGCCAATGCCATTTTTGATGCTGTGGGGGCACGTTTGTTTACTTTGCCTATGACACCTGAACGGATACTCACTGCAATGAAGGAACAGGTCAGAAACTTATGATATAATAGGCTAATACATGGTGACAAATCTTAATCTGAAAAGAAGTTATGCACCAGGATTATTATTGAAAAGGGTAGTGGCTGTTACAGTAGGTTTATTATGTTTTAGGTAAAAGAAATTTATGAACTGGGTTATCTTAATTGTTGCAGGACTGTTTGAAGTAGCCTTTGCTTTTTGCCTGGGAAAGGCAAAGTATAGTACCGGAAATGAAATGTATTATTGGTATACGGCATTCATTGTTTCTCTGGTTATAAGCATGGTGCTACTGGTTAAAGCCACTCAAACTTTGCCAATCGGGACAGCATATGCAGTGTGGACAGGCATTGGTGCTGTGGGGACAGCATTGATTGGTATTGTTGTATTTAAGGAACCTGCTACTTTCTTAAGGCTTTTTTTTCTGACAACACTGATAGCTTCTATTATTGGATTGAAAGCGGTTACGCAGTAGGTGGGAGCACAGGCTACAGGTTACCGTGGATACATGCAGAGAATTCAGTGCAACTCACTATATGTTTTAGATATTCTATAATAGGATTAAGCAACTTCATTTGGGAATCTTTAACTAATAATAAAAGATACAGGGTTACTTCTAATCCTGTACGATTTGCTTTATTTGTAGAAAAATCAAGGATCAAATGGACAAGAAACAGATTTTGATTAAAGCATCCTGGATCAGTATTGCCGGAAACAGCATATTGTCTCTGTCAAAAATCATAGCCGGTGTTTTATCAGGCAGTCTGGCTGTTCTGAGTGATGGTATTGATTCAGCAACAGATGTTGTGATATCCCTTGTCATGATTTTCACTGCCAGAATCATGAATAAACCACCTAACGCCAAATATGTTTACGGATATGAAAAAGCGGAAGGCATCGCAACTAAAATGTTGTCATTGATTATATTTTTTGCAGGTGCCCAGATGCTTGTTTCATCGGTGCAAAGCATCTTCGATTATAGTTCAAAAGCCCTTCCCGGTAAACTGGCAATCGGGGTTACGGGTATTTCAATCATCGGGAAAATTCTGTTATCGGTATATCAATACCGGCAGGGTAAACGCATCAACAGCCAGATGCTTATTGCCAATGCAGTAAATATGAGGAATGACGTGTTGATTTCTGTGGGTGTGCTAGTTGGCCTTGTCTTTACTTTTATTCTGAACATGCCCATACTGGATTCTATTACAGGTATGGTTATAAGTATATTTATCATCTGGTCGTCTGTAAAAATATTTATGGACTCGAATGTTGAATTGCTGGACGGGGTTAAGGATGAAACTGTTTACAACCAGATTTTTGAAGCTGTAGACATGGTTCCCGGTGCCCATAATCCTCACAGGGCCAGAATCAGAACCATTGGCAATGTTTATATGATAGCACTCGACATTGAAGTAGATGGCAATATTACTTTGAATGAGGCTCATATTATTGCCCACGAGGTAGAAGAACGGATCATTCAGCGTGTGGAGAATATTTATGATATCGTGGTTCATGTTGAACCCCTGGGGAAAGAGCATCCTGAAGAAAAGTTTGGGATCGACAGGAAGTCTGTTAAGGTTAAAGTCTTTAATTAGTCAGATTGGATTACTGGGATAGGAGATGATAATGCGGTCATTCATAAAAGTCAGGTCCGGCAATAAATATAATGCTATTCATCTTTTATATATTGAAATATTTTCATAATTTATTGCTAAAAAAGACATAGTAAAAGTTCATTAAACTTTTTGTGATAGCAGAAGAATGACTCTCATTCTTTTACTGGTCCTTGTGAAAAATAAAATTAATTCTTTTTAAGGATATAAAAGCCTGATTATGAAAATTGAAAACCATAAAATGATTTCTGAAGAAGGAGATTTCGAAGTCGGTTTTAGAGAAACTCCAAACAGATCAGGGTACTTCAAAGACGGACTACCCGACACTATTGTGTTGCATTATACCGGAGGCAGTTCTTTAGATTCATCGATTGGCTGGCTTACCAATGAAAATGCGAAAGCTTCTGCACATTTTGTAGTTGGCAAAGATGGAAGAATCGTACAGTTGGCACCAGTAAACACAATTACCTGGCATGCAGGCAGAAGTAAATGGAAAAATCGCGATTCTTTAAATAACTACAGCATAGGTATAGAGATAGATAATGCAGGATTACTTGAAAAACGTGCCAACGGTTATGCCACATGTTTTAACAAACGGATAGATGAGGGGCAGGTTGTATTGGCGAAACATAAAAATAATGATAAAGAAGAAGCATGGGAGGCATATACAACTCAGCAAATTGAAGCTGTGGAATCATTGTGTTCGGCATTGATTCAGAAATATCCTATAAAGGAGATAGTTGGACACGACGATATAGCACCTGGCAGAAAAGTAGATCCTGGACCGGCCTTCCCGTTAGTTAAACTGAGAGATAAAATTCTTTTAGGAAGAAAAGATGATGATGAAAGGGTTGAAGGTGAGTCTGAATCACAAGACCCGGGTTATGGAAGTGTTACGGTAAATTTACTTAACATTCGTTCTCTTCCTAATGGAAATGCACCAACAGTATCTGCACCGCTTCCCCTTGGAACAAAAGTGAAAATTCTGGACAAGCAAGGTAAATGGTACAAAGTAAGTTTGCAAACAGAGGGATGGGTGAATGCCAGATTTGTAAAATGAAACCCTCAGGGGTGATATGAGGACCTATTCCAGGAGTACGGCATTAAACAGCAGTTTAAAAGTAACCGGTGTGGACGCCCTGAACTGGGGGTTGAACGAGGAGAGTACAATCTGTCCCTTTCCTTTTTTTACCCACACCAGGGCTGCTTCGCGTTTCAGCAGTTCTTCCTTTTGAGCGTATCCGCTTATCAGAATATCGTCGTCGGGGAAGGCCGCCACTACACGCCGGTCCATATCAAGAGTTGGTATGGATGTACGGAAAACGGGTGTTCCACGATGAAATACACCGCATTGTTCGGGCATTCCCCATGCCAGCGGGTGTTCGTTTCTGAAATTTACCCTCAGAAGCGAGCCTGGTACATAGAGTCCTTTCGTGGCCAGGTTCTTTCCGATGTCGCTTACCGGCAGTATGAATTCTTCTTTGTCTTCATCTTCTTTTTCGCCTGTAGCAATGGCACCCAGGAAGAGTTCTGCGGCCGGCCCCCAGGCCATAATCCTGCCCCCGTTATTTACAAACTTCATGAGGTTATCAAAACCCTTTTTCTCCATCCCTTTTGCAAAATCAGGCGGGTAATTGGATGGAACAGGTTTGCTATCACGTTCCATTTTCCCCTGCATAAGAACTGATTTAGGCTTGTCGGTAAAAATGAGTACATCAAAATCCCGTTGCAGGTTTACGGTTGCCAGATTTTCAGGGCGCAGCACCACATAAGGAATATGGTACTGGTCGAACAGGAACCGGGTCCAGCCGCCATCCATGTCGTGCTGCCAGGTTTCCACAAGTCCAACCCTTGGGATTTTTAATTTGATGGAGGATACTTCAGGTTTCTCATCCAGGTAAGCCGGACTGACGCTGATTTTATCGCTGATGGCGCTGAAATTTTTTCCTGAAGGTATAATAAAACTTCCGGCAGGGTATATTTTCCCCATATATGAAAATGCCTCAGTTACCCGTTCCACATCAAGTTTTTCCTTTAAAGCAATAAAGGCTGCCTTGTAACTTTCGTTGTTTGAAGAAGAAAACAGTGCCCATAAAGTATTCTCAGGAGGGTCAGATTTCAGGCTGAACGGAATGGTAACCTTTTCAAGCAGGTTTGCCAGTTCCGAAACCGGAGTGTTTACTTCAACGGCATTTACACCTTTATGCAGTGGCAGTGACCAGGAGGTAATGTCATAAGGCTGAATAAATTCGCCCCCTTCTGAATAAAACCTTGCCGGGAATTTCTGTTTTTCCATGACCTCTTTAATAAATGCACGGTAAGGCTGGGCCAGAGGAACCACGATGTCGCCCTTTTTGAAATTTCGGTCGTTCCAAACCAAGTCACCTGTCAGATTGTATGTCTTCACCCCGTGCAGGTGCAAAAGGTTCACCAGGCCGGCCATTTCGCCTAGGTCGTGCTGATTTTGTGGCAAAATGTAATAAAAAGGCGCTTCTTCTTTTCCCCGTTTAATTTCCCTTCGGGTAACATCGTTTCTGAACTGCAGGATTTCTTTTTTATGAATGGCAGAGGTTTCAAGATTCGACAGGTTGTTTTCAACTTCGTAGCTGATAATATCTGAAAGCCTCCACCAGCCTCCTTCCCAGGGTTTGGGCATGTTAATGCTGATGTCGTAGCTGCCCAGGCCTTTCCCGGTAGTGCGCAACTCGTTTGGTTCCACAAATATGGGCGTAGCAATATTTACACCCGCTGCCTCCGAAAGCATACCGATAACACCTTTCCAGATGCTTGTAGTGGTGGCACCCGGCCAGTAATCGTCGAACAGGTAATTTACAGAGACGCTTTTCATCCCTTTTTCAGTCATATGCTTCAGCGCTGCTGAACCATACACCCTGGACCAGTTCCAGATTCCTGCATCCACATTTTCGGCTATAGGATCATGGGGAGGTGAAATGTAAAACCGTGGTCCGGTTGAGCCCATCTGGTGCCGTTCAATCATTGCCTGAGGAAACCACTTTGTGGAAAAGATTTCAGAAACAACACGGTTTTCACTTTGGCTGAGGGTCACAAAATCGCGGTTGATGTTATGTCCTACATATTTATGATAAACACCCGGCATACTGCTTGTTTCAAGGGGGCTTCCCTTGTGCTTGTTGTAATATTCTGCAATCATGTTCATGCCGTCGGGATTGTGTGGAATGAACATAGCTACGGTATTTTCAAGGATAAGTTCCCGCCGTTTATCGGTTCCGGCCACCAGTTCATATACCACAAGGGGCAAGGCCTGTGCAGGTCCCACTTCACTGGCGTGCATGCTGAGGGTGGAAAGAAAAAACACTTTTCCTTTTTCAAAAAGTTCTTCACGACCGGTTCCTTCAGGAATTTCGTCGAGAGCCAGCTGTCGGTTAATCTGACGCAGGGATTCGAGGTTGCGGATATTATCTTCCGATGATACGAAAACAGTGTACATGGGACGTCCCATTTCAGTTTGGCCAATCTCTTCGATATGTACCATAGGTGAAGCCTTCTCCAGTTTCCTCATGTAGTCCATCATGTTTTCATACAGAAAAAGCATGCGGTCGTCGCCTGGTGTAAAACCAAAATGCTCTTTCGGAGAGGGAATCTGGGCTGATATAGCAATAGAAAAAAATACAGTTGCGGAGAGGGATGCCAGCCAATTTTTTAAGGGAAGCAGTTTGTACATGATGATTCAATTTAATGAGGAGATAAATTTAGAAAATATATGTGGAATTAAAGCTTCAGGCTGAAATGTGATATTGAAAGTTTAAATTTTAGATTTTCAAATATTTGTTGTTGAAGGTGTCTCGTCCGGTTGCGAAGCAAGTTGTCTTCCTTCAGGACATAAATAAAATTTCTTATCTCTCTTATGTCTGTCCCTCTGTTTTTATCAAAAACAAATGACGCTGATAAAAGAATTTCTCTTTTATCAGCGTCATTTGTATGAATGTACTGTTTAGTGCATTTTAGTCTTCGTCATCTTCCTCTTCTTCTTCAAATTTAAGTTTGCACAGTTCCTTCAGGTTTTCTTTCAGTAATTCGGTATAATCATTATTTACCTCATCATTGAACAGATAACCGTTTTCACCGGCCACTGCATCTGTAAGATCGATTTCTCCGAAAAGCAACGTGAGGTCGAACAACACCATCACATCTGCAATTTTTCCTTCTTCAATCATGATACCTTCTTCATTTTCTACTTCAAAACTGAATCCGTTGTCACCTGTGGAAAATTCAAATGGATAAGGCAGGTCATTTAAAGTAATGGTACCCCTGATTAAAACCGACTGTTCGTTTTCAAGTACACTCTCCGATTCAAACTCAACTTCCTTGTACAAGCCAGGTTCAATTTGTGTCCAGTCAATTTCAGGAGTGGTAGTACCCGCAGCCAGATCGGCAATATAGGGACCAGTGAAAACTATTTTATCAGTCTGTCCTTTTTCTTCAGTAAGAGGTTTGAATTTGATTTTTTCAACACCAAGCCATGCTTCTGTTATTTCAGCTGAACCGACTGTAGCACTTTTTAATGTACCTGAAGTAATGGCTTTGAAAGTCAGTTTAACACCTCCCTGGTCGGCAGGTGTCAGGTCATTTTCTTTGTTACAGGCTGAGAAAACAAGTCCTGCGGCCATAAGAATTACAACGATTTTGTTTAGAGTTCTCATAAATAAAAATTTTAAGTTGGTAGTATAGTTATCCATAACAATGAAGATACCCTACTCCAAAAATGAACGAATGCAAAAAAAACCATCTTCAGTAAATCCGGAAGATGGGTTAAGCCTCAAGTTAAAAAGGGGCTACTTTACCTGCTGGCAGTAAAATTGTATTCATTGAAAATCCGTGAAACTGCTTCAAGAATTTTTACTTCGTTATCGTCTGTGAGAGTGACGTCCTCAACTATTCCTGAAGCATAACCACGCCATACCTCAGTACCCTTTTCTACGTCGGCCAAATGTACCATGATTGTTCCTTTTTTAAGCTCATGGGTTGTTCTGTCTTCAAAACTTCTGTCCATAGCGTCAACAATTGTTCCCCAGAATTGTCTGACCCGATCTACATCGTTATAACCCTGAAAGTCGATATCTTCCTTAAGTATCTGGAAATTTACAAGCAAATCGGCATTGGCATCAGGACCTTCCACATATTCGTATCCAAGAGCCTGTAGTTGCCCTCTAATGGCCTTTTTTACATAGCTTTTCATGGTTTCATTTTCCCAGAAATACACATTGTTATTAACATCTTCTATATGTGGGGCAAAGGTAAATGTTGAATAATTTTCGAAATCTGAGCCTGCCAGTTTCTGGTCTGAAGCCACTATCATTTCATCTTGAGAAAAACCAGCCATTGCCAGAAAAGAGAATAATAAAACGAGACTTATTTTTTGGAAATTTTTCATAACTCAATTTTTTTGTTTAACATTTATTTTACAATATGAATATATTACTGATACCATGCCATGAATCTCTTTTCAGTTCTAATTCTATAAAGTTATTATAGGCATGGCTGAGCGGGGGTATTCATTGATCTGTTTTAAAATCAAAATTGTTGAAATGTACCCCTGTTTTTGTGATTATTTTCTACAGTTTTTTTTGGTAACTTATTCTTCATCAGCAATGTATGTATGTTCGAAATAAAATCAATTTTCATTCTGCTTCCCAGAAAAAAAATCATCGTCAGCGTTTACATCAGATTCTAAAACTCGCTAAATGCAAAAGGAGCAGGGGAACACTCTAAATTAATCAGGTCTTGCTTTTACTATGACCCTGTTGCCTTGAGGAGGCACAATTAATTAAGGCAATTCATTCAATCATTGCCAGCTGTTCCTTATCCTCCGTATATGCTATTTACTCTTAAAATTAAACGATTCATAGCAGGGTATTTCTCAAAATTTTTAACTTTGATGCTACAAAACATGTTGATGGATAAATGCTAAGTTCAGAGATGGGTATAAAAGATATTCTTGAGAATCAGAATTCCGTTTTTTATTTGTTGACCAGGGAAGAAAAGCAAGAGCTTGAACGTCATATTTCGCTTACTCATTACCGGAAGAATGAGTTTGTGTTTAAGGAGGGGGAGAAACCTTCCGGCTTTATGATGCTCGTGAATGGTAAGGTGAAAATCTACAAGGAAGGTGTAGGAGGGCGTGAACAGATTCTGCGTATGGCAAAACCTCTTGGGATGATCGGGTACCGCGCCCTTTTTGCCGAAGAAGCCCACATTGCTTCTGCAGTTACAATTGAAGAGTCGATGGTATGCACTGTAACAACCGAATTTATCATGGATCATGCTCTTCGGAATCAGCAGTTTAGCAAATATATCATTATGAAGCTTGCCAGAGAACTTGGTTTTGCCAATTTGCGTACAGTCACTCTAACCCAAAAACATATCCGCGGCAGGCTTGCTGAATCTCTTTTGTTGTTAAAGGACAAATATGGCTTCGAACATGACGGTGTAACCCTGAAGGTCTACATGTCGCGTGAGGATATTGCCAATCTTTCAAATATGACAACATCAAATGCCATTCGCACGCTTTCGACTTTTGCCAATGAGAAGGTCATTGCCATCGATGGAAGAAAAATAAAAATCCTGGATGCCCACCGGCTCGACAGGGTAAGTAAGCTTGGCTAAACTGCCGGCTATTCATACAGATATATTCTTTTTACCCGTTGTGAAATTCCTGTGAGTACTTCATAGGGAATGGTACCTGCCTTTTGTGCTAGTTCACTCACTGTGATGTGAGGTCCGAAGAACTCAACCTCGTCGCCCGGTTGCACATCAAGCCCGGTTACATCAAGCATGAGCATGTCCATGCAAATGTTTCCAACCACAGGAACTTTTTTCCCTTTTATATAAGCTTCTCCATTGTGGTTTCCCAGTTTGCGGTCCAGGCCATCAGCATATCCAACCGGCACCACGGCAAAATCGCTTGTGCGGGAAACAATGCCCCTGCGGCTGTATCCGATGGTTTCACCGGGCACTGCTTTTTTTACCTGCGATACCACACTCCGGAATGTACCAATATTCTGTAGCGGAAGTCCTGTGGCAGATACTCCATATAATCCAATGCCCAGCCTTACCATTTCCATCTGGTTTTCAGGAAAACGCTCTATGCCGGAGGAATTTAGAATATGCCTGATAAAAGGATAGGGAATGTTGTCCTTGATTTTTGAAACCAGTTCGTGAAACCGTTCCATCTGCTGGTTTGTAAATTCATCCAACGATGGATCATCGCTTGCAGCCAGGTGGGAAAAAACGGACACAACCTTTAGCAGATTATTCTGTGAAAGAACAGCTAAAACATTCTCCACCTCTTCATCGTATTTAAACCCCAGCCTGTTCATGCCGGTATCGAGTTTCAGGTGCACGGGAAACTGCTTTTCTCCGCTGAGAGAAACCGCACCCGTGAATTTATTTAGCAGGCTGAGACTGTAAATATTAGGCTCAAGCCGGTAATCGATGATATTTCTGAAGCTTTGTTCTTCAGGGTTCATAACGATAATTGGAAGCCTGATGCCAGCCTGCCGCAATCCAATCCCCTCATCTGCGACTGCCACTGCCAGGTAGTCGGCCTGATGGAACTGAAGGACTTTGGCAATTTCAACATCGCCGCTGCCGTATGAAAAAGCCTTTACCATCACCATGATCTTAGTTTCAGGCCTGAGGATGCTGCGAAAGACATTGAGGTTGTGCACCAATGCATTTAAATCTATTTCGAGCACAGTCTGATGGGCTTTTTGCTGAAGCAGTGCTGAAATCTTTTCGAATGTGAATGACCTTGCTCCTTTTATTAAAATAGTAGAGTTGGCAAACTCGCCTCGTCGTGCCTGTTTTTCAAAATCTTCAGTGGATGGATAAAATGTTTTTCCGGTTGAAAAAAGGTTGGCATGTGACGATATTTCAGGCCCAATCCCTGTGAGTTCATCAATGCCCCACTGCCCCAGCAACCGGTTCACCTCGCTATATAGTTCACGGGGGGGAATTCCGGTCTGCCTGATATCGGAAAGGATAACATGTTTTTTAGAGTGTCCTTTTTGAGCCTGCTGATGTAAAACCGACAAGGCAATTGTAAGGGAAGCCAGGTCTGAATTATAATAGTCGTTGATGAGAAGGCAGTTGTTGATACCCTGTCTGATTTCAAGACGCATGGCGACAGGTGCCAGCAATCTGAAACGGTGAAGTATTTTCTGAGGGTCGTGCAGCAGCACCATGGCTGCTGAAAAGCAGTGGCAGGCATTTTCAACAGATGAGGCATCCGAAAAAGGAATACTGAAACTCCAGGTTTTTCCATTGCAGAAGGCTTTCAGGTAAGTTGACCCTTCAACAGTTTTATTTTCAAAATTTATATAGGCAGCCTTACCTTGTAAAGACCAGCTTATTTGTTCAATATGACGGCTGGCACAAAATTCCTCAACAGTTGACGCAGTTTCCGGATTATCGCAACAGTAAATCAGCTTTTCTGATTCTTTAAAAAGCTGCAACTTCTCCAGGGTTTTTTCCTTTTTAGAACTGAAATTTTCCTGGTGTGCATCTCCGATATTCGTTAATATACCTGTTACCGGACGGATAACCGGGGCGAGGTTTTGCATTTCTCCAGGTTCAGATATGCCTGCTTCTATGATGGCAAGGTTGTAATTGTTGTCAATCAGGATGACCGACAGCGGCACTCCTACCTGGGAATTGTAGCTTTTTGGGCTGCGGACAATATTAAACTCTTCCGACAGCAGTTCGAACAACCACTCCTTTACAATAGTTTTCCCGTTGCTGCCTGTGATCCCTACCAAAGGGCCATGGAAATTCCGGCGTATAAATGCTGCCAGTTTTTGAAGGGCAGCAGTTGTATCTTCAACCAGGATAAAAGCAGTTTCAGTTGAAATGTATTTTTTATCAGAAACAATAAATGCTTTCATTCCTTTGCTGAGCAGGGAAGGAATGTAATAGTGTCCATCATTTCTTGGCCCTTTAAGGGCAATAAACAAAGCATTTTCTTCATTAAAAAAAGACCGGCTGTCGGTTACTATCTGGCGTACTCTGATATTCTGTAATCCCTCCGGGAAATAATGTTTTCCGCCTGTTATTTCCGCTATTTCTGAAATGGAGAAATCAATCATTTTTTACCTGGTTTAACTTGCTGCATATTTCTACCGGTGACAGTTTCAGTAGCAACCATATAACAACTCCGGCAAAGGGGTTCATACACATCTTTTTCTCCAAGAAGCACAACCTGTTCCTTGTCGGAAATGCGGTGCGAAAACTGGGCAATGCTGCCGCAGCGCACACATATGGCATGCACCTTTGTAACATGATCGGCTACAGCCATTATTCCGGGCATGGGTCCGAAAGGTTCACCTTTGAAGTCCATATCGAGTCCTGCCACAATCACTCTGATGCCTAGGTTTGCCAGTTTTGAAACAACATTTACCAGCCCAAGATCAAAAAACTGTGCTTCATCGATTCCAATCACATCCACATTTCCTGAAAGGAGCAGGATGTTTGATGAGTTTTCGACAGGTGAGGAGCGGATTGTGTTTTCGTCGTGTGATACAACATCTGTTTTTGAGTATCGGATATCCAAGGCAGGTTTGAATATCTCAACCTTTTGCCTGGCAAACTTCGCCCGTTTAAGCCTTCTGATAAGTTCTTCAGTTTTACCAGAAAACATCGAACCTGATATTGCTTCAATGCTCCCTTGTTTTTTATGCCCGTTAATATCCCTTTCAATAAACATGTAAGCTCTGAATGTATAAAGAAATTAAAATTAGTATTTTTACAAAATTAAATTTAAAAGCAATAGCCGGATAAAAGAATGGAAAATAAAAAGCTTGTAAAGATTTTGATAAAAGATATGGCAGAACTCGAAGAGTTGATTGCCGATATGAAATCAAGCCACCGTTTTGATATTCTTGAGATGGAATTTATTCACACCCGGGCCAGGGGAGTGTTGCAATTGTTGCACATGCTGGAGCAAAAAGAGGAACCTGTTGTTAAGGCAGCAGATGAGCCGGCAGCAATTGTTGAGAAACTTAAGGTGAAGGTGGAGGAGGCTGTGCAGGCTGTTGTTGTTACAACCGGAGCGCAAAATGAACAATACGTTCAGGAAGTTCATCTGAATGAACAACCGGCAGAAGAGCCTGATGTTACGGTAAATCCTGAACCTGTGTTTGAGACTCATGAAAAGCCTGTGAGGTTTCAGGATGAAGTGAAGGATCAAACTGAAAGCGATGAAATGCTCCTCGAGAACAACCATCATGCAGAACCCGGTTCAACATTGGGCGAAAGTTTTTTGAAGAGCAAATCTGTAAACGACATGATCACCGACCAGGTGAAACTGGAGTACAAGCTTTCAAACCGCCCTGTAAGCAGTATTCAGTCTTCAATTGGAATTAATGACAGGTTTCAATACATACGTGAGTTGTTTGACGGCGACAATAGAAAATATACAGAAGCAGTTAAGACACTCGATTCGATGCACAATGTAAAAGAGGCGGTTGAGTACCTGCGCAGTAATTATAAGTGGAAGAAAAATGAAACAAGCCTGAAGTTTGTAAATCTTGTAAAACGAAGGTTTCAGAATCCGGTGAATGGCTGATTGAGAATCTGGTTAGACACAAGTATCAAATTAATAGGCCCAAGTCTCACTTTAAAGAGTATTATAGGTAGGGTGTTTTAGTCTTGTGTCTTAATAATAATAGTCTTGATAATTATTATTAAAAGGCTTACGAATGAATGACAAGGGGAAGTTAATTTTGGTGCCCACCCCAATCGGCAATCTCGATGATATTACGCTGCGGGCGATAGACGTGTTGAAAAGTGCAGACATGATCCTTGCTGAAGATACCCGGGTTTCTTCAAAATTGATGAACCATCTGGGCATCAGCAAGAAACTTACACCACATCATAAGTTCAACGAGCATAAATCACTTGGTTTTGTTTTATCGAAGCTGGAGGAGGGGAATAAAGTGGCGTTGATATCTGATGCAGGCACACCCGGGATTTCCGATCCGGGCTTCCTGCTTGTAAGGGCATGTGTTGAAAAAGGATTTGAAGTGGAGTGTTTGCCGGGAGCTACTGCACTTGTGCCTGCCCTTGCAGTTTCAGGTTTGCCCAGCGACCGTTTTGTGTTTGAAGGATTTCTTCCCCAGAAAAAAGGCCGGCAGAAGCGTTTGCTGGAGCTGGCTTCAGAATCGCGTACCATTATCTTATATGAATCACCCTTCCGGCTGGTGAAAACGCTTGACCAGTTGTGCGCAGTGTTCGGTGAAACAAGGAGTGCATGTGTATGCAGGGAACTTTCCAAACTGTTTGAAGAAATAAAAAGAGGTTCTGTAAAAGAATTGTCGGGATACTATAGTCAGCATCCGCCGAAAGGCGAAATAGTAATTGTGGTGGAAGGCGTTTCCAAAAAAATATCCGAAAATAATGAAGACTAAATTCTGAAGTGGTTTCAAAAAAATATACCCATTTGTTTTTTGACCTTGACAATACCTTATGGGATTTCGATACCAGTTCAAGGTTAGCCATGCATAAAACATTTATGCACTATCAACTGGACAGACAGTGTGCATTGTTTCCCTTTTTTTTTGATACCTATTCCAGGATCAATATTTTGTTGTGGGATGAATACAAAAAGGGAAAGCTCATAAAAAAGGAACTGGTGCGGCAAAGATTTCAGATGACATTTGATGAAATGAATATAACAGGCATAGATGCTGTGTCTGTGAACACATTCTATCTCGAAGAGATGCCGCATCAGGGCCGGCTGATGCCAGGTGCAGAGGAAATGCTTGTGTATCTTAAAAAGAGAGGATATACTTTATTTATAATAACGAACGGGTTCCGTGAAGTGCAGTATAAGAAGCTTGAGGTAGCGGGGATAGCAAAGTTTTTTGAAAAGGTGTTTATTTCGGAAGAAATAAAGGCAACCAAACCGTCGAGGGAAATTTTTGAATACGCAGTTAAGTCAGCAAATGCAAGAAAAAATAGATGCATGATGATAGGCGACGATTTTGATGCTGACATAGTCGGAGCAATAAGTTTCAATATGGATGCGGTATATTTTAATCCGAAAAAGCTGCCAGTAGGAGGTACAATTATTAACAACAAGCATTTCCTTCTTGAAATTAATTCTTTAACAATAGTTAACAATATTCTTTAAAAACCTTTTCCATTGTAAGATCTCTATGTTTTTATTATGAACATAAGGTATAAAAGTGTTTATAAATCAGCTTTTTCTGCTTGTTAGTAAATTTAGTATTTGATAATGTATAAAATGTTAACTTTAAAGTTCTTAAAATTATTGCCAGGAGGAACTCACTCTTCTTATTTAAATACTCCTTTTATAGTCAATAAATCCTCCTGGCTTTTTTAAAACTCCTGTAAACTTTCATATTTTCGTGTATTTTACCTTAAAAATTTCAGTTTAGATTTAGAATTCGAATCTTTTTTTATATTTGCCATTGTTAAGTTTATTTAACATTAATGAGTGAACTTTTTTGCTGGAGGTAAATAAATAGGGGAAAATGTTCCAATTTTATTGATTGCTGATTAATTAACATTTTAAAACTATTCTATGAAAAAGATTGCGTTTTTATTCTTGATTTTTATTTTAACGGGAACGCTGACAGTCTTTAGTCAGACTCGTTTGCTGTCCGGCAGGGTGACATCTGCTGAGGATAACGGTCCTATTCCCGGAGTTTCGGTTGTGGTGCAGGGTACTACACTGGGAACAGTTACTGATATGGATGGTAATTTCTCACTTCAGGTTCCACAGGATACACGTGCCCTGATGTTTAGCTTTGTGGGTTTTCGAACCCAGGAAGTAGCCATTGAAGGCCGTACTAAAATTGATGTGGTTCTGGAAGTTGATGTGTTTTCTGTTGACGAGGTAGTAGTTGTAGGTTACGGTGTTCAAAGAAAACGGGAAGTTACCGGATCAATTTCACAG
>Ga0209347_1003644_pt1 | contig 17498 bp, 22 predicted proteins | sample AutmiccommuBRH23_FD_187382 | JGI IMG/M metagenome (GOLD analysis project Ga0209347, IMG submission 187382) | Deep subsurface microbial communities from Mt. Terri, Switzerland - Autotrophic microbial communities BRH/23 (SPAdes) (version 2) | ecosystem: Environmental > Aquatic > Deep subsurface >...
TCTCCTGCTCCGACTGGATGCGATTGACGGCCTTCTGCACCGCCGGATCGAAGTCCTGGACCCCCATGCTCATACGATTGAACCCGAGCTCGCGCAGCACGGCCACGGTTTCGGCATCCGCCTCCCTGGGATCGATCTCGATGGAGTACTCACCGGTATCGTCATCGCGCAGGGAAAAGTGCTCGGCCGTCTTGGCCATCAACCGGGTCATTTCGTCGGCGTTCAGGAAGGTTGGGGTTCCCCCGCCCCAATGGAGCTGATCCACCGGGCGGCTGCGGTCGAACAGCGTTCCCTGAAGCTCAATCTCCCGATGCACCCGCTCGAGATAGGGTCCGGTGCGTTTCCGATTCTTGGTGATGATCTTGCTGCAGGCGCAGTAGAAGCAGACGGTGTCGCAGAACGGGAGGTGGAAATAAAGCGACAGCGGCCGCGGATTCGCCGCCCCATTGCTGACTTCGGCATGACGGCGGTAGTCCGCTTCGGTGAAATCCGGGTGAAACTGCACGGCCGTCGGATAGGATGTATACCGGGGACCCGCCTTGTCGTAGCGGCGGATCAGCTCGGCGTCGAATGTGAGTGTCTGTTGCATCATAAAGCCAGCCTAGGCGATTCCCCCGGGGGACCAATGATCCAGGTCAAGCCCCGGTCATTCGGCATCCAGCCCCAAGCGGTGGGTCTCGTTGATCTGGCGTAACAGGTGACGGAACGGCAGTGCGTCGGTGTCGTAACGCTCGACGATGTCCATGAAGGGCAGATCCTTGTTCTCGAACCGGTAGCTGCCCTCCTCCATGGATCGATAGAGCTGCCGCACGCCGGCCTCGAGCTCGTTCACGAACCCGAGGCTGGTGCCGAGATCCTCCAGGTTGTACTCGGCCGCCACCCGCAGCTCCTCCAGTTCGTACAGGGCCTGTTGGACGAAGTCCACGTATTCCTCCACGCTGCGCGCCCTCTGTATGGACATGTTCTCTCTCCTCCCGGGTCGGCGCGCCCGTCAGTAAACGCGCACCACGGCGGTCTCAGGCGCCGATGTGCGCAGCGCCCTTCGGCGTGAGGCGCAGATTGGCGCTGCCCCGCTGCACGAACTCCACCAGACCATCGGCGATCAGCTCGTGGACGGCATCCTCGAAGACGGCCCTCTCCTCCGGGGTGAAGCTCGGCAGGTAATGGCGCTGCAGCCATTTCGGCGGCAGGACGGCGCCTGCGCGGGCCCCGGCCCGGCGGAACGTGGCGAGCAACTCGGCCTTCACCACCTGCGTGTCCCGGCTAACCATTCACTGCCGCCGCAGCAGGAACAGCGCGCCGAGGGCGCTGCACAGCGCACCGGCACCCATGAGCCAGATGGCCTTCTCGGACGGCGAGCCCGTGAACACCTCCTCGACCTGAGACCCGAGTGACTCGTAAGTCTGATAACCCCACACCAACAGCGCAATGCCGACAATCAAGAACACCATTCCCATCAACCGCATTCCCGCCTCCCTCATCCGCGTCCCGTATCCAGCAGGTATTCCCGGAGGGCCACCGCATTGTTGTGCCGTTCGTCGCGGGCCCCGTAGACCAGGGTCAACCGCCCCTGCCGGGCCAAGGCCAGCAAGCGATGCAGCACCTCGGGCCGCCGTGCCAGCTCACGATGATAGCGGCGCTTGAACTCCTCCCACTTGGCAGGGTCGTGGCCGAACCACTGGCGTAGCGCCGTGCTCGGGGCGATCTCCCTGAGCCACTCGTCGATGGCCGCGTCCTCCTTGCGCACCCCTCGAGGCCACACCCGGTCGACGAGTACCCGCGTCCCGTCGCGCTGTCCGGGAGCGTCGTAGGCACGGCGTAGCCAGATCTGCACCGCAGGGCCTCAGACCCGATGCAAACGCAGGTGGTGGAATACCTGCGCCTTGGCCGCCGGAGCTCGGTGCACCGCTTCGGCGGCCGCGTCCAGTACGAAGCGCGGACCGAGCTCCCGCTGCAGACTGTCCGCATCGTACTGCACCACATCGAGTCCGCTGCATTGGGTCGGCCCACCCGGGGCGACGGTGGCAATGATCACGTGCCCGCCTGGGCTTATCCCATCCGCACCCCTGCGGGTATCGAGCCCTTCCCAATGCTGTTTACGCGGATTCGTCATACCGAAACTCCACCGCATGATAGCATTTCCGACCACCGAATCCGTCCGCCGAAACGGGCCAGGACGCGGTCTCCCGGCAGCGCTGGGCCGGCCCGCCCACATGAGATGATCGGGCATGGTCGCTCCGAATGGGCCCCAGCGGCTCGCCGCGCCGCGGGGTGGGTTCCGGCCGCCATCACCGGCGCCTCGACGCCGACCATCGAGCCGGGCGGAGGACGTAATCGCCGGAGGGGATCCGCGCCCGACCGACGAGGGCCCCGCGGTACACGTACACCCAGGCCCGCAGGCGTCCGCCCCCGGCCACCTGCACAACGTGCAGCACACGACGATACTCCCCATGGGCCGCGTCGCAATCTTCATAGCGGTCGAGTCGCGCCAAGGTCCGGGTCGGGTGCCGCAGGCGATACACCTCCCCACGCACGCGGTCCCGTGGGCTGCGGGCTCGGACCAGCCCGGGGTAGCGCCCAAGGTCGTACAGCCGCCCACCCACGCTGCCCTCGCTCAGCCACTGGACATCGTCCGCGAGCAGATGGTGGGCGCTGCGCGCGGCCACGCGGCGCAGGCTGCCGTAGACGAACAGGTGGCGGAGCACAGCGCTCATTGGCTCACTCCATGGACCGCCCTGAGGAGCGGCATGCGAGCGTGTCGCGCCCACGGAAACTCCGATCGGTGGACTGCAGCCGCGCCGCGGATCCGTAAGGCTGCGCCGACCGCACCCCCGTCAGGCGCGCGCTCCGTATCAGGAGCCGGTGGAGGCTTCCACGCCGTGCTGCCAGGGCAACCGCGCCAGGTCCACATTGCCACCGGTGAGTACGACCCCGATGCGTCTGCCGCGTGCAAGATCGGGGCGCTCCTTCAGGGCCGCCAACGCCACCGCCGCAGACGGCTCTACTACGATCTTCATACGCTCCCACAGCATGCGCATCGACTCGACGATAGTGTCCTCGCGCGCCGTGATGATCTCGCCGACGTAACGCTGCAGGATCGGGAAGGTCAATGTCCCGAGCCCCGCCCGCAGTCCGTCGGCGATGGTGCGCGGATTCTCCGAGGGCAGGCGTTCGCCGGAGAGAAGCGAGCGCCGGGCGTCGTCCGCCTCGGCAGGTTCCGCACCCATCAGCGCCACGCGCGGTGCACGGCTCGCAACCGCCACCGCAATTCCGCTCAACAGGCCGCCGCCGCCGACCGGCGCGATCAGCATGTCGAGTCCCTGAACCTGCTCGATCACCTCCAGACCGACGGTACCCTGCCCCGCAATCACTCGTGCGTCGTCATACGGGTGCACGAGAATGGCACCGGTCTGCTCGGTCACCTGCGCGGCCGTCGCCTGTCGAGCGCCCAGGTCCGGGTCGCACGGAACCACGAAGCCGCCGTATTCGAGCACCGCCTGGCGTTTCATGCCAACGGCATCGCGCGGCAGCACCACGTGGGCCGGGATACCCCGCTCACGTGCAGCCAGGGCAAGTGCTCCACCGTGGTTGCCGGAGGAATGTGTCACCACGCCCCGGGCGGCTTCCGCATCACTGAGCATGAGCACGGCATTCAGCGCACCGCGAAACTTGAATGCACCGCCGCGCTGAAAGTTCTCACACTTGAAATACAGTTCTCCGCCGACCCAGCGGTTCAGGGTGCGCGACGTCAAGACCGGCGTACGGTGGATATGTCCACGCACGCGCTCGTACGCGCGATTAATATCGTCGAATTGGACCACTAGTTGACACTCCGCAAGGGATTGCGCTGCAGAAATTGATCTGGGTCATGTCTTTGGCCGCCCGCGCTGGATAGGCTGTAGACTCGAACCGGCGCCCGCTCTTGGTCGCCGGGGGGTGCACCAGGAGGGAAACGCCATGTGGAAATCGCTTCAGAAGAGTCTCGTCGGGCGCAAGGAAGCGACGAATTCCGAGCGGGCCACCGATCCCCACCGCTACCCGTGCCTCGCCCGGATGAGAGGCACCTGCAGCGACTGGGATCACTGCGCCAACTGCGGGAGCCTTGAGCAGTCGCTTCGCGCCATCCGACCTCACGAACGCATGTGGTAACGCCGTGCAGCGTCAATCGCGAAATTGGCGCCGGTCAATTGGGCCGGAGCTGGAGGTTGGACCCGTCGCGCGAATTCTGACTGGCCACCTGCAACAGCCCTTCACGGTCGAGAACGATGATCTTGCGGTTCTTCAGCTTGATCAACCCGCCGCTCTGCAACTCGTGCAGCGTGATATTCGCGAACTGGCGCGACACCCCGACGATCGCCGCCAGGAGCTCATTCGTCACTGAGACGTCGATGAGCACACCCTCCTCATGCTCTCGCGGAAAAGTGTCACACAGGGCGAGCAGCGTAAAGCACAGGCGACCGAACGTATTCTGCGTTTCCAGTGTCAAAGCCAGATGCGCCACCCAACGCAAGCGAATCGAGAGGGCCTTTATCACGGCCTGTGCGACTTCCGGGAAGCGACGGCTGATCTCGAAGAAACGGCCCACCGCGAGCGTGAACACCACCGAATCTGCCAGGCAACGGACGGTCATTTGGCGGACATTGGAGGTGCCGAGATCAGCGGCCCCGAGGATGTCGCCGGCGGACCAGAAGCCCGTTACACCGATTTTTGCGTTGGGACTGGCATAGGTAGAGATCGCTTTTCCCTGGATCAGGAAGCCGACATGGTCGGCCGGGTCACCCTGATGCCAGACCACTTCGCCTTTCTTGTACCGCCGCTTTGCACACTGCTCCAGGATCGCCTGGCGGTACTCCACGGGAATGCTGCCCAACACGTCCAGGTGACCGTGCGGGCCCAGCTTGGTCATCGTATCCACAGGCTCCTCTGCCGATCGAACGCGCTTTCCGCTCTTCGGCACTCTACCCGCTCGCGCTGGAGACTGTCTACTCGCTGCCGTCGAGCAGCAATTCCCTCATGGAGTGTAGCTCCTTGCAGCTGACCTGGAGATCGCGTGCGACCTCTTCCAGCGCCTCGCCGCGGGCCAGTCGCAATAGCGCCCGCCCGCGCCGGGTGAGCGCCCAGCCATCGCCGCGGCTGTCACCGTCCCGACCGCTGACGGTCGGGTCCTGCGGAGTGCAATCCTGGTTCACTGTCCAACGCCTCCCTCAACAATGGTCCGTTCCACGGCTCCGGACGCACCCGCGCCGCAGGTTCCGTGGGCGATGTGCTCCACAAAGTCGGATTCGAATAGACGCACCGCGCTGAGCGCCGGCGCAGACGCCATTGCCAATAGGCTGCACAGGCCTTTTCCGCGTGCGTAGTCAGCGACCTTTTCCATCTGCTGAATGGACTTGCGGCCCCCCTTTCCTTGCGACAATTGGCGCAACGCCATCGCGAACGTCTGGGTCTCCATCCGACACGCAGGGCACTGCCCGCACTGCTCTGCGGCGAAAAAGTCCGCGATCTCACGCGCAGCCTCCACCATGCATTCACCTTCCAGCCAAACGCGAATCGCCCCGCAACCCGGCCCCGAGCCCGCCTCCTTCAAGGCGGCATGTTCGAACGGGGTGTCGAGGTGTTCCGGGCCGAGGAACGGCAACGATGGTCCACCGGGAAGGAGCGCCTTGACCGGACGCTGATCGCTGGTCCCGCCGCCATACGCGTCGATGATCTCCCGCATGGTCGTGCCATAGGGCACCTCGTAGACTCCCGGGCGTCGCACCCCCCTGCTGAGCGTCACCAGTGCGGATCCCGGGCTCGCCGGGGTGCCTGCACTGCGGAACCAGTCGGCACCGCGAAGCAAGAGCGGAGGAATATTGGCCAGCGTCTCGACGTTGTTGACCAGGGTCGGGCGCCCCCAAAGACCCTCGACGGTCGGATACGGGGGCTTCTTTCGGGGCTTCGCCTCGGTGCCCTCGATCGCGCCGATGATCGCGGTCTCCTCCCCTGAGACATAGGTCGCAGGGCCTGCGATGCACTGTACGTCGCAAACGCCATGGTCCACTGTACGTGCCGCGCGCTCCTCTTCGATCGCGCGCTCTATCGATGCTATCGCCTCGTCTTGATCTTCGGTGAGATAGATGAACGCCTTTTCGGCGCCGATGGTCCATGCGGCGATGAGCACCCCCTCCAAGACAGCGTGGGGGTAAAGGGACATGAGCACGATGTCCTTGCGCGACCCCGGCTCATGCTCGCCTCCATTGCATATGAGATAGCGCGGTCCCGGCTCGGCACAGACCATCCGCCATTTGTCTGCGGTCGGGAAGTTCGCACCACCGCGGCCCCGCAAACCCGCCGCCGCCAGCAATTCGATGACCGGCTCCGGTCCACCGCCCTCGATGGTGCGGCGCAGCGCTTGATAGCCCCCGCGGTGCTGGTAGTCGGATAGAGCTTCTCGGGGGCCGTCGCAGCCATTCACGAGCAGGCGCACCCACGACTGTCTTTCGGTACTCACCGGCATAAGTTGCTCCTCCCAGTCATGTGCATGCCCGCCCCGGTAACGTACTGCCAAGCCGCGTCCCGGCCCACGGCGCTACCTGCGTGCCCTTACCTGTGCTCGATGATGGCCGAGGCGGCGCGCTGCGTCTGTCGCATACAGGACACGGCGGACCCGCTTTTTTGTCGTTGCGTTTACGTTCGACCGAGTCTTGCCGGTTTCGGCGCCCGCCTCGGTGAGCCCACGAGCCGCCCTGGGCGGCGCTATCCACAAGATGACGTTCCGGACGGTGCCCGTCGGCCCGCGGTGGAATCCGCGGCAAAGAATTTGGTGCACGCTGTCGACAAATAGACATTTGCATGGGCCACAGTGAGGCAATCTGGGCGCGTGGCAAAAGAAGGCATGAACAATGCGGATACTGGAACTTCTGCGTAAGATTCAGCGCGGTGCTGTCTCGAATCGCGCCGACATGGATTTCGAGGGCGGGGACACCCTGAGCTATTTCCTGCTGCGCCGTCTGCCCTACCGCGAACGTCAGCACATGTGCTGGAGGAGCTATCGCTTCCAGGACCGATCCACGACCCAGATGTCGTCGTCCGCGAAGCGCGAGATACCCGCCGAGGGGGTGACTGCCATCGCGGCTCCGCGGGGCGACATACCACAAGACTGACAGGCAGGCGGAAACGCCGTTATTCCTGCCGACGCCGAATGGCGCCGGTCGCCTGCGTTTCGAGGCGGGTTAGCGAATGGGCCGTTCACCCGCGGCCCGGACAGCCCATCCAGGCGCACAACGCGAGGGCGCCGCCCGCGGCCGCACCGCCACACCGCGTCGAAACACCTCCGCTTCGTGGACCTTGTCTGCAGATCCCTTCGAGTGCGCCCGTGGGGTGCGCGGGGGCATTGGCGCCAGGCAGACCTGGCTCGTTTCCCCTGCACGCCCCTGCCGCACCTAGCGGCCGCTGGCGTTCTTGTGCGCCGGTTCCGGGTCGTCCGCCTCCTCGTCCTCCATGTCCAGCTCGAGCAGCTCCCAGGTGGTCTCCGCCAGTTCCTCCTCCACTTTTCCGGTGTGTGTGGGCGAGGCCACTCCCTCACGCAGGTACTGCAACACGACGGGGCTGTCGCCCTGCCGTAGTCCGCTGAACCAGACACGATCTGGAAGAACGACGGTATTCGCCCCGAAGTCACAGTTGCCGAAGCAGATGTACTCCCGCACCTCCACGTGTTCCAGATCGGCCGCCTCGGCCTTCAATTCATCGTAGATCGTCTGACTGCCACGCTTGCAGCAATCATCGTTGAGACAAACGTACACGACGGTACGATCTTGGGTAGATTCGCTGTCCTTCATAAACACTCCTCCGAGCTATCTCAAAATACGTAATAGATACCGATCCCAACCAGAATGATGGCCACGAATGTCTTCAACGCCTTCTCGTTCATTCGGCGGTTGACCACAGGCCCGAGGAGCGAACCCAGGATGATCCCTGGCACTTCGATCCCGACGAGCCACCAGTCGACCTGGACCTGGAGCAGGATGTAGGTGACGACCGAGACGAACAGCGGCACCATCAGCGCCACGAGTGCCGTGCCCACGACCAGAAACATCGGAAAGAGAAGGATACTGGCCATGAACGGCGCCACGAGGAATCCGCCACCCACACCGATCGACGAGCCGACGAACGAAATCGCGAACCCTCCCGCCGCTGCTGCGGTCGGATTGAAACTGAACGGTTCACCGGAGCAGTCGATGGTGACCCGCCGCCAACTTATGTGCACCGACCGTGGGCCAAGGGCCTCGGCCTGGCTTGCGCCGACCGATCCGCGCTCCTTGTCGTATGCCTTGCGCAGCCGATCGGAGGCCGCATTCGCCTTCTGCAGGCGTGCGTTCTTTTTCGCGCCGCTCGCCCAGCCTTCATACAGCACCCGCGCAGCCACGAGCGCGACCAAAGCGCCGAAGACCGTCTTGTACGACTCCATGTCCGACAGGTATTGCTTCGAGAACCAGGCGCCTGCGATCGCCCCAAGCGGCGCCCCGATCCCGAAGCTGATCGCCAGGGGCCATATCAGTCTGCGTTGGCGGTGGTACATCGGTACCGAAAACACACGGCTGGCGAACTCGAGGATCTGGTTTACCACCTTGATCATGTTCGGATCGCCGATACCGAGCACCGAGATGTGCCCGATACCGGCCAGGATGCCGCCCCCGCCGGCGCCCATCGCCATGATGAATCCGGCGAACATGCTCCAACCAAATGCAAGGTACGGATTGAACTCCACGCTGTCGCCTCAGCTGAATTGTGATGATGAGCAGTCGTGCCCTGCACCTGCGGGCCGACGCGCTCGCGAGTAGCAGGTCGATCATATGTCGCTGGAGCGCCCCTTCTGGGGCACACGGGGCCGTTGGCTCCAAGCGCCGCCGCCTCGACGCTTCGCCTCGATACGCGACCGCCGAGCCGTAATCCAGTCTTTGACACTCGGCCACAGGGACCAGATCATGAACACCCCGCCGAGCCCGAGGATGGTGCCACTCAAGGGACGGGTGAAGAACACGGTCAAATCGCCTCCATAGGAGACCATCGACGTCAGGAAGTACTGTTCGGCAAGGGGGCCCAGGATCACGCCGAGGATCAGCGGCGACACCGGAATGCCGGTGCGCCGGAAGGCATAGCCGAGAAAGCCGAACGCCAGGCAGATGTAGATGTCCGCGATGTTGTTGCGCACCCCGAACGCCCCGATCAGACACAGGATGGTGATGAAGCCGAACAGCACCGCCGGTGGAATTCGCATCAGGGTGGCAAATCCGCGGGCAACGATGAGCCCAGCCACGATCATCAACACATTCGCAACCAGGTAGCCGGCGAAGACCGTGTAGACCAGCTCCGCACTGGTGAGAAAGAGTTGGGGTCCCGGCTGTATGCCATGGATCATCAACGCCGCCAACATGATCGCCGTGGCCGCACTTCCGGGAATTCCCAGAGTCAGCAGTGGGATGGTCGCCGTGCCCGTGGTGGCATTCTTCGCGGTTTCCGGCGCCGCAAGGCCTTCTTCCACCCCGGTGCCAAACTCCGACCCGCGCTTTGATGCCTGGCGTTCGACGCCATAGGCGATCACCGCACCGATGACTGCGCCGGAGCCGGGAATTGCCCCGATGGCACACCCAATGCCCGCACCGCGTGCGATGGGTCCCTTCAGCTTCAGCAGCTCGCGCGGCCGCGGCAGCCTGGTTCGCGTCCGCTCGATCTGCCCCGCTCCTTGTTTGCGCTTCTCGCCCAGCCAGTAGAGGACCTCGCCGATGGCGAACATTCCGACCAGCACGACCACGAAGCTGATGCCGTTCTCGAGGATGGGTGAGCCGAACGTCAAGCGCGGTTGTCCGTACATGGGGTCGAGCCCGACGGCCCCGACCGCCAGTCCCAAGAACAGTGAAATCAGGCTCACCAGCATCTGGCCCTTGGCGATCGCCACCACCGATATCAGACCCAGCACCGCGGCCGCGAAGAACTCGGGGGCGCCGAACCGCAGGGCGAAGTGCGCAAACGGCTGAGACACGAAGATCATGATCAGGGCGCTGATCAGACCGCCCACCGCCGAGCAGACGATGGCGATTCCAAGCGCCTTCGCCGCAAGGCCCTTCTTGGTCATGGGATAACCATCCCAGGCCGCTGGGATCGACCCCGGCGACCCTGGTATATTGATCAGGATGGAGGCGATGGATCCGCCGAAGATGCCACCGACGTAGATGCCGGCCAGGAACACCATGGCCTGATCCGGCTGCATCACATACGTAAACGGAAGGGCGAGCACCATCGCGTTCACGAAGTTGATGCCGGGCAGGGCTCCCGCCACTACGCCGATAAAGATTCCCAGCACCAACAGCGCGAACGTGTACGGGCCGAATACGTTTGCAAGCCCCGTTCCGAGCAGTGAAAGAATTTCCATTCCGCGTCCTCGCGTGAATTGGCGATCTAGCTGTTCAGAAAAGCCCCAACGCGCCGTACAGCCACACGGTCGCAGTTTCGAACGGACCGTAACCCCTCGGCAAGGGCATATACGCCACCTTCACTAGGAGATACAGCGGAGCCAACGTGCCCAGGACGCTGATGCTGGCCAACTTCAGCGGGTTCCGCATTCCCTCGACCAGCAACCATGCGAGCAGGAACAACACACTACTGAAGAGAAAGCCGATGTATACGAACCCGACGCCAAACAGAAGAATCAACCAGCCGCCCACCGCGACTCGGCGATTGTTGCAGTCCTCCTTTGGTACGTCGTCGGGAACATCAGCAGCATCGGTCGTGCCCGACCGTGTGCGAACCATACAGCTCCAACCACGGCACGCGCACAGCAGCACACCGGCGCCGATCAACATCAACAGCGCGAATTCCGGCCATGACAAGGGGCCGTACCCCTTCCCGCCCCCCGAGAAGGCGTAATAGTCGGAGGTGAGCAGGTGGTAGAGCAGCCATGATGCGCCCAGCACGGTGAACACCGGTCCACACAGGCGCGTTCCCTTCACCCGGACCCAATACCTGCTCAAGCTCGCCATCTGGACTATCCTCCGATGCGTCTGAGTGACAGCGGCACGGCCACACCGACATCACCCCGCACGATGATGCACTGCGGGATGGTGACGTCGAAACGCGCCGGTCCTGCGCTGGACCCCTACTGGCTTAGTCCCAGCTTGTTCATCAACTCGGTGATCTGATCGTAGTAATTCTGCGCATAGGCCCTCACTTCCTTCAGCTCCATCGGCGCCACGCACTTGAACTGACGCTTGCAGATCTTGCGGTACTCGTCGCTTTCGAGCACCTGGCGGATGGCCTCGTGCAGGGTCTCCACGCGGTCCTTCGGAGTCCCCGCCGGCGCTACCACACCGCGCCAGTTCGGCAGATTGATGTCGAGGCCGAACTCGCTCGCCAGCGGCAGATCCGAGAAGGCCGGGTGGCGCTTCTCTGCAAAGGCGACCACGGGTACGAGATCGCCGGACTCGACCAACGGGATTACGGCGTCGATCTGCTGGAACAGCACCTCCGCATGCCCCCCCATCGGAGCCGTGTGGCGCTCGCCGGGCTTCATCGGCACATTGACCATTTCATAGCCCGCTTTGGTCAACGCCTTGACCGCGATGTCGTCCTGCGTTCCGAAGCCCGCGGTCGCCACCCGGATCTTGCCGGGATTCGCCTTGGCGTGGTCCAGCAGATCCTGGAAATTCTTGAACTCGCTGTTCTTGGAGACAAAGAACATCGATATGCCGGCGTCGGCGATTGCCAGAAACTCGAACTGATCCATCTTCAATCGACTCACGCCGGACGCCATGGTGGTGACCGCGATGCCGGTGAACGTGCCGATCGTGTAACCGTCCGGCTTGGATGTGGCGACTCGGTTCAGGCCGGTGTTGCCGGATGCACCCGTGATATTGGATACGGGCACCGGCACCTTCAGATAGTCGGGAAGAAATCGCGCGACCGCCCGTCCGGCCTGATCGGCGCTTCCGCCTGGCCCGAAGTTCACGACCATCTCGACCGGGCGGGTAGGGAACTTCTCCTCTTGCGCTTGGGCGGCGCCGCCCGGCAGCGCGATCGTTGCTGCAGCACAAACAAGCACGAACATCCGGCCAAAGAACTCTTTCGTTGTAATTGTCACGTCGGTCTCCTCCCCATCATGTCATGACGAAAATCGCCCCGGCGTTCCCACCGGGACGTGTAGCGCTGCGGTAGTGCGATAAGACCCCCGTACGGGGGCCTGGGAAACTGGATGATCTGAAGGCGGGAATGGCCCAAGTAGATATTTGGGCGACGACCATGCCTGTCGATTGTGCGGGTCGTACCGATCGCGGTCCGGAGGGAAGCGCATGGTCTACCGCTCGTGATTGCTCTCACAGGATCGTAGCCTAAGGACAATAATTGTCGAGCACGCACCGATACGTGCGCGCAAACGGACAGGCGGCACCCCCGGGAAGAGTCCCCGCGGCCCCGCTCGAGGGGTCGCCCCTCATCTTCATATCTCGACCATGACTCTTCCATCCTCAACGACCGTCGGAAACAGCGTGAGTTTCCTGCAGTGCGGTTGTGTCAGGCAGGCTCCGGTAACCACATCGAATCGCCACCCGTGCAGCGGACAGATCACGACCCCGCCGTCCAACTCACCCTTGCCCAGTGATCCGCCCTTGTGGCGGCAGAAGTCCTGGGTGGCGTAGAACACGCCGTCGACGTTGTAGAGGGCGACTCCGCGTCCATCGATCTTAAAGGCCTTGCACGTTCCAGTCGGAACCTCCGACACCTCACACAGTTCATGCATCGGCATAGTCATTCGCCACCAATTCCGCTGATTGGTCACTGCTCGCAAAAGGCCGCGTGCTGCGCACGCGACGCTCCGATCATTCAAGAAGCAGGCGGCCACGGAAGGCCGCCTGCCCAGGTCCTGAATTACGGCTGCAGGTTCAGTGCATCGATCACGTTGTCGGAGAAGAACCGCCGACGCTGCCCCTCTTCCATATCCGGATACAGCTCGATGTACATCTCCACCCCGCTGACGCCGCTGGAATCCCAGTGCGGATAGTCACTGGTCAGACCCATGTTGCGCGCGCCGAACCATTCGACCGTTTCCCTGAGCAGCGCCTCTGCCGGCTCGAACGAGCAGATCGTGCACTGGCGCTTGAAGTACTCAGACGGCATCAGCTTCAGCTCTGTCGTCTCCTCGGCCGGGCGGCCGTCGACGTGCTCGTCCATGCGGAACAGGAAGTACGGCACCCACGTCGCACCGGCCTCGGCGAACAGCACTTGCAGCTTCGGATGGCGCTCCAGAACTCCGTACCCGATCAGCGCGCACATCCCGGTGGCCATTTCGCAGGGATGCGATACCACGTGGGCCAGCCAGTACTTGTCGTACTTGTAGTCGGTGCTGTAGGTCGCGTTGTACGTGCCGGTCGCTTCATGGAACAGCAACGCCATGCCCAGATCGGTCATGGTCTTGTAGACCGGATCCCATTCCGGGGTCCAGTAGCGAATGTTGTTCATCACGTTGGGGCGCATCCACACACACTTCGCCCCCATCTTGTGACAGCGCTTGATCTCCGCGATCGCATACTCCGGCTTCAGCGGAATTGTCGCGCACCAGATATGGCGCTTGCCAATGGCGAAGTCCTTCGCCATCCAATCGTTGTGTGCACGTGCAAGCGCGTACTGAAGCTCCATGTTCAGCACATCGGGAATGAACAGCCCCACCGTGGGAAACCAGATCCCCACGTCGACGCCGCCCATGTCCATGTCTTCGTCCCGGGCTTCGGTCGAATGGACGTAGGCCTCCTCGTACGGCAGGGACTTCCCGCGCGGGCGCTGATCTCCGCACCCCTCCAACCGCCCGCTCCCCCATCCACGGGGCTTCTGGTACAGGCGACCTTCCATCAGAATACGGGGAGATCCCTGGTTGTCGGTCACCAGCTTCGGTGCTTCTTTTGCGAATTCCTTGTCGAGATACTTCGTCAGGGCCTCCGGCGGCTCGATGACATGGCGATCGGCATCGATCACGAAGAACTCCTTCGCAACCTTCTTGGTATTGGATCGGTAGGAATCCGCCACCGCTTCGTAGCGGTCCTTGGTCTTCGGCGCTTCAGCAACATTAGGCATGTTTCGCACTCCTCTCTTTGTCAATTAAATCTCGGTCAATTAAATCTCGGTTACTCTCGATTCTCGACTCGGCTCAACTTCCAGTCTCCGAAGCAGAGGTCTCCGCGACGTTCTCCATCAGCAGGCGCTCAACAATCTCGCCACCCACGATGTGGCGCTCGAGAACCTCACGTGCGTCTTCCTCGGTGACAATGCGATACCAGGTGCCTTCCGGATAGATGACCACCGAGGGCCCGAACTCGCACTGATCCAAACACCCGGCCCGGTTCACCCGCACGATGCCCTTCAACTTGTGCTTCACCGTACCGGCTTTGAGGATGTTGAAGATCCGCTCCGATCCCCTGTGCTTGCAGCACCCGACGGGGTCGTCGGGCTCGCGCTCGTTCAGGCAGACGAACACGTGTCGCTTGAAACCAATCATTGGATACGCTCTCTCTGTTCTTGTTGAGCCCGAAACCGATTCTGGACGAAGCGTACGGGCGTCACTGTCAACTAGCGGACCCCGTAGGACACTTAATTCGTCACCGTGTTTACGCTCCTATCGGGTGACCCGAAGTTCCTGCCGCGTTTTGCCCGCGTCCACCTTGATCGGCAACTCGCCGTTTCAAGTAGGCTCAAAGAAAGCGGTCAAGCGCGCTGTCAGATAACGGACAGTTGGGCAACGAAGAGCCTTGCGACTCGGATAATCGGTTCGCCCGAGGTGATCGGGGTGGGAGGTAAGGTCGGTGCGCTTCGTGGCATGCACCCGGAGGCGGCCACGACCAGCGTCTTCAATGGCCTCATAAGCAGATCCGATTGGGCACAAAATGGCCTTATGATAGGGTTAGCTTATTCGTTTCTTATCAGATCCAGATGGAGGTTTGGCACATGCGCTACGGTTCTCCGCGCTCGGACGAGTTCCATGCCCTTCAGCGGCGACTCACGGAGGATGCCCGACGGGCCGGCATCCCGCAGGCACACGCCTTGTACGGCTGCGACTGGGCGCAGCGGGTCACGGCCGCCGTGGTCTGGCTGAGCCTCGCATGGCGCCACGCCCTGAAGCTGGGACAGGGCGCTCGATTGCGTACGGCCGTCTCCTCGGCTTCCGCCCGCAGCTGACGCGCCGCACGGGCAAGCCATCCCGAGCCGACCCCGCCGGGTTCCGGCGGGCACGGCTACCACGCCGTCAAGTGCCACCAATAGACTTCGCGTCCGTCGGCCACGTACCCGGCAAAGAATACGGTCGTGACCACATGGGCCACGATGCCAAGCCCAAAGAGCAACGCGAACACCAGGTGCAGACGGCGCCACCAGCGCTCCGGCGCCGGCACCAGCGCACGGGCGCTGCGTGGATGACGCGCCAGGAGTGCACGTTCCGTGGCGGCGAGGCGCTGATAGCGCCAGGCCTGTGACGGCCGCGTACGCCAGTGTTCCACGCGGAGCACGAATTGCCCCTCTGGTGTGCGCCCCCCAGACAGGATCCCGGCAAGTTTCTGCTTCTCCTTGAGGATGGCGCCGAGCCTGGGGTCCGGGCGTGCATCGGCGGCAAAGCCGAACGGCACTGCCTCACGTCCAAACGCCCGACCCACCCGCTGGGGAGACAGAATCCGGCCGTAGAGACCCGTGGCAAGAAGCCCCAGGGCAGCCAGAAACACCAACGCCGACCACTCGCGCAGATACGCATGGGAGTGGACGATTGCGAGGCCCACGCCGACCGAGCCGACCACCGCGTGCAGGAGTTGGGCGCGCGGCTTCGAAGTCTCGCGGGCGTCCGAGCGCCGGACCAGCACGTATCCCAAGCTGCCGACGAGCAGCACGGCAGCGATGATTCCGACGGATTGACCGACGGGCGAACCGGGGCGGAGGTCGAGATCGAAGGCCGGCAGGAACAGCACTACCGTCACGGAAATCGCCAACGCGCCCAGTGCTGCCTGGCCGACCAGGCGGTTGGACGGCGCCATCATACCTTCCGTACCCGAACCAGAAGAGATTTCATGTTGGTCTGGTCCGAAATCGGATCGCGGTGGCGGTGATCCACCAACCAATTGACCGAAGACGCCGGGGTCGTGCGTTGATTTTCATCCCACCCGATGGGCACGAAGATCGCCGAGCGCCGAATCCCTGTATGGACCCACACCACGGCGGTGATTTCCCCTTCGTCGTTTTCGATGGCTACGCGGTCGCCGTCGCGCACCCCGAGCGCCTTCGCCTTGTCCGGATGCATCATCGCGAACTGCTGCGGCCACATCTCGTTCGCCTGCCATTGCCAATGCGTCCACGAGTGGAAATGCGGCGCCGGCGGACGACCGGTGACAAGCTCGGTGTCGTAGGCAGGGTCCCTCGGTCGCGGCGACGACACGATCCGAACGGCGCTGGTCATCGCCTTGCCGCCCCAGATGGGAGACGGGATCCCTTCTTCCTGGTCCGCAGCCAGGTACTCCAGGTGCGGAAGATCGATCAGCTGCTGAGGATCGGTGTAGAACTCTGGCAGCGGAGACAGCCCGTACGGCCGCAGCCGTTCCTCCAATGCCTCGGTCCAGATCTCGAATTTACCGCTGGGCGTGGGAATCTCGCGCCCGAGCGGATCGCCCGGGAAGGTGCTCCCGGGCTGGAACAGCGTCTCCACCTCGGGGGAGTCCGGACCCGGAAGCGGCCCACGGACCCATGCGCTCGGCGCCGCCCGCATCCGCTCCGTGGTCAACCCCTGCATGCCCGGTGCACCGATCATCTGGTCGTCCCAAAAGCGCTCCGGGTCGCCCACGTAGCTCTCGCGCAGGACGTCGTCGAAGCCGAAGCGTTTGCCGAGCCCGATCCAGAACTCCAGATCCGACCGCGCCTGACCCGGCGGCTCGATGCACTTCTGAATCCAGCCAACGCGGCGGTCGTCGTTGGACCGGTTGACGTCGCCCGCCTCGACGGCCGAGGCGATCGGAAACACGTAGTCGGCGTAATTCGACGTGGCGTGGGGGAAGAGTTCCATGTATACGATCAATTCCAGATTGTTCAGTGCCTCCCGCAATCTGCGCTGGCCGGGCCAGGTGGAAAGAGGGTTGCCTGTGCACACCAGCGCCTTGATCGGGTACGGACGCCCGCTCGCCATGGCCTCGATCCATCCGGCCGGCGACTTGCGCAGTGCGGGCCCTCGGGCCGGGGCACGCCCGTGCGGTGCGTGGGCGTGCAGCGACATTCCCCGATTGAGATTCATGAACCCGGCGCCCGGCCGTGCCCAATGGCCGGTCAGCAGGCACAGCATGTGAAATGCCCGATTGGTCTGAAACCCGTTGGTGTGTTGATTCAGGCCTTTGCCACCGAATACGACCGCCCGCGGCGCCGCCGCCATCTCTTCGGCCAGGCGCGCGATGGTCGCGCGAGGAATGTCCGTCACCCGTTCCGCCCAGGCCGGACTGTAGCGCTTTTCAAGC
>Ga0209347_1003646_pt1 | contig 17488 bp, 13 predicted proteins | sample AutmiccommuBRH23_FD_187382 | JGI IMG/M metagenome (GOLD analysis project Ga0209347, IMG submission 187382) | Deep subsurface microbial communities from Mt. Terri, Switzerland - Autotrophic microbial communities BRH/23 (SPAdes) (version 2) | ecosystem: Environmental > Aquatic > Deep subsurface >...
ACAACCGTCCTCTGCGCTTCGAGGAATGGGACGCCATGCGCCCGCTTTCGGTCGCGGTCTCGGCCACGCCCGGCAACTGGGAGATGGAGCAGGCCAGCGGCGTGTTTGCCGAACAGGTCATCCGTCGCTACGTGGTCGGGGAAACGAGGATCAAAAATGGATTAAAAGCCGCCGGATAAAATTTCATTTCACATTCATCTCAACGGATCAATTCCTCTTGAAAGGAATCCGAATGGCACTGTTTCTGTTGATCCGACATGGCGATACCGACGCAATCGGCCAATGCATTCCGGGGCGGATGCCGGGCATCCACCTGAACGCGTCGGGCAGACGCCAGGTTGAAACCCTGGCTCGAAATCTGGCTTCCCTCCCGATTGATCATATCTACTCCAGCCCCCTGGAGCGGACCCGGGAAACCGCTGCACCGATCGCTGAAACGGCGGGTCTTGAGGTGAAAATCCTCGATGAGATCAATGAAGTGGACTTCGGCAATTGGAGCGGAACTACTTTCGCGGATCTGGAGCAGGATTCCGCATGGATTAAATACAATCGTTTCCGGACCGGGACCCGCATTCCCGGCGGGGAGCTTTTTATTGAAGTCCAGGCCCGGATGCTGAGGGAAGTCGACCGCATCGCGACCGAATTTCCCGATTCGGTCGTGGCGCTGGTCAGCCATGGCGATCCGATCAAGAGTCTGATTGCTCCATTTCTCGGCATTCCTCATAATTATACCCGACATTTCGAAATCAGTCCCGCATCGGTGAGCATCCTATCCTATTCCGAAGATGGCGCCCGAATTTTTTGTCTGAACCGGACGGAAACCATACCCGGGCTGCCGGTGCCATGACGAAAATGCCCGGTATAACCGGAAAGTCGTGTACACGCCCCCCGGATTCAATTCTTGACGGCGGAACGAACTCGCCATTGACTGCGGTTCCGTATGCCCCCGAATGATCGAATTCCATGGTTCCGTAAACCTGAAAAAAAGTCACCGATTCGTTTATTTCCCGAGCCCTCCTTTATCCTCGAATTCACCTGTCAAAAGTGTGGAGCCCATCGAATATACGCATCAGGATGATCAAAAATACTGAAAAACCCGTATGGTTTTCGATCGAACTAACTTTAACTTTTTCAATGAAGGTGAGCCGTCATCGGGTTTTTGATTGATACTTTCTTTCATCCAGGCGGAAGAATCTTATGGAAAAACGGATACTGATCACCGGTGGGGCGGGTTTCATCGGGTCCCACCTGGTAGACGAACTTCTGGAAGCCGGATACCGGGTCCGGGTGCTGGACAACCTGACCGAGCAGGTTCACGGACCGGGCGCCGTACCGCCCGATTACCTGGATCCGTCGGCGGAATTCATTCTGGGCGATGTCCGCAACCGCGCGGTGGTGCGCCGGGCGCTCGACGGCGTTTCAGCGGTGTTCCACCTGGCGGCGGCGGTCGGGGTCGGACAGAGCATGTACCAGGTCGAACAGTATACCAGCATAAACAACATGGGAACTGCGACCCTTCTGCAGGAACTGATCGAACGGCCGGTGGAGAAACTGATCGTGGCGTCGAGCATGAGCGTTTACGGCGAAGGGCTCTATGAGGGCCATGACGGCGCGTTTCATCATGATGCCCGGCGAACGGCCGCACAGCTTGCCGCGGCCCGGTGGGAACCGGAAGACAATGCGGGCAATCCCCTGGCCGCGCTCCGCACCGCCGAGGACAAGCCGCCGTCCCTGGCCTCGGTTTATGCCCTCTCGAAATACGACCAGGAACGGATGTGCCTGATGCTCGGCGAAGCGTACCATTTTCCGGTGGTTGCCCTCCGGTTCTTCAATGTCTATGGACCCCGGCAGGCAATATCGAACCCGTACACCGGGGTTCTCGCCATTTTTGCATCCCGCTATCTCAACAGCAAGCCGCCGCTGATCTTTGAAGACGGAATACAGAAACGGGATTTCGTGAGCGTTTACGATGTGGCCCGGGCCTGCCGGATGGCGCTCGAATCACCGGAAGCGACCGCTCACGTGGTCAACATCGGAAGCGGACATGCGTATACGGTGAATGAGATTGCACTCCGGATCGCCAGCGTCATGGGAAAAACGGATGTCGAACCGCGGATCACCGGTAAATATCGGGTGGGCGACATACGGCACTGTTTCGCCGATATCCGCCTGGCCCGGGACCTTTTCGGGTATGAGCCGCGGGTTTCCCTTGAAGAAGGTCTCGACGGTCTGGCCGGTTGGCTGGAGGGGCGAATCCCCACGGACCGGGTGGAAGAGGCCGCGGCCGAGTTGATGCAGCGGGGATTGGCCATATAGAAAACGAATCGGGAATCGGTACGTATGGGAGAGATCAGACAGACAACGGATGTCGAATCGATGGCGCCTTCCAGGAAAAAAGAGCGCTGGATGCTGATTACCGGGGGCGCTGGTTTCATCGGGACCAACCTGGCCCATCGCATTCTGTCCGAGGGAAGACCTGTTCTGATATTGGATAATCTTTCACGGCCCGGCGTGGAGAAGAACCTGAACTGGCTCTGCGACACCCACGGGGATCTGGTCCGGGTCGAAGTTGCGGATATCTGTGATTCTTCCGCAATGGATCGGGCAGTCACCCAGGCGGACGCAGTCTTTCATTTCGCCGCCCAGGTGGCGGTGACCACCAGCATTGACAATCCCCTTCTCGATTTTGACGTAAACGTCCAGGGAACCTTCAACCTCCTCGAAAGCATCCGCCGGCGGAACAATCGGCCGCCACTGGTCTTCACCTCCACCAACAAGGTCTACGGCAAACTCGGGAATCTGAAGTTGATACAAGGGGCAAGACGGTACGAACCGGCGGATGGGCGGTTGCGGGAAAGTGGAATAAACGAAAATTTCCCTTTGGATTTCCGGAGCCCCTATGGCTGCTCCAAAGGCGCCGCCGACCAGTACGTTCTCGATTACAGCCGCATCTACCGGATTCCGGCCACGGTCTTTCGGATGAGCTGCATCTATGGCCCCCACCAGTTCGGCACCGAGGACCAGGGATGGGTGGCGCATTTCCTGATCCAGGCCTTGTCCGGCAAGCCGATTGTCCTTTATGGGGACGGCTGTCAGGTCCGCGATATTCTTTTTGTGGAGGATCTGGTCGATGCCCTTCTCACCGCCAGGGAGTATATCGGCCGCATCGCCGGAGAAGCGTTCAATATCGGCGGCGGCGCCGGAAACGTCGTGAGCCTCATGGAACTGATTGACTACATAACGGAACTTGGCGGGAAAAGACCGGAGGTTCAGTCAGCGGAATGGCGGACCGAGGACCAGAAATATTATGTGTCGGATATAACGAAGTTCCGGGCCATGACCGGCTGGCTTCCGGCGGTAAGCACGCGGGAAGGGATCCGGAGCCTCTGGAACTGGCTTTCCGGCGCGCTTCTCTTTGCGAATGAAAACCCGGCGGCCCGGGAAACCATGGCGCGACCGCTCAATTGACCTTCATTTGCCTTATCCCCCCAGCAACTCCAGCAGGCGCGCCTCATCGATAACTTCCACCCCAAAGCGCCTGGCCTGGTCCAGCTTGGATCCCGGCGATTCCCCGACCACAATATAATCGGTTTTTGAACTGACCGATCCGGTGACCTTCCCGCCGGCCGCCGTAATCCTGTCGGCGGCCTCCTTGCGGGGGAGCGTCGGCAGCGTCCCGGTCAGAACGAAGGTCTTGCTCGAAAGATTTCCACCCGTGCCGGCAGCCGGTGTTTCCTGGATAATCCGCACTCCCGATTGCTTCAGCGCATCAATCACCCGAAGGTTCTGTTCCCGCTCGAAATACGCGGCGATGCTGTCTGCCACCACTGGGCCGATCCCGTCGATGGCCTGGAGTTCTTCCCGGGTCGACCCGATCAGCCGGTCGATGTCTTCAAACCGTTCCGCCAGGATCCGGGCGACGAATTCTCCCACGTTACGTATGCCCAGGGCGTAAATGAAGCGTGAAAACCGGACGTTTTTGCTTCCTTCAATAGCATTGACCAGGTTTTGGGCCGATTTGTCCCCCATCCGCTCCAGTCCGGCCATGGTTTCCACATCCAGGGTGAACAGGTCGGCCACTGTTGCGACCAATCCCTTTTCCACCAGTTGATCGACCAGCTTTTCGCCTAGTCCGTCGATATCAAACGCCCCCTTGGAGGCGAAATGCTCGATGTTCCCTTTGAGCTGGGCCGGGCAGGCGTTGTTGACGCACCGGGTGGCGGCCTCATCCTGGAGCCGGACAACCCGTTCGCCGCAGACCGGGCATAGCCGGGGCATTTCGAATATCATTTCCGATCCGTTCCGTTCGGAAGCGATCACCTTCACGATTTCCGGGATCACGTCCCCTGCCCGATGTACCAGGACTGTATCCCCGATCCGGACATCCTTCTTTTTCACCTCGTCTTCATTGTGCAGGGTTGCCCGGCTGACCGTAACCCCGCCGACGGAAACCGGTTCAAGAAACGCTACCGGAGTGAGCGCCCCGGTTCGGCCCACCTGGACGGAAATGGCGTTCACCCGGGTCTGCTCCCGGGTCGCCTTGAACTTGATGGCAATGGCCCACCGGGGGCTGCGCGAAGTGGTTCCGAGTTGCCTGTGCAGATCGTATCGATCCACCTTTATGACAACCCCGTCGATCTCGTAGGGAAGTTCGTTCCGAAGGGTGTCGATTTCATGGTAATAATCGACCACACCGTCAATCGGGATGCGGGTGCGGATAAGGGGGTTGACCGGCAGTCCGAAGCGCTTCAGGATGGTGATCGATTCGGAATGGGAATTCGAATCGAGCCCCTCGGCGCGGCCGATACCGTACACGAAGATCTTCAATGGCCGCTGTGCCGAGATTTTCGAGTCGAGCTGCCGGAGTGATCCGGCCGATGCATTTCTCGGATTGGCGAACAGCGAGAGGCCCAGTTCCATCCTCCCCTGATTGAAACGACTGAAATCTTCCGTATCCATATAGACTTCGCCCCGGACCTCCAGAAGCGACGGGTACGGGAGATCGCCGATCTTTTGCAGTTTCAATTGGACATGGCGGATCGTTTTGATGTTCTGAGTGATCAACTCCCCGGTATACCCGTCCCCCCGGGTCGACCCGGATTCGAGTACACCATTCCGGTAGACCAGTTCCACCGCGACCCCGTCAACCTTTGGCTCCACTGTGTAGGCGATGTCCGTCTCGGTTTTCAACCCCCGGAGCACCCGCTGATCAAATGCCCGGATATCCGTTTCGTTGAATCCTTTGTCCAGGCTGAGCATCGGTACGGAATGGGGAATCGTTTCGAATTTTTCCAGGGGGGTAGAGCCGACCCGGGCGGTGGGGGAATCCGGAACAACCAGTTCCGGCCATTTCTCTTCGAGAGCAATCAGTTCCTGCATCAACCGGTCATATTCCGCATCGGAAATTTCCGGTTCATCCAGGACAAAATAACGGTAATTGTGATGCCGGAGCTGTTCGCGCAACGTTTCAACGCGTTTTCGGGTATCCGCATTCGCCGTGGAATTCATAGTATCAGGTCCTGCAGTCTGCCGTTCATGCTGGAAAACAATTCTATGACAGTCTTACGGGCACTCCGGAACCGATGATCGCCAAATCCGGGTTTCCACTTCAGGGAATGGAGTTCATCGGAAACCGCCAGGACGGCGGAGACGGCCACCCCACGGTACCCCCCGACGGCAAAAAGGGCCGAGCCTTCCATTTCCACCGCCAGTGCCCCCTTGTTTTGGTATTTTTCGAGAAGCGCGGGTGTTTCGCGGAATACCGCATCCGTTGTCCAGATCGGTCCCTGATGGAACGGGCGTCCCTTTTCCTGGAATTGCGCCGCGATTCCGGCATTCAAATTCGCGGACGGAATGGCACTGTCGGATGCCGGATGGGGAAAGTAATACGGGGTAGTGCCGTCCGCTATGTAAGCGGCGGAAGGAATGAGGATGTCGCCGATACGGACCTCCGGATTGAGGGAACCGCACCAGCCGAAGAAGATCACCCCTTTAACCCCCCAGGCAATCAGGGTCTCCATGAGAATGACGGCATAAGGGGCGCCGATGAACGGGCCGGCAATGCAGGCAGGAAATGGCCCGTCCGGATCGTAGTAGAGGCGGCTGTTCAGGAAGGTGTGGGACCGCTTCCGTGAAATGCCCGACCGGGAAACAAGGGCGCTCATATCCGAGCCGTTGCCGATCATGAACGCCAGTGACGGCGGATCGGGCCAGTTTCCCGGACGCACCGGACGGATGACGACGTCATCGTTCATCTATGATTTTCCCGGCCCCCTATCCCATCGGGTTGGACATTTCCGAAAGCGAATCCTTGACCTCATCGATGATATCGTAGAGGAACATCACGTCTTCAATGGTCAGTCGGCCGGCCTTTGCCGGCGCCCGGTCGGTGCCGTCTTTTTTCTTCAGCATCCGGGGGCCGATCTGGAGTTTGGGCTCCCCGTCACCATACTGGTTAATGGAAATCAATAGTCCGGTTTCCTCGCATTTCCATTGTTTTACGACTTTGTCCTTTTCCGGTTCATAACCTGACATTTGTTTCCTCCCGTCATCGATATACAAAAGGTGAATATATACAAAAGGTGAAATTACGAATGCGCACAGTCGGCAAGATCAACAACTCAATTGTTTTTCATGCGCGTTGGGCGTAATCGTAATCGATTTTATGTCGAAATTTTTGAGAAATCAGCGAGCCGGGCAAACAGGTCCGAAATCCGTTTCAGCAGCGACAGCCGGTTTTTCCGCACAGCCGGCTCCTTGGCCATGACCATCACGTCTTCGAAAAATGCGTCGACCTGCCCCCGGAGCCCCGCGACATCACTGAAAGCCGCCTCGATTTCCCCTTGGTTCAGTCGGGCATTCACTGATTTTTCCACCGCCAGGAAGGCATCGTACAAGGCGGATTCGGATCCGTGCTCAAACACCTTCCGGTCGACATCCGCCCCACCGGTTTCGGCGGGATCGGCCTTGCGGATGATGTTGACCACCCGTTTGAACGCCGCGGCCAGCGATTCGAAATCCGGGGCGGTCTTCAGCCGAGCAATGGCGTGCGCCCGCCGCCACACATCGACAATGTTGTCCCCCGAGGCCGAAATTACCGCTGCCACGAGGTCCCGGGGAATCCCTTCTTCCTCCAGCAGGTGGGCCATCCGGTTCTTCAGGAATTCATGAAGTTCGGCAGCCGCTTTTTCCGCTTTATTCGAGTCGCCGAACCCGGCCATCCCGTCGCGGATGCAGTCGGGAAGGGAGAACTGGAACCCGTTTTCCCGGGCAATAAGAATAAGCCCGATCCCCTGTCGGCGCAACGCATACGGGTCCGATGCCCCGGTCGGGGTGAGTCCCACGCTGAAACAGCCGCACAAGGTATCGAGTTTATCGGCGATGCTGAGCGCCGCCCCGATTGTCGTTTCCGGCAGCGGGCCCCCGGAATAAGATGGGCGGTAATGTTCCTCAATGGCCCGGGCCACCGGTTCGGGTTCACCCCCCACGGTCGCATAGACGCGTCCCATGATCCCCTGGAGTTTGGGAAATTCGATCACCACGTGACTGACCAGATCGGCCTTGCACAAAACGGCTGCACGGTCCAGGTGATCCAGATCGTTTTTCCCGAACGAAAGCGTCTTTCCGATAAACGCGCCGAGCCGGCGCACCCGTTCGACTTTTTCATGAACCGATCCGAGTTCGGCCTGGAAGAGAACAGTTTTCAATTTTTCGACCATGGTGTCGAGGGGCACCTTCAGGTCGGCGTTGTAGAAGAACCGGGCATCTTCGAGCCGCCCGGCCAGAACGCGCTCGTGCCCCGTGGTGACGACGGCCATATCATTGGCCCGGGTATTGTTCACGGCAATGAAATGGGGCATCATCCGGTCATTCGTGTCAAGGACGGCGAAATACCGCTGGTGCTCCCGCATGGCGGTCACCAGGATTTCCCGGGGAAGCTGGAGGAATTTCCGGTCGAATGTCCCGAGGATTACTTCCGGGTATTCCACCAGATGGGTTACCACTCCGACCAGTTCTTCGTCGGGGAGGATATTCCCATTTACCGTTTTCACCACGCGGGCCATCGATTCCTTCATTTCCGATCGTCGTCGGTCGATATCCGCCAGCACCCATGCCGATGCAAGGGCCTCAAGGTATCGGTCCGGGTGATCCAGCCGGATCTTGCCCGGCGTCATGAAGCGGTGCCCGAAGGTATTCCGGCCGCTCCGGATGTCGCCGACGGCAATCGGGACCACACGGCTCCCGTAAAGGGCCAGGATGGAATGGATCGGCCGGGCGAAGGCGATCCGCTGTTCCCCCCACCGCATGGTCTTTGGAAACGGGATCGACAGGATCAATTCGGGGAGGATCTGCTTGAGAAAGGTCAGAGTGGTCTGGCCACGTTCCATCTTAACGGCGCACAGGTACCGTCCTTTTTCGGTCTCCCGGACGATTATCCGGTTCATGGCAATCCCGCATTTTTCGGCGAATTTTCGGGCAGCGACCGTCGGCTCCCCCTTGTCGTCAAAAGCCACCCGTTCCGGGGGTCCCAGCAGTTCCATCGTGACCGCGGCCTGACGGTCGGCCACGTCTTCCACCATAACCGTGAGCCGGCGGGGGGTTCCATAAACCGATGCATTGCCGTGGGCAATCCGTGCGGCGTCCAGTCGGTCCAGGAGGCGTGACCGGAATGCATTCAATGCCGGTTCGATATATCCGGATGGAATCTCTTCCGTTCCGATTTCGATCAATAAGCGTTCCATACCATCACCTTGTGGCAGCGAGTTAACAGTTATTAAGACAACGCACTCTTCCGGAGCATCGGATACCCCAGTGCCTCCCGCTGCTTCACATACTGTTCGGCGCAAACCCGGGCCAGGTTCCGGATCCGGGCGATATAGCCGGTCCGCTGGGTGACGCTGATCGCCCCGCGCGCATCGAGCAGGTTAAACAGGTGGGAGCATTTCAGGCAGTATTCATAGGCGGGCAGGACAGCGCCTTCGGAAGCGGCCCGTTTCGATTCGGCCTCGAACCGGTTGAAGCTTTCCAGGAGCATGGCAACATCGGCGATTTCGAAGTTATACCCGGACTGCTCCACTTCCTGCTGGTGGTGAACATCTCCATAGGTAATATCCCGGTTCCAGCGGATATCGAAAACACTGTCAACCCCTTGCAGGTACATGCAGATCCGCTCAAGCCCATAGGTTATTTCCACGGGGACCGGGTGCACCTCGATGCTGCCGGCCATCTGGAAATAGGTAAACTGGGTGATTTCCATCCCGTCGAGCCAGACCTCCCACCCGAGTCCCGACGCACCCAGGGTAGGCGATTCCCAATCATCTTCCACAAAACGGATATCGTGATCCAGGGTGTTGATCCCCAGCGCCTTAAGGCTTTGGAGGTAAAGGGTCTGCACATCGCCGGGCGACGGTTTTATGATGACTTGGAACTGGTAATAATGCTGCAGGCGGAACGGGTTTTCCCCATAGCGGCCATCGGTGGGACGCCGTGAGGGCTGGACGTAAGCCACTTGCCAGGGTTCCGGACCGAGTGCCCGGAGAAGTGTGGCCGGGTGAAACGTGCCGGCGCCGACTTCCATATCGTACGGCTGGACGATGATGCATCCTTTTTGGGACCAGAACCGCTGCAGGGTAAGTATGACATCCTGAAAATACATGTTGTCACCATTCGTCGGTTAAAGTGAATGCCTGTTTTCAGGCAAATAGCAATATGGGTAAAATAATCACTCCAGTTCGAGACCCCTCGTATCAACAGAAACATCGAGAAGAACCGCATCCGTGTGGGCACTCAGCACCCGGGGCCACTTGCTCCTCAATGCCGCGATATCCGCTGGTTCGCCGAAGGCCCAGATGCAGCCGCCGCCACCAGCTCCGGTGAAACGGGCGCCGCAGCTTGCTTCGATAGCGGCGGCCACGAGCTGTTCCCCCATTTCATCGAGCACCTGGGGGGTCATTTCCCGCCGGATTTCCGTTTCCCGCTGCATCCAGCGGACAGCGGAACCGGTATTTTTTTCCAGAAAGGCCGCGATGAACCGATTGGTGCACTGGACGATTTCAATCCATTCCGTCCGATGGGTACCGTCGATAAAGCGCCGGACCCAGACACCATTGACATCTTTTGATTCATGGGGCTCCCCGCCGTACGCGACCAGCATCCTGCTGTCGATCCAATCCGTTTCCGAAGCATTGATCAGGGATTGGCGTTCATACCATGGCCAACTCCCCCTCCCCTTCCATCTCCAGGCATTGGCCCCGCCGAAAACGGCGGCCAGGTGATCCTGGATACCGCAGGGGACACCGGCAACACTCTGCTCGATATCGTGGGCGAGATCGGCGATTCTATCCATCGGGATTCCGGGTCTTCCGGTCTTGCGCAACAGTTCCGAGCAGGCGGCGATCATGGCCACGGCGGCCGATGAAGACCCGCCCAGAGCACTCCGCGGGGGGGATGACGACGCGATCTCCACATGGATGCCGTCGATCTGAAAAAAGGACGCGACAGCGAACATCAACCCCATGGGATGGGCAAACGGGACCGCATCGATGGGATATTCGGCGCTTTCAAATCCCCGGGAGGAAATCCGGATGACTCCGGGTGTATGGGGACTGATCCGGACCCGGGTGCGCATGTCGATGGCAATATTGAAAGTGGACGGATCCAGGTAATGGAGGGGATTATAAAAGGTACTGATATCAAGGGTTCCGCCAAGGTCGACCCGGCACGGGGCAGAGGCGGCAATCGGACTTTCGGTCAGAATCCGTTTGATGTGATTGTTCATATCGCGTATCGCCGTATCAACGCAGATCGTTCAGGAACTTGAGGCTCCGCGGCATCCGGCCCAGATGGTAGGGGACAAATGCCTCCATTGCCCGCAGCCCCTCATGGATGGACGCACCGGTAAACCGGAGCCGCTGGGCTGCCGTGAGGTCATACTCCTGGATCCATGCCAGTTGTTTTACCGTACCCTTGGATAATGCCAGCCGGTAAGGGCTTTCGCCAGGCGAACATCTTTTACACACAATACCCCCCTTTGCAAGATCAAAAATGACCGCGCCAACGGGCATGGTATCGATGCTCCTGCCGCACAGACCGCAGGCTTTCAGGGACGGTGCGAATCCGGTCAGCGTGACAAAACGCATCTGGAAGATAATGCTCATCACATCCGGGGAGACCCCGCCGCGGTCCAGCGCGTCGAGACCATGGTAAAGCAGGTGAAAAATTTCGGGTTGGGGTTTGAATTCTTCCAGCCACCCGTGGACCAGTTCCGCCCAATAACTGGCATAGGCGGTCCGGATGACATCGCCCCGGAGGCCGGCAAACGGGTTTTGCATGGACGCCTCCTGCAGGACCGGGATGCCGCCGTTCCGCACCGACCGGCAGACCAGGTCCAGGGCGGTAAACGGTTCAAGAAGGCCCGAAAACCGTTTCCGGCTTTTTTTCGCATTTTTGGCGATTACGGACAGTTTTCCCTTGAGCAACGTCAGAAATGACACCACCAGGTCGTAATCGCCGCAATCGAAACGGCGAAGCAGGATTGCCTGGGAGGAAAAACCGGGCATTGTCAGATTCCGAGAAGCAGCGTCGCCAGCTGAAAATAAAAATAGACGCTCAGTATATCAATGGCCGTGGTGACAAACGGACCGGTGGCAACCGCCGGATCGATATTGACCCGCGCAAAGAGCATTGGCAGCAGTGATCCGACAAGGGCGGCGACCGACATGGACGTGAGCAGTCCGATGCAGACGGCGATGGTAAGGCCGCTCACGCTGAATTGATACTGGGCCAACAGACCCACCAGCAAGCCATAAAAAGCCCCCAGGATCAATCCGATGGCCAACTCCTTGGAGACCACCCGCCACAGATCATGGATAAGAATCCGGCCGGTGGCAAGCCCGCGGACCACAATGGTGGACGACTGGATGCCCACATTGCCCCCCATCCCCATGATGACCGGGATAAAGGCGGCAAGGTAAGACACTTTCCTGAGGCTGTCTTCAAAATGGCCGATGATGAAAAATGCAATAATTCCACCGACGCAACTGGCAAACAGCCAGGGAATCCGTATTCGGGTGCTGCGGTAGACCGATTTGGTCTCCACGAACTCTTCACCAACGCCCGCCATCTTCAGGATGTCTTCCGTGGCTTCCTCCCGGAAGATATCGATGACATCATCGACGGTGACCAGACCGACCATCCGGTTCTCCTGGTCGACGACCGGGACCGCAAGGAAATTGTAGCGCGCAACGATCTTGGCCACCTCTTCCTGGTCCATCTCCGTGGTCACGGAAATCACATCCGATGACATGAGGTTCCGGAGCGGTGTCGACGGCGGCACCAGCACCAGTTGCCGAAGGGAACACACGCCTACGAGGTGATCCTGACGATCGACCACGTAGATGTAAAATGGCATCTCGATATCCTTGTATTCCTTGGACTGGAGGGTGGAGATGACCTCTCCGGCCGTCATCCCTTCACGAAGGGCGAGAAAGTCGGTGATCATGATTCCGCCGGCCGTATCGTCGGAATACTTCAGAAGCCCTTCGACATCCTCGCCGATCTTGCGCAGTCTGGTGATGACCTGGTCGGTCTGCTCCGGCGGGAGGAGCTTGATGATTGCCGCCGCATCATCGGAGGCCATGTTCTCGATAATCGTTGTGATTTCATCGATGCTCAGGTCTTCGATGATCGACAGGGCGATATCCTCATCGAGTTCGCTCAGGACGATCGCCTGTTGCTCGGGGTTGTCGATGAGTCGGTAGAGCCGGCGCTGGTTGGTTGCGGAAAGGGTTGGGAAAATCGTGGACAGGTCCGCCGCATGCACCTTGCTGATGATCTTCTTTAAGCGGGAATAGGATCCCCGGCGCAGGAGACGCTTTATGGTTTCAATGAGGATATAGTGTCTCTGGTTTGCTGCCATTGATCAATTCCCGTCTTTGTGCGAAAGCACCAGATTCACGGATTGCCCGGGCTCACCCGGTATTGTCACGGGTTGACCGTTCAGGCGGAGTCTGACCCCGTCCGCATCGCTGATCAAAAGATTAAAACGCATGGAAGCCTCAAGCTGAACTTCATCGTTCGGCCGGAGCCGGTATTTCGTATAGGGCAGATCGTCAATCTGCACGTTGATCGTGGTTTCGGATACCACCTCGATTTTGAGGCGAAGTCGGCCTTGATCGTTTATCTGTTGCGCACTGTCACTCTGTACAGTGACTGCGGGCGACGGGGCCTCGGGCGCAGGGAGTTCCGGTTGATCCATTTTTGCGACTGCCCGGGTGCGGCCGGTCACCAGCGCATTCTCGTCGTGCACGAAGGTATAGAATGCATGGAGAGAGGCCCACACGATCAGGAACAATACCCCCAGGGCGAGCAGCATCCGGGGAAAAGACTGTCTGCCGGACCTCAGGATATCGGCTTCGGCTTTGGCGTTCCGCTGGTAAATATCTCGATTAAGCTTATAACGCTCGATGATATCATCGGGATCCACGCCGATGGTTTTGGCGTAGGCCCTCAATATTCCCCGGACATACACTTCGTCCGGAAGTCGCTCGTGATCTTCGGCCTCGATCAGACTCAAGACCCATAGACCGATGCATATTTCGCCGGCTATCGCATTAAGCGATATCCCGCGCTGTTCCCGGATGGTTTTGAGATACCGGCCGAAAGATGACGAGTAGGACGTATTCTCCAAGGGTGTTTTCGCCAACCGTATTCCTGAACCTGAACAACCGGACGACCTGGATTGTAAATCCCTGCCCCCCATATTTCGGTGGTTGTTACCGGATGATTTTAATATGGGCGTTTTTCCGCAAGGACTCGATCCAGGAGTTGAATTTCTGGTCGACGGCGGCATCATAGAGTTTCTTCTCGATTTCCGACCGGATCTCCTCCAGGGGTTGTGCCGGAGTCTCGCTGATCTCCTCCACATAAAAAACCTGGAACCCCTGATCGGTTTCGATCACATTCGAAAACTGGCCGGCCTTCAGGCCGGAAATAACGGACTGCAACTGCGCGGACAGGTCAGAGATCGCAAAGCGTCCCAGTTCACCGCCGTCCCCGGCATTGGGCGCCTGGGAATGGCGTTCTGCCATTTCGGGGAATGATACCGCGTCATTATCAAGTTGCTTCCGGATGTCTTCCAATTGGCCGCGAACCTGCTCCCGGTCCGATGATTCCCCCGGTTCCGGATAAGCCATGAAGATGTTCCGCAACGTGTATTGTTTAGTTCCGCCGTATGCTTCCGGATGGGCATCATAGTATTTACGAATATCCGATTCCGTAACGACGATAGACGATTTCACCTTATAATTGACCAGCTTGCTTCTCAATACTTGCCGGCGGATTTCCTGGCGGTATCTTTCCATTGTCATTCCGCGCATCTGAAGCGCACGCCGGAGGTCCTCGTCCGTGTAGTAATTCATCTGCTTGACCCGTTCGATGGTCGCCTCTACCTCATGGTCGTCCACCTTTATACCGGCTTCCTCGATTTTCTGATCGGCAAGGGTTTCATTGATCTTTTCATCAAGGATTTGCATCCGGGTTTCATAAAGGGTTTCCTCTTCCTTTTCGGGAGGCAACCCTTTGGACCGGATCAGTTCGGCAACCGGCTTGAACTCGGCCTCCAGTTCCGTCAAGCGGATGATGTCCTCATTTACCACCGCCACGATCCGATCGACCACTTCTTCCGAAGCAGCGGGGAGAACCGGGAAAAACAATCCAGCCGCCCATAGAACAAGAACAATTTTCAAGGGGGATAACCCCCGGAATTTCATTTTCATTTGGCTCACTCGCACCCTTCCATCCGTTAGAGAAATCCTAAACAATTAAAATTTTTAATTATTAACAGAACTTGCGATTTCCATCAAGATTTTTTTGCTTTGATTCATCAAACCATTGATACCCGTTCTATTCAACGGGACGACCAGTGAATGCTCCGGGGTAAAGCGGAACCGGCCGGGATCGGACCGGATCAGTTCGAGCATTCCATAGGGATGTTTCTGGTGTGTTTCGGAAAACGCCATCGACAAGTGTTCCTGTGTCAGGTCGAGACGCTTGACCCCGGCGCGGGTAGCCAGGATTTTCAGCATGATCTTCAGCAGGAGATTGAGTATTTCCTGGGGCGGCTCACCATATCGGTCGATCAGCTCTTCCCGGAAATCGCCGATTTCCTTTACTTCTTTCATTTTTGCCAGACGCCGGTAGGCGGCGAGTCGCTGATCGAGATCCGGAATATAGGATTCCGGGATATAAACGGAAACCGGGATATTGATCTCCGGCTCCAGCGGTTCGACCACGTGTTCGCCCTTTAAAGTGGCCACCGCATCCTCCATGAGTTTTAAAAACATGTCGTACCCCACGGCGGCGATATGGCCGGACTGGGATACGCCGAGGGCAGCGCCGCCGCCCCGGATCTGCAAGTCGCTCATGGCGATCTGGAAGCCGGCCCCGAGATCGCTGTGCTCCATCAGGACCTTGAGCCGCTTCTGGGCATCGCGGCTGAGCGCGGCTTCACGTGGAACGATCAGGTAGGCGTATGCCTGTTCCTGTGCCCGCCCCACCCGACCGCGAAGCTGGTAGATCTGGGATAAACCGAAGCGGTCGGCCCGATTGATGATAATAGTGTTGGCATTGGGAATGTCCAGGCCCGACTCGACAATCGTGGTCGTCACCAGCATATCGATTTCCCGGTTCACGAACCGGTACATGACCTTCTCGAGTTCGTCTTCCTCCAGGCGGCCGTGAGCGACCCCCAGGCGCACGTCCGGAACCAGATCCTTCAGGTATTTGGCCATATTCCAGATCGTGTGGATATTGTTGTGTACAAAAAAGATCTGCCCCCCCCGGTCCATCTCCTTGAGAATCGCCTCGGATATCACGGCCGGATCGAGTTCGCTGATGTAGGACAAAATTGGCTGGCGCAGTTCCGGGGGGGTCGAGATCACGCTGATGTCGCGAACTCCGAGAAGCGACATGTGCAAGGTTCGCGGAATCGGCGTGGCCGTCATCGACAGGACATCGACCATGGTTCGAAGCTTCTTCAGTTTTTCCTTGTGCCGGACCCCGAACCGTTGTTCCTCGTCGATGATGATCAGGCCGAGATCCTTGAAATCGATGTCTTTCTGGAGCAGCCGGTGGGTGCCGATCACGATATCGGCTTTGCTTCCCTTCATCCGGTTGACAATCTCCCGTTGCTCTTTTTTGCTCCGGAACCGGCTGAGGCATTCGATCAGGACCGGGTATTTGGCAAATCGTTCCGTAAAGGTCCGGTAATGCTGTTCGGCAAGCAAGGTAGTGGGGACCAGGACCGCCACCTGCTTTCCGTCGTTGGCCGCCTTGAATGCCGCCCGAAGGGCCACTTCGGTTTTACCGTACCCTACATCGCCGCAGATCAGCCGATCCATGGGGATCTCGGATTCCATGTCGTTCAGGACATCTTCGATGGCCTTCATCTGGTCCTCGGTTTCATCATACGGAAATCCACCTTCGAAATCCCGGTAGGAACTGTCCTCTTCATTAAAGGCGTGGCCTTTCCGGACCTTTCGTTCGGCATAAAGATCAAGCAGTTCCCCGGCAATCTTTTCAACACTTTTCTTCGCTTTGGCTTTGACCTTTTCCCAAGTGGTGCCGCCGAGTTTATCGATCACCGGAACGACGCCATCGACTCCCATGTATTTCTGTACCATGTCCATCCGGTCGACCGGCAGGAAAAGCTTGTCTCCGTCCCGGTATTCGATCAGAAGATAATCGTTAGTAATCGCTTCGATGGTGATTTTTTCAAGCCCCCGGTACATGCCGATCCCATGGGCCATGTGCACGATCAGGTCACCGGTGTTAAGATTGCCGAAATCAAGAAACGCCGCCTGCACGGCTTGCCGGTTCTCCCGTCGGCTCCGCTGCCGGATTTTCCGGCCAAAAATTTCCCTTTCCGTGAGAACCGCAACCCGTTCATCATGCCAGACAAACCCGGTGCTCAATCGGCCGATGCAGATTGCCGCCTTTTCCGTGCGCCCTGAAAGACTTGTAAAATTGGTAATATTGGGTCGGATCCCGTAAGGGGCAAGCAGACCGAGTAATCGTTCGGCCTGGTAGCGGGTGCTGCAGGCCAGCGCGGTCCGGTAACCGTTTCGTTCATGAACGCCGATCCAGTCGGCAAGGGGCTGAAGCAGGTGTTCTCCCTTACCGCCGCTATCCATGCGGGCGGCCAGTTCGCTGTTATCCTCAACGGCCAGATGAACGGAAATCCTGCCGGAATCCGCTTGCTGGGGAGCACCGACGGCGACCATCCGATAATCGAGTCGGGTCTTTCCGATAAGTGACGATTTCACTTCGGCCCATGTCTGATAAATGGATTCGGGAGGGACGCACATCCGGTTGTCGTCGCATGCGGCAATGTAGTTCCGGGCAGCCAGGTCTTCCTTTTTTTGTGCTTCTTTTTCCAGGGCAACGGGGTCCGGTTCGATAAAAACGGTATTTCCGGGTAGGTAATCAAACA
>Ga0209347_1003648_pt1 | contig 17481 bp, 12 predicted proteins | sample AutmiccommuBRH23_FD_187382 | JGI IMG/M metagenome (GOLD analysis project Ga0209347, IMG submission 187382) | Deep subsurface microbial communities from Mt. Terri, Switzerland - Autotrophic microbial communities BRH/23 (SPAdes) (version 2) | ecosystem: Environmental > Aquatic > Deep subsurface >...
GCCCGCCCATCAACGTGTCGCGTCCCGAACCGCCGCGCAGGAGGTCGTCGCCCTGTTCCCCCAACAACGACAGCGGGAAAGACACGCCGCTGCCATCCAGAGTGTCGTTTCCGGTAAAGCCATTGACCCGTTCGATGCCGATCCAGTCAGAAAGGTTCAGGGCAACGCCGCCTGTCTGGAATATTTGCGCACGGTCAAAGCCTGACGTGCCAGTGTCTGTGACCCGGTCAAACGCATCGACCATGAACAGATCCGAGCCCTCGCCGCCATCCAGAAGGTCAGCGCCGACCCATCCGATCAGTGTATCGTTCCCCTCTCCGCCCAATAGAGTGTCGTTGCCGGCTGCGCCGATCAGCCGGTCATTTCCCGTGCCGCCGTCCAGCAGATCGTTGCCACCGCCGCCGGTAAGTGTGTCGCTCCCCGCTTGCCCAAGCAGGTGGATGCCGGTTTGCAACCCGGTTGCGTCAATCGCATCATTGGCCCAGCCTCCCTCAACCTGCTCGACACTGACCCAGCCTGCGACACGATAAGGCTGTCTCGCGTCGCCTTCGATCACGACACGGTCGAAACCCGGCCCGGCATCGGCGATGTGATCCGCCGGATCGGACACGAGGATCAGATCATCGCCTGCACCACCAAAGATCGTATCAAGGCCGGGTCCGCCCGAGAGTGTGTCGTCACCTGCGCCGCCGTAGAGAAGATCATCGCCGGTCTCGCCAAACAGGTAGATCGGATCGGTTGCGCCGCGCGCATCCAGAGTATCATTGCCGGTAAACCCGTTGACCCGTTCGATTCCGCGCCAGCCGGAGAGGTTCAGCGCGACACCGGTCGCCTCATAGATCTGCGCCCGGTCCAAGCCGATGTGTCCGCTATCCTCAAGGTGATCCAGAGCATCGACCATATAGACATCCGAGCCCTCGCCCCCGTCCATGACATCAGCCCCGGCCCATCCGATCAAGGTGTCGTCGCCGACCTCGCCGCGCAGCGTATCGTCGCCAAGGCCCCCCAAAAGGCGGTCATTGCCAGTCCCACCGGAAATCAGGTCATTACCTTCGCCACCATCAAGGATATCCGCGCCTGACCCGCCGTTCAGGACGTCGTCGCCCTCTCCACCAAGCAGCGAATCGTCACCGTCATCGCCCGACAGACTGTCCTGTCCCGTGCCTCCGATCAGGGTATCGCGCCCGATGCCGCCTTGAAGGTCGTCGTCACCTGCGCCGCCATCCAGACGGTCGTTGCCATTGCCGCCCTGAAGGATGTCCTGCCCGTCGCCACCGAAAAGCTGATCGTTTCCAGAGCCTCCGAGCAACAGGTCATTGCCCGGACCACCGTTCAGACGGTCATTGCCGCCACCCCCGTCCAATGTGTCCTGTCCGCTCCCACCGTTCAGCGTGTCATTGCCATCGCCACCTGTCAGCCGCAGACCCGGCTGCGGCGGGGGTGCGTCGGGGTCATCGCCAGGCGTCGCGGGCAGTGAGGCAACCGGAGCGCGGGTCAGGTTCAGGACGGGCGCCCAGAGTACTTCCGCCCGGCTGAGGCTGGCGCCCGTGGCGCTGCGGATGTCCAGAACTTCGCCTTGATACCTGACCTCGGCACCCCCGCTGCGGGTTTCGACGACCAACTGCGTGGGCGAGGTCAGACCCGTCCAGGCGCTCAGGTCAAGGCGGTCCGTTCCGGGTTCGAAATCGGTTATCACATCCGGCTGCCCATCCGCCGCCAGAACGAAGATGTCCTGCCCCGGTCCACCGGTCATCTGGTCGAGGCCCGCCCCGTCGAGCAGGATGTCCTGTCCTGCGCCACCCACCAATGTGTCGTCGCCGGCTTCGCCGCTCAGAATATCGTCCTGTGCCGTACCGCTGAGTTGCTCTGGTGAAGATGTGCCGATTACGGTCTGTCCGGGTTGGCCAAGCGCAACGGTCAGGCGGCTGATCCCCGCTTCACGCGCGCTGGTCGCAAAGACATGCAGATCGCTCCCGATCTGGGTCGCGGCAAGAGTGGCAACATCGGCAAGAGTCGCCGCCATCGTGTCGGCCATGCTGTCCAGATGCAGCAAGCGGCCCCCGGGCAGCACGAGGAACAGGGATACGCCGTCGTCCCCCCCGCCAGCGACGAGGAAGTTGCGGTCGGCAACGGCCACCGTTTCAAGCGCCGTGACGCGGTGAAAGCGCGTGTTCAGATCGTCGATGATGTGATCGACCGGCCTCATGATGCCGTTGGCGTCCAGTTCCAGCACGCTGAGCGAGGAACTGAGTGTCGATGCGACGATGATGTAATGGGACAAACCAAGGGACACGGCGGAGAGCGCCACAGGCGCGTCGATGCCCAGACCCTGCGCCGCGCCATGGTCGGACATGCGTTGCAGCGTGCCGCCCGCGTTTACCCTATACGCCGATAGCGTATCGGCAGAGGCGAAGGCCATCACGATGAAGCCGCTGCCCCCCACCGAAAGCGAGACAAGATCGCTGACCATGTGTTGTGATCCGACGCCTGTCAACGCTACGGACTGTCCCTGCACACCCGCTTCTGCCATGCTGTCCAATCGCAGAAGGCCGGTGCCGCGGATGCTGGCGAAATGGTGCAGCGTGTCGCCAGATTCGGCCGTGACCAGCCCGGTCATCAGACCCAGATCCTGTCCCGGCGCAGTAAGGCGCTGGATTGCGCCCAGCCCGCCTGGCGACAGTAAAGGCATCGCCTGCAAACCTGTGTCGCGCAGGCCCAGCAGGCCGAGAAAAGTTTGACCGCCGATCTGCAATAAGGCCAGATCGGGCGGTGTCAGTTGGGCCATCTCGGGCGCGATCGCGGTGTTGCTGACCACTGCCCCACTACCCGCATTGAACACCGTAAGGTTACCGGTCTGTCCCGGCCGCGTCACCGAGACAAGCAACGGGTGCCCATGACCGGCCAGAATCTCAAGGTCCGTGATCGTTTCGGTCAACCCTTGACCGCCAGCGTTCAGCACAGTGCTGAACGCAATCCTGTAGTTGCCCATCCCGATTCCCCCGGCCCCCCGGCCGTTTCACTCACCGGAGACAGAATGGGAGACAGCAGGTTAAGACAGGCTTGTGGGAATATGGCCGAATATGGGCCCTTGGTTTGGATTTTAAGGGTCTGTTGATGGATGTTGCTCAGGTCTTGGCGGATGCCATGTCCAGAGTGCGCGCATTCTCGACCCATCGTTCAAGCAGGTTGGACATCGCTTCAAGGTCGCGCGCGTCTATCGCCCGTCGCAGGGATTGCAGCACCGAAGCCATCTCAAGCTCTGACAGATGGCCTTCCTGCGCCCGCAGGATCTTGGGATGAGGGGTGGTCAGCATGTCTGAACCGATCAACAGCTCCTCATGGAGTTTTTCACCGGGACGCAGACCCGTCACGACGATTTCGATATCGCCGCGCGGGTTTTCCGCGTCCCGCACAGTATAACCTGCAGCCTCGATCATCTGACGCGCCACTTTGCGGATGGGGACAGGCGCACCCATATCCAGAACGAAGACATCGCCACCGCGGGTGAACGTGCCCGCGAGAAGAACAAGGCGCACAGCCTCGGACAAGGTCATGAAGTAGCGGGTCACATCGTCATGGGTCAGCGTGACCGGACCACCGCGCGCGATCTGATCCTGAAACAGGGGAATGACCGATCCCGAGGAGCCAAGAACATTGCCGAAACGCACGATGGAAAAGGCGGTGCTGGTCGATCGTGTGGCCAGATCCTGCACGATCATCTCGGCCAGACGTTTCGAGCATCCCATGATCCCGACAGGCCGGACGGCCTTGTCAGTCGAGATGAGAATGAACCGCTCGACCTGCGCCAGCTTGGCCTCATCAGCAAGGATTTTGGTGCCCAGCACGTTGTTGCGGATTCCTTCGATCATGTTCCTTTCGACCAGTGGCACATGTTTGTAGGCTGCGGCATGCAGCACGACGTCAATGCCATAGGTCGCGATGACATCTCGGATCAGCGCAGCTTCGCCGACTGAACCCAGTACGGGGATGACCGGGATGGTTGTGCTTGTGTCCTGCAGGTCGCGGGTAATGGCGTAGAGCGAATGTTCGCTGTGATCCAGAAGGATCAGGCTGGCCGGTTTGCATGAGATCAGCTGACGGCAGATCTCGGACCCGATGGACCCCCCGGCACCCGTGACAAGGATATTGCGGCCGGCATAGGCGTCGGTGATCCCGGGAAGCTCGTCCTCCAGCCGATTGCGACCCAGAAGATCGGAGAGTTCGAGAGGCGCGATTTGCCGAACCAGTTCGTCCTTGCTCACCAGGTCGGCAAAGGACGGGAGCGCGTGTACGTCGCAGCCCATGGCGCGCAGGCGTGCCGCGATCCGCTGCTGCATGGCCCGGCTGACAGATGGCATGGCCAGAACGACATGGTCAATCCGGTGGCGCACAACCAGATCAGGAACACTGTATTGCGCATGCACCACCAAGCCGCCGATCGTCAGGCCCTGGAGCGTTGGATTGTCATCCACAAAGGCGACGGGCTGGATTTCGGTGTCGGTGGCCAAAGCGGCGGCAAGCTGTTGCCCCGTCTGGCCTGCGCCGTAGATCAGCACCCGTTTGCGACTCTGCTTGCTGCGGTAGATCCAGATCAACACACTGCGCAGGATCATTCTGGACCCGACGGTCAGGATCATGAACACCATGGACAGGACCGGGAATATGCCTGCTGGAAGTGATGCACCCGCTATGACCGACGTGGTCAGGCCTGCCGTGCCAATGGCAACTGCGACCAAGGACGAGTTGATCAGGCTTGGCAACTGATAGGCGTTCAGCTTGACCCTGTGCAGTCCCAGATACACTGTCATGCTGGCCGTGACCGGCAGGATCGCAGCAGTCAGCAGGGTCATGTCGCGCAGCCTGCCCGTGTCAGGGAACTGGCCGGTCACGATGATCACCGCAAGTGAGAACGCGAGAACCGCGCAAAGGCAGTCTATCCAAAAGAGGGTCCACCGTTTCTGACGGCGGGACAAGGACACGCAAAAATCGAACAAACTGTGCCGCAAAATTGGCCTCACACCGGGGCCGGTCGACGATACCGTCCTGCGAGGGAACCGGCTGTCACAAGCCGGATCGCAGGGCGGACCCAACCGGTCCAAACTCGTTAACATCACATGGCCAGCAACGCATTGATCCCGCGATGCGTGCCGTTCCTACATTGGTCACTGCAAATTGACGAAAGATACAACCTACACCCAACCATACGATATTTGCAGCCTAAGGTAAAAGAAACCTGAAGACCGTTCCGAGAATCAAACGAAGATCGAGGCCGATGCTGCGTCTTGCGGCATAAATCAGGTCAAGGCGTGCTTTGCGCGGGATGCAACGGCGGATGTAGACGGACTCGGTTTGTTCGGCGGTCGAGCAGGCAGCCAGCAGGCGTTCTTCGGTGCGATGATACACCAGCGTGGCCAGGCCGGTCAGCCCCGGCCGCTGTTCCAGAACCTGCGCGTAAAGACCGGGAAACCGTTCCACATAGCGCCGCAGCGGTGGGCGGGGACCGACCAGACTGATATCGCCGCGCAACACGTTGAGAAGTTGTGGCATCTCGTCCAGACGCGAGCGGCGCAGGATGCGGCCCAAAGGCGTGATCCGGACTGATTTGTCGCCACCCGACACACCGATATCAGCCGGGCTGGGGCGCATGGTGCGAAACTTCCAAAGAAAGAAGCCCTGATCCGGTGTCTTCATGCGTTCGGCCACGTGAAATACAGGGCGACCGTCACACAGGAGGACCAGCAGGGAAATCAAGACGCCCACCGGCATCAGGATCACAGTCAGTCCCAATGCGAAGACAAGGTCCAAAGCGCGCTTTGCGGGCGTCATGTCCGCAGTCTCATGCCAGAAAGAGCAAGGCACAGGGCCGGAATGTCCGTCCGCGCAACTACCTCTTTCCTCCGGTTCCGGCGGATTGGTTCTGTCAGACTCACTTCGGTTCACCCGGTCACACTCGTTACTTTTTCCTGTTTAACAGCTTCGACTGGCTGTAGGAAGTTCGTCAGGATCCTGTGTGTGATCAAGGGGCTGGTGTTGGTGCGGTATCTAGTGAAAACGATTCAGACGGTCACACTTTGCCTTGTGCTTGCGGCCTGCACCCTTCCGCGTGGGGCTGCTGTGACCGGTGAAATCTTGCACGAGAAGGACAGCAGCACACCCACATTTCAGGTCATGCCCGTCACGCGGGCCAACCTTCCGCAGATTCGGACATGGCCGGTGACAGGCTGGTCTGGTGTCTATCGTTGGCCCGAAGGGACGCGCGGTCCGGACAGCCCTTTGGTGCAACCGGGCGATCGCGTGGATCTGGTGATCTGGGACAGTCAGGAAAATTCGCTTCTGACATCGGCCATGGACAAGAAAGTGGTGCTGGCGGGGCTGACGGTATCTGCGGGCGGGACGATCTTTGTGCCCTATCTCGACGAAATCCAGATTGGTGGTCAAACGCCCGATCAAGCACGTCGACAGCTACAAACAGCCCTGAAACCGATCGTTCCTTCGGCACAGGTGCAGGTGGAACTGGTGCCGGGACGCCAAAATTCGGTCGAACTGGTGGCGGGTGTTGCCCGTCCAGGCAGCTATCCCTTGCCGGATCGCAATCATACGATCCTGTCGGTGCTGGCAGCAAGCGGCGGCATCGCGTCTGGCCTGCGGCATCCGCTGGTGCGACTGATACGGGACGGCGTCACCTATGAAATGCGGGCAGAGCGGCTTTTCGCGGACGCGTCACGCAATATCCTGCTGCGGGGTGGCGACAAGATCGTTGTGGCCGAGGACAATCGCTACTTCACGGCGCTTGGCGCGACAGGAACCGAACGACTTGTCTATTTCGAGAAGGAAGAGATCACCGCACTTGAGGCACTGTCCGTCATCGGCGGGCTGACGGACAGCCGCGCCAATCCCAAGGGCGTGATCGTGTTGCGAGACTATGACACGCGGCAAGTGCGATCGGATGGGCGCGGTCCGTTGATGCAACAGGTGGTCTTTACGTTTGACCTGACATCCGCAGACGGGCTGTTTGCAGCGCGCGGGTTCCAGATCAACCCGAAGGATACCGTTCTGGCAACCGAGTCGCCGGTTACCGGGGTGCAGACGGTTGTTGGCCTGCTGGGATCGCTGCTGGGGCTTGCCGGGCGCGTCAATACGTTCTGACCCGCTGGACGCGGTCGACACACTATCGAATTGGGGATCACTGGTCGGGCTGAGAGGATTCGAACCTCCGACCCCCTGCTCCCGAAGCAGGTGCGCTACCAGGCTGCGCTACAGCCCGACCGTGTGAGAGGCGATTAAACCCGTCGCGGTGGATTTGCAAGGGTCGAGTTGTAACGGCCACCACAGGCAGGTCAGGGCTTGTGGACGCGGTGTTCCGGTTCCATTCTGGGCGCCAGAGTGGGGATCATGACACCATGGAAATGACGGGCGGTCTTGCGGTGATCCTTGGCGGGATCGGCATGTTCCTGTTCGGGATGAAGATCATGACGGAAGCACTGCGCGAGGCTGCGGGCGCGCGCTTGCGCCAGTTGCTGGCGCGGTTCACCACGACGCCGCTGGCGGGCGTTCTGACTGGCACGGCGGCAACGGCGGTGGTCCAATCGTCGAGTGCGACGACCGTCATGACAATCGGTTTCGTCGGTGCCGGACTGCTGACCTTTCCGCAGGCTTTGGGCGTGATCTACGGTGCCAATATCGGCACGACCGTCACCGGATGGATCGTGACCCTGCTGGGCTTCAAGTTGCAGCTTGGCAGTGTTGCCTTGCCCGCGCTGTTCGGGGCGAGTTTGCTGACGCTGCTGGCGCAGGGTGGATGGGCGCGGACCGGACGTGTGGCTGCGGGTCTGTGTCTTCTGTTCATCGGGCTGGACATGATGCAGACAGGAGCGGCCGGTTTCGGCGCATGGTTGACACCGCAGACATTGCCACAGGGCGGGGTCTGGGGCGACTTGCAACTGATGCTTCTGGGGCTGGCAGTGACGGTTGTCATGCAGTCCTCCAGTGCGGCCATGGCTGTCGCGCTGGTCCTGTTGGGTGCGGGAGGGATCAGTTTCGAGCAAGCCGCCGCCATGGTGATCGGAATGAACCTTGGCACCACGATCACGGCTGTTCTGGCCAGTTTGGGCGGTTCCGTGACCATGCGGCAGACGGCGCTGGCGAATGTATTGTTCAACCTGGGGACAGCCATTCTGGCCTATCCTTTGCTTGTGTTCACCGGAACTGTCCTGACGCAGGTCGCGGACCGGGTTGGAGAGACCACGGCCTTGGTGTTGTTCCACACAGGATTCAACGTTGTGGGCGCATTGATATTTCTGCCTTTCACCGCACGCTTTGCCCTATGGGTCGAGAAGGTGGTTCCTGAAAGACCTGACGGAGCGTTGGCTGGTGGATTGGTGGCCGATCTTGATCCAGCCTTGCTGAAGGATGAGGGAGCGGCCATGGATGCGGCGCAAGCGGCATTTGGCCGGGTTGCGCGTCATGTGTTCTCGGCGCTGGGTCGGGCCTTGGCGCCTGTGCCCGACATGCGCGGACTGGCCACGATCGAGGAGGTGGCACGTCCAGCGCTGATCGAGATCGAACATTACATCACGCGGATAAATCTGCCAGAAGGCAAACCCGCCGAGCGTGACCGATACGCCGCCTTGCTGCATCAGACGGATCATCTGGCGCGGCTTCTCAAACGGCTGGAACGGCGGTCGATGGTTGCGGTCCTGTTGGATGATCCTGGTCTGTCGCGCCTCTCGCGGGCGCTTGGCGCGACCTTGCGCCGGGCCGCTGATCCGGCAAGGGATGGGCTGGAGGCGACAAGGTTGGCGCGGCTGTCAGACCGGATCGAGGCACGCACGCGACGCCACAGGCGCGCGACCTTGTTGCATGAACATGTCGGGCTGATTTCCGTGGCCGAGATGTTTGACAGGACGGATGCAATGCGTTGGTTGCGGCGGGTAGCCGAGCATGCAGCGCGGATCGCCCACTACAGTGCCACGGTGCCAGGCATAAAGGCGGCGGCCCCGGTCGCACCGGGGCCACGCGACTGACATATCAGAGCGAGGCGTCCAGCGCCGCGACGATGGCATCGCCCATCTGGCCGGTCGTGATGGGCGAGCCGCCTTCGGGACCCATCAGATCGGCTGTGCGCAGGCCATCGGCCAGAACCTTGGCCACGGCAGCTTCGACGCGATCAGCCTCGGCCCCCATGTCAAAGCTGTAGCGCAACGCCATGGCGAAACTGAGGATACAGGCGATCGGGTTTGCTTTGCCCTGACCCGCGATATCGGGGGCGGAACCATGGACCGGCTCATAAAGCGCCTTGGGACGGCCATTCGCCATAGGTGCGCCGAGGCTGGCCGAGGGCAGCATGCCCAGCGATCCGGTCAGCATCGCCGCCAGATCAGACAGCAGGTCGCCGAACAGGTTGTCGGTCACGATCACGTCGAACTGCTTGGGCCAGCGGGTCAGCTGCATGGCACCGGCGTCCGCATACATATGGCTCAGTTCGACATCGGGATATTCGGTGTCGCCGATGCGCTGCACCACTTCGCGCCACAGAACGCCGGATTCCATCACATTGGCTTTTTCCATCGAGCACAGCTTGTTGCTACGCTTGCGCGCCAGCTCGAAAGCAGAGCGGGCGACACGTTCGATCTCGGACTCGGTATAGCGCTGGGTGTTGATGCCCACCCGCTCGTTGCCTTCCTTGAAGATACCGCGCGGTTCGCCGAAATAGACACCGCTGGTCAGTTCGCGCACGATCATGATGTCCAGACCGGCAACCACATCCTTTTTCAGCGACGAGAAATCAGCCAGCGCGTCAAAGCACTGCGCCGGACGCAGGTTGGCATAGAGGTCCATTTCCTTGCGCAGGCGCAGCAGGCCGCGTTCGGGTTTGATGCTGAAATCGAGATTGTCGTATTTCGGCCCGCCCACGGCACCCAGCAGGACCGCGTCCACTTCCTGTGCCTTGGCCATCGTGTCATCATGCAGCGGCGTGCCGTGTTTGTCATAGGCGCAGCCGCCCACCAGATCCTCGGACACGTCGAAAGCGACGCCGCGCTTGGTGCCGTACCAGTCGATGATCTTGCGCACTTCGGCCATGACTTCGGGGCCGATGCCGTCACCGGCGAGGATGAGAAGCGAGGGGTTGGTCATTGCGGTCTGTCCCTTGTGACATGAGTTCGGCACTGGCCTAGCGATTGCAGGACGCAGGGTCAAGAAAGCACACGCAGCACGGGCTCAAGGGCTCGAAAGAACAGGGGTCAAACCCTCTGCAAGCAGGTCCCAGACGCGGGCGATTCGTGGCGAGCCGCGCATGGCCTGCGGTGCCGCCAACCACACCGGCAGATGCGGCAGGTCAAGGCCAAGATCAAGCTCGACCAGATCGGCCCTGTCCTGCATCAAGCCGGCCTGAGCAAATCCGATTCCGCATCCTGCGCGGATCAGCGCCAGATAGGCGGTCTGGCTGTCGCAGCGGATCGCGAACATCTCGCGCGTGGCGGGCCATCCCATCGCGCGCATGTGGTGCAGGATCAGCTCGTTGCGATCATAGCCGATCAGGTCATGGCCCAGCAGATCCGTGGGCTGCTGTGGCCATCCTCTCCGGTCCAGATAGGTGCGCGCTGCGAAGACTCCCAGACGCAAGTTGCCCAGATGGCGTGTCACGATATCCAACTGCGTGCTGCGATACATCCGCACCGCGATATCGGCCTCGCGGAACAGCAGGTTGTCACTGCTGTCGCTGGCGACCAGTTCGATCTGGATCAAGGGCTCGGCCTGCCTGATCTGCGCGATGATCGGCGGCAGGATGTGATGTGCGACCACGGCACTGGCGGTTAGGCGGACAGTGCCGCGCAGATCTTCGGTCCGGCCGGCGGCGATCAGCGCCAGGGCGTTCATCGCTTCGGCCATCCGGCGGGCATGGGGCAGTAGGGCCGCGCCGCTGTCCGTCAGGTGCAAGCCGCGGGGCTGGCGCGTGAACAGAGTCAGATCAAGAGCGTCTTCGATCTGACGAACCTGACGCCCGATTGTCGGCTGGCTGATGCCCAGCCTGCGCGCAGCGGCAGACAAGCTTCCTGTATCCGCGACTGCCAGAAAGGTGCGGATCAGGGACCAGTCCAGAGTATCAATCCTGCTTTCCATTCATATATGAATAGCTGATCTACAAAACCATGCAATTCCCATTCGTTCACGTTCGGATGATGGTCGCCTCACACAACAGATGATGGAGGTGAAAATGCCGGGAACTGTTCTGATCCTGGGCGGCAATGGCAAGATTGGTCATCACAGCGCCAAGGCATTTGCCGATGCGGGATGGAGGGTGTGCCGCTACGAGCGAGGCACTGACATGACTGCGGCAGCTATGGGATCGGATGTCATCGTCAACGGGCTGAACCCGCCCAACTACCACAATTGGACCAAGCTGATCCCAGAGATCACGGAACAGGTTATCGCAGCCGCCAAGGCCAGTGGGGCGTCCGTTATCCTTCCCGGCAATGTCTACAATTTTGGTGACGCAGGCGGCATCTGGTCCGAGGATACGCCGCAGCGCCCTGTCAGCCGCAAGGGATTGATCCGCATGCAGATGGAGGCACGCTATCGTGACAGCGGTGTGCAGACGATCGTGCTGCGGGCGGGCAATTTCATCGACCCCGACGGAAATGGCGACATCATGCAGCTTTTCGTGCTGCGGAACATCGCAAAGGGACGGATCACCCTTGGCGGCGGACCGGATGTGATGCAGGCGTGGTGCTATGTGCCTGATTGGGCGCGGGCAGCAGCAGCCCTGGCCGGGAAGCGCGACAGTCTGGCCATGTTCGAGGATATTCCCTTTCCCGGGCACAGCTTCGACATGACTGAATTGAAGCATTGTCTTGAGACGCATCTTGGCCGTTCTTTGACCATCTCACGGTTTCCATGGGGGCTGATGCGTCTTGCGGCCCCCTTCTGGGAACTGGCGCGGGAACTGGGAGAGATGCGCTATCTCTGGGAAACGCCGCATCAACTGTCCGGAGCAAAGTTCGAACGTCTTCTGCCGGGCTTCCAGCCTACGTCGCAGCAGACGGTTATGCTGGCGGGTTTATCTGTGGCACAGCGGTCGCTCACTCAGGCTGCGCCAACGCGGCCGGCGGCCACTCAACCGTGACGCTGACCAGATGATGACGGCTGGCGGTCTGGACGATGGGCGCCATGGGATCGGCTGGATCAGGCCAGAAGACGTGGGAGTCGTGGACGGTCAGATCAGCCGAAGGCAGGATATAGTCAACGCGAAGGTTCCCCGGTCCGGGTGGCGGCCAGCGCACGGTGTCCAGTGCCGGGGCCCCGCGATGCGCCGGGTCCGCCTCTTGTATGCCGCCGCCCTTGGGTTGCGGGTCGGACAGGCGGGTATCATGCAGCAATGCGCGCATCGCATCCGGCCGTCCCTCGCTGTCGACAGTGTCCATGTTGCTGTCGCCAATGATGACAAAGCGATCCTTTGGGGCAGGGCCAAAGGCACCGTCCAGATACAGGCTCCAGAACCTCGCCTCATCATGGTTGCGGCGACCGTTGCGATCCTCGGGCCCGTCAAAAACGGGTGGGGTGGCATGAAAAGCCAGCAGCCAAAGAACCTGCCCCTGGATCTCGAACGGCACGGCCCAATGTCCTGTCGTGGACAGGCGTTGCACCGCCAACTCAGCACGCGCCAGCACCGGTGTGCCGTCGGGAAGCGTCAGCATGGCCTGAGGCATGTCGCGCCACAGGCGGGCGCTGTGATCCTGCACTTGATCCCTGCGCACAGGGTAGCGCGACAGGATGGCCATGCCGCCTTGACCGGCAAACTGACCAAAACCCTGCGCGTCCTGCGGTCCGCCCAGACGACCGTCGCCGTCAGCGTCCAACCCAGTGACAACACCTGTATTCGGCGGCAGCGCAAATATGTGGGGATAGGAGACCCCGGCAACGGCGATGGCATTTCTGAGCGTGGCAAGCGTGACCAGACCGTAATCGTAGTCCACGTCCAGCAGCAGCAGGATATCCGGCGCGGCATGGGCGATGACCTGCGCCACGGCCAGCACTTGCGGGTCCGTACCACCCGCGATGTCACGCAACAGCAGACCGGGTCCCTGCCTTGCAAGACTGGTGTGATACAGAGCAATATCGAGGCTCTGGGTCTTGCCCGGAGTCGGGCTTGTCAGAAGGCCGAGCAGACCGCAGACAATCGCCGTGATCAGATTGGTTGCAAGCCCTCGGCTGCGGCATAGGTGCGACGTCGCTTGTCCTCGATCATGGCGGCGATACGGGCCATCGCGATGCCGCGCATCATCAGGCTGGCAGGAAGGAAAGCCCATAGGCACATCGTCCAGATCAGGGTTTGCGGAACCGCAAGCGCCCCGATGTCGATTGACCCGGCGGCGGCATAGACGGCACCTGGGATCAGGAATGGCAGGAGAAACCCTAAGATCAGGTTAATTCGCGCATGTGCCTTGAGGCGGTTCACCACATCCCCGCCCGATGTGGCGTCGAACATCGGTAGGTTGATCCAGACATTGAAAGCTCCGTGACGGGCTGGCCAACCATAGAGCCTGACCATCGCGGCGAAGATCAGGATCATGACAACGGACAGCGTGTAGCACACGCCCGCTGCCATGCGGACCGCCACGACCAATGTGTCCGGTGCTTCGATCGGCAGCATCAGCACGGCGAGGCGAACGGGCGAGAAGGGAAAATCGGTCATGTTCCCAAGGATCACGCCGATCGAGGTCATGATCTGGGTTGTCGTGCCGGGGTCGCTGTAGCCGCGATAGACCAGCGTCAGGATCAGAACAGCAAGAAAGATCATCGCGAAGCGTAGCCGGTTATAGGGCGGCGCGTGGCGAAAGGCGATGAGGCTGGGATAGGCCGAGTTGTATTCCATCATGACAAGGCCTGCGGCCAGCAGCGCCAGCAGCATCACGAACTGCGTGCCGTCGATCCCCACGCCGGAAATCAGCATGGAAGGCATGGCAATCAGCAGAGCCACCATGAGCGCGCGCAAGGCGGCGCCTGTCATTTGTCCGATCACTGTTCGTCCCCTTCAAACTGGCCGGACGTGATGCGGTGCCGCGTCCTGTTTCCAACTTGAAACCGCCAATAAAGACGGCATGCCTCAATATTGCCCAATTTTTGCCTTCTTTCCCGAAGGGCCTCAAGCCACTCCTAAAGTTGACCGCAATTTTGAGGCAATTTGATGGACTAACTGATGCTGAAATGTACCAATGCTGGGGAGAATTTTGGCTCTTTTTCAGACATTTACAACATGTTGTGCCATGGCGGCCGTCGACCACCAAAGCAAAAGGCCGCCCCCCCGAGAGAAGCGGCCTTGCCGGATACTCACGATGTGACGTCACGCCATGACGCGATCAGACCCAAGGACGCTCCGATGCAAGCTTGCTTTCAAAGGACTTGATAGAAGCCGCTTTCTCAAGCGTCAGCCCGATATCGTCCAGCCCGTTCATGAGGCAATGTTTCTTGAACGAATCGACATCGAAGGAGAAGACTTCACCATCCGACGATGTGATCGTCTGCGCCTCAAGGTCGATCTCGATTCTGGCGTTGGCACCTTTTTCGGCGTCCTTCATCAGAATATCGACCTGCTCTTGCGGCAGCACGATCGGCAGGATGCCGTTCTTGAAGCAGTTGTTATAGAAAATATCAGCATAGCTGGGTGCGATCACGCAGCGGATACCGAAATCGAGCAACGCCCACGGGGCATGCTCACGCGAGGAGCCACAGCCGAAATTGTCGCCCGCGACCAGAATTTCCGCGTTGCGATATTGCGGCTTGTTCAGCACGAAATCGGGGATCTCATTGCCTTCGCCGTCATAGCGCATCTCGTCAAACAGGTTCACGCCAAGGCCCGAGCGCTTGATCGTCTTGAGGAACTGCTTGGGGATGATCATGTCCGTATCGACGTTGATCAGGGGCAGCGGTGCGGCAATGCCGCTGAGTTTGGTGAATTTGTCCATTGTCTCTATCCTGTCTGTTCGACCATCGTCAGCCATTGCGAACAGGTCCGCACCGGCTGATTCACGGCTGCCCTGTTCACATCAATTCGCGCACATCGGTCAGATGCCCGGTCACGGCGGCGGCGGCGGCCATGGCGGGGCTCATCAGATGGGTGCGGCCACCGCGACCCTGACGGCCTTCGAAATTGCGATTGCTGGTCGCCGCGCAGCGTTCGCCTGGCGACAGCTGATCGGGGTTCATTGCGAGGCACATCGAGCATCCGGCCAGACGCCATTCAAAGCCCGCGTCGATGAAGATCTGTGCCAGACCCTCTTCTTCCGCTTGTGCGCGCACCAGACCCGATCCGGGCACGACCATGGCGCGCAGACCGTCCTTGATCTTCTTGCCCTTGAGGATCGCGGCTGCGGCGCGCAGATCCTCGATCCGGCCATTGGTGCAAGAGCCGATGAACACCGTGTCGATCTTGATCTGGTTCAGCGGCGTTCCGGGTTGCAGTCCCATGTACTCCAAAGAACGTTTCGCTGCTTCGACCTTGCCGCCAGTGAAATCCTCGGGCGCGGGAACGCTTGCGGTGATGGGCAGCACATCCTCGGGGCTGGTTCCCCATGTGACGACAGGGGCGATATCCTCGCCCTTGATGGTCACAACCTTGTCCCAATGCGCGTCCGGATCAGAATACAGTGTCTTCCACCAAGCCAGTGCCGCTTCCCACTGGGCACCTTTGGGCGCGTGGGGCCGCCCCATGACATATTCATAGGTCTTTTCATCGGGGGCGATCAGGCCGGCCCGTGCGCCGCCCTCGATCGCCATGTTGCAGACGGTCATGCGCCCTTCCATGGACAGGTCGCGGATCGCCTCGCCGCAGTATTCGATCACATAGCCTGTGCCGCCAGCGGTGCCGGTCTTCCCGATCACAGACAAGGTAATGTCCTTGGCGGTCACGCCGGGGCGCAGTTTCCCGGTGATCTCGACCTTCATGTTCTTGGATTTCTTCTGGATCAGGGTCTGGGTCGCCAGCACATGCTCGACCTCGGAGGTGCCGATGCCATGCGCCAAAGCGCCAAAGGCACCGTGGGTCGCTGTGTGGCTATCACCGCAAACCACGGTCATGCCCGGCAGGGTCCAGCCTTGCTCGGGGCCGACGATATGCACGATGCCCTGACGGATGTCGGACACGGGATAGTAGTGAATCCCGAAATCCTTGGCGTTCTTGTCCAGCGCTTCGACCTGGATCCGGCTTTCCTCGTTCTCGATCCCCTTGGCACGGTCCAGCGTCGTGGGCACGTTGTGATCGGGCACGGCGATGGTCTTGTCGGGGGCATGGACGGTGCGGCCCGCCATGCGCAGCCCTTCAAAGGCCTGCGGGCTGGTCACCTCGTGGACAAGGTGGCGGTCGATATACAGAAGGCAGGTGCCGTCGTCGGCTTCGTGGGCGACATGGGCATCCCAGATCTTGTCATAGAGCGTTTTGGGGGACATCGGTCCTCTCCCTTGGCTGGTGTTCTGGCTGTGGTCGAAAAAGCGGCGGGCGACCCTTATAGGCGGGCCAGCACCGTCAGGGATGCCCCGAAGAAGCGTTCGCGCAGACGCGCGCGGTCATCCATGTCGAAAATCCGTGTCATGGCAGGCGGGATACTATGCCTGAGCGAGTCTATCAAGGCCCGCGACCGGGTCAGGGGCTTGTCGCGTGGCATCCATCGTGCAACCCTTGTCCAAAGACGGGAGAGGTATGAACCAGGATATCCCCAACGATGGCACCATGGAGGTTGCTCTCGGCCTGCTGACGCAGATCGAGCTTTTCATGACAAGCCTTCTGCGGCCGTGGAACGCCTATCAGATCGGGATCGCTCTTGGGCTGCTGTTGGTCGCGCATCTGCTGGCCCGCGGTCTTGCGCCCCGTTTCAGCGAGTGGTTGCGGCATCGCGAAGGGTGGCCCAAGTGGCGGATGCGCCTTGCTGTGACGCTACGCAATCGTTTGCGGTTGATCATTTTCGTCGCGATGATCTGGCCCTTGATATGGATCATGCGGGAAGTGACATGGTCAAGCCGCTCCTATCTTCTGGCAGTTGTGGCGCAACTGGCGCTTGCCTGGCTGGTCATCGCGATTCTCACCCGGATCATCGGCAACGCGGTGCTTCGTGCTTTGGTGCGCTATGTCGGCTGGGCATGGGTATCACTCTCGATCCTGGGACTGACGGATGACACGCGCGCCCTGCTGGACGGGGTGGCTATCGAGATAGCCGACACTCGGCTGTCGGTATGGCTGATTCTACAGGCGGTGATGATACTGGCGGTTCTGTTCACGCTGGCGCGCTTCATCACGCAGCAATCGACGCAGCGCATCAGCGCGAACGAGGATATCAGCCCCTCGATGCAGGTTCTGGCGGTCAAGACCCTGCAAGTCGGACTTTACGGCGCGGCCTTTTTCATCGGTTTGCGAACGGTGGGTTTCGATCTGACCGGTCTGGCTGTGCTGTCAGGCGCCGTCGGCCTTGGACTGGGCTTCGGATTACAGAA
>Ga0209347_1003649_pt1 | contig 17479 bp, 14 predicted proteins | sample AutmiccommuBRH23_FD_187382 | JGI IMG/M metagenome (GOLD analysis project Ga0209347, IMG submission 187382) | Deep subsurface microbial communities from Mt. Terri, Switzerland - Autotrophic microbial communities BRH/23 (SPAdes) (version 2) | ecosystem: Environmental > Aquatic > Deep subsurface >...
TTTCCACCAAATGTAGATGTATGGAGCAGGTATTTGTCTGTCGTACCGTAAGCCTTGTCCCATATGTCTTTAGTGGTACTAAAAGAACCGATAGGCATCACCCCGCCGCTTAAGGCCTTTGCCAGGCAGATAATATCAGGCACTACCTTGTCATGCTCGCAGGCGAAGTTATAGCCCGTCCGTCCTAAACCGGTTTGAATTTCGTCTAAGATGAGAAGTGCTTGGTATTTAGTGCATAATTGGCGCACCTGAATAAGATAATCTGCCGGTGGCAGTATAACGCCGCCCTCACCCTGTATGGGTTCCAGTATCACCGCTGCTGCATCTTTTGCGGCAAGGGCCTTTTCCATAGCCTGAACATCTCCATAGGGTACCTGCTCAACTTGCGGTACTAAGGGCTGAAAGGGACGCTGATAGCTTTCCTTACCGGTGACCGATAAAGCTCCCATGGATTTACCGTGAAAGGCTCCCAAGGCAGAAACTATCTTTTCTTTACCGGTTGCTATACGAGCCAGCTTCAAAGCACCCTCAACGGCTTCGGCTCCGCTGTTGCAGAAAAAGCTATGGGCCAAATCCCCGGGGATAATCTCAGCTAGATTATGGGCCAAGGCCGCAGCCACGGCATTTGTATTTACCTGGAGATAATTGGGCAGCTGGTTAACCTTATTAACAGCTTCAATGACTCTCGGAGGATTGTGACCTAATGACAATGCACCGAATGCCCCGAGAAAATCCAGATATTTCACTCCCTTATCATCCCATACATAAACGTCCTCGGCTTTTACGAAACGTCTATCATAGCTTAATAAGGAAAGCATCTGTACAAAAACAGGATTTAGATGATTTTTGTATTCCTGCCTGGTCTTTTTCACATTCCAAGCCAGTGCTTGATCTAATGATACCAAATTCATCACAAATCACACTCCTCATATCCATCTATAATTTTCCTAAAACAAATCAGAAATATATTATTTCCCTTAGCCGGAAAATAATTCCTTGAATTTGGGGACGGTTCTCAAGTTGAATTCATTCAACTTGAGAACCGTCCCGGATTTCAAAGGCGGAAGCGGTTGCGAACGGCGAAGGCTGCGGCTTCGGCGCGGTTGCTGAGTCCCAACTTAGCTAGGACGTTGCTGACGTAGTTTTTAATGGTTTTATAACTAAGGAACAGCTGTTGGGCAATTTCCTTATTGGTTTTCCCTTCTGCTATTAAAAGCAAAATACTTCTTTCTGTATCGTTAAGCTCATTCAGCCCCGGCTGCTCCAATTGTTCCGGATGTCGAAGCATTTCTAAAACCCGACGGGTCAGGGCCGGATCTAAAATAGTTTCTCCGGAATGTACCTTGACAATCGCCTCTGCTAATTTGGACTTTCCAATCTGCTTTAAAACATAACCGCTGGCTCCGGCCAGAATGGCAGCAACAACAGCTTCGTCCTCGGAATAAGAAGACAGCATCAACACGTTAATGCTTTTGTCATATGCCTTAATATCTCTACAGGCCTCAATTCCATTGCCTTCTGGAAATCTGACATCCATAAGAACTACTTCCGGATGAAGTATTTTTGCCTTTTCCAATGATTGTTCAGGACTTACCGCTTCTCCTACCAATTCAAGATTGGACTGTGCTTTGATAATAAAGCTTAAGCCCAGCCTTACCATTTCGTGGTCGTCAGCTATCATAACCCTTATTTTATCAGTCATTTTTGTCACCTTCCGTAGGGATTGTAATTTTCACAGTTGTTCCCTTATCTGTATTACTAGCAATTTCAATCTTTCCATTTAATTCTTTTACCCGTTCCTTCATACTACGTAGCCCCTGTTTACCCCATTTATATGTTTCGGAAACATCAAAACCTTTGCCATTATCCTTGATAATAACTTCTACATAATTTTTCTTAACCATAACTTCCAACCATACCTTATTAGCCATAGCATGTTTACGAATGTTATTAAGAGCCTCCCGCACAATATAGTAAAGCTGGGTCCGCTGATCAGGGGTCAGCCTAAATGTAGCTTCTTCCCGATAGACATACTCAGGAAATGTATTGGTTGTGGCCCTAAATTCCTGGACCAGCCCTTGCAGATCCACTCTTAAAGAGGTCTCCCTAAAATGCAAATGCCGTAAATTCATAATATATGCCCTGATGTTGGTTATGGTTTCAGCCAGATGCTCGACGGTATAATCCAAGTGTTCTTTAGCCGCCGCTGCTTCTCCCTCGTCAACTTGACTTTGAGCCAGCTCAAGCCTGAGGCCCATTCCATAAAGGGATTGAATGGTACCATCATGGATTTCGCGGCTAATCCGTTCCCTTTCTTTTAAGATCGCTTCTCGCTTTTCCGCCTCTTCAATCCGGCGCCTTTTCTCAATGTCGAATAGTTCCAGACTGCGCATAATGTTGATGCTCATGAAAATACCAGCAGCCAATCGAAAAACCAGTATGGATATTCCGGTAGTTGAAGTGAAACTATCATAGTTAAAAACATTTGCGGGAAAAAAGTTAGCACTTTGAACAACTAGCCCTGTAAGCAGACCGAAAATAACTAGAAACAGCGCACTCCAACGCATGGCTCGGGTTAGACGCGGTATTCCCAAGTGCTCCAGATTGTCTGCCTGCTTTAGAAAGGCAAAGGCACTGACGAAACCTGCTGGAAGACCTAACATATAACGGGACAGAGCAGTAGCAGCAGTAAGCCATTCTTTGATCTCTGAATGATTGGATCTTAAGAAAGTAATGGAAATGACCGCCCAAACTAACAGCAACCCAGCGGGAATAACGTAATGAATCGGCCATTCAATTTGTCGTGAAAAGGCTACTTTCAATCCAAAGACCATCAGAAGCAAAAATGACAGACCCAGCGAAATGTGAAAAGTAATAAGTAATACTAAATAAAAATTAGCTGTCCAAACATGATGACTGGGGACAAAGCCTGCTGCAGCCCAATATGCTATTCCATGTAAAAAAGCAAAAGCGGTAAAGAGTCTGATGTCCCGGCTCCAACCAAAATCGCTTTGGCGGGAATTTTTCATAAAAATAGCAAACCCTATTAAAAAGTAAACCAAACCATAAATAAAGAATATTAATTCATTTTCGGGCGTTAATATTTTGCTTATGAAAGTCATTTTAAATCTCCATTGTCATTTATTAGACCTTTAAAACAAATTCTACAAAAGTAAAAATAATTCCTGTTATGTTTAGTTAATAAAAAAACTGGAGCGCACTCCAGTTTCAGGAAAGAAAGGTGAATTACTATAAAACAAAGGAGCCGATCTCTCAGCTCCTTCTTACTTACATCAAGAATATTACCGCAAACACTGTACTGAAAAACAATCCCGTTAAAACAGGAATTAAGTTCTTTCTTACCAAATCCAGCACCGGCACCCCGGCTATCCCAGCTACGGCCACCAGAGAACTCCAGGCTACCAGTGTTCCTCCACCAAACCAGATACAGCCCATTTGCCCTACGGCAGCTAATGTAGCAGTAGTATTAGGATCACCGCCGGACATAGCAGCTGCCAGGGTGCCTACTACGGGCAGTCCGGAAAAACCTGAGCCGTCTAAGCCGGTAATTGCTCCTAAGCCCAGTAGACCAAAGGCAGCCAAAAACCCTGTGGGTGGAATTACTTCAGCAATAATCGTACCGACGTCAAAGAGAAAACCGGGCGCACCCTCACCTAAAATTATAGGTGATGTCTCTCCGTTCCCCAAAAAGAAAAATGCAGCGATGGGGATAATAGGACCCATGACTTTAAATGCAAATACTAATCCCTCGGCAATGTAATCGGCAATTGTGTCAAATCCGGCAATGCCATCGGTTAAGAGGGCTGCAAATATCATCAGAAGTATGGCCACGCCGCCAAGCAGTGCTGATGCGTCTCCTCCTTTAATGTCAAAAACAAATAATGAAATGACGACTCCCAGCATTGCAATTGCCAGTGCCCAAACTAGAATTTTCCCTTTGCCCGGGTCATTGGTCGTATTTGCGTCAGCTTCATTAATACCTTCGTTACTTTTAATGTATTCGTCTATTTCTTTACCGCCAAATCCCGCAATTTCTTTTCGGTTAAGGATCCAGGCAAGTGTCAATGCAATAACCCCGGATATTACCGCCAACATACCGCCTCTATAGGTGATCATTTCAATAGGTACACCGGCGGAACCGGCTGTTAAACCTGGCGCTCCTTGAATAATAACGTCACCGGCCAAGGTCATGCCCTGACCTGCCAAGGCTAGGGCCACGGCACCCATCATTGGGGGCAGACCCGCACGTATAGCAGGCGGCAGCAACAATGCCCCAATCAGTGGTACCGCCGGGGTAGGCCAGAAGAAAAGTGAAATCAAGACAGTACCTGCAATAATGACCAAATAGCTAATTAATGGTGAACCCATAAACTTATGCATTGGCTCGACCATCATCTTATCGGCACCAACCGCGGTGAGTGATCTTAAGAGTCCCACCATCAAACCGATAATAAGAAAGATACTAAATAACTCTTTAGCTGCAACAAGACTGGCATTAAAGACTACCTGAACACCGCCAACAATGCTTCCCAAGTAATACCATCCAATTAGGAAGGTAAAAAAGACACAGGGAATAACTACATTGCGGCGAAAAATCATAGTGAGTACAACTAAAAGAACGCCAATAATATACATCCAATGTGATACTGTTAACATAATGCACCTCCCAGAGAATTTCTTGTTCAACAATTTTTAGTATGTAGTAAGTATGGTAAAATTATTCTCTGTTAGGTTAAAGATTAGAAGGTGCTAAGAATAAAACAGCTAAAAAGCCGCCATATCAAATGGCGGCCGTTTCTAAATCCCTCTTATCTAATTTTTTCAGCAGTTCCAAATATATTTGATCCACCGAAGTCTTCATTACATCCACGGCTGGTACCCTTAATTCCAGGTTTAAAGCTTCCTCTAATTTATATTTATCCACAAAAGCAGAGGAATAACTTTGGTCTGTAAATGAATAAGCAGGGTAAAAAGGATTAAAAGTAATTAATAATAGCGGGAGCCTATTTACCACCCTAATGGCAAAGCCTAAATCGTTGGCATGTTTGATTACTTGGCTAACTTCTATAGGACTGCCTCCCACTAAAATTTTTATGGAGTCCTGAACAATCAAAGTCTTCCCAGATAGTTTTTCACCGCAAATGTCCAAAAACCTTTTAAAGCTGCCATAGTCAACAACACCAGGAATAATAATGGTTTTTGTATCAGCCTCTATTTTTTTCGCCAGTTGTTCAGAAACACTTGCCGCAGCCAATGAGTTGATGGTTAGATACTCCTCCCTGCCCTGCTTGGAGATTATGGCTATGCCATCTTGTTTAACCGTTTCCGCTATAATACCCACTGCTTTGGGCAAATTTAGAATTGTATCCAGAGAACCGGTTTCTAGCGCCAATCTTTCTATATCCGTATTGCGGGCTGCTCCGGTGGCTAAGATAATTCCCTGAGTACGTACCATGGGGGCAATACGATTTAATGCGCCGTCCACAATAAATACATCGGCGCCGTATCCAGCAATTTTTTCTATAACTTTAGTTAAGTGGGACCCTTTGTTAGGACCGGCGATAACCACCGTGCCGGCTTCAATTACCTTTGCTATACACATTTTTCCCAGGGGAATGCGGATATCATCCAGCGGCTCCACTACTTCCAATTTTGCTGTACCCCAGGGTATGCATTTTTTTGCGGTAACGACTAAACTCCCCTCAACCATGGTAATACGAGGCTTTGGCAGACCAGTGACGTTATCTAGATTCTCACCGTCATAACCAATACTGGTTAGGGCGACCTGATGTCCGACTTTGTCGGCAGCAGCTAATAAAGCCATAGTAGTAGTTGTTTTACCAGTATTTTTAGCGGTCCCTGCTATACCCAAAACATACATATGTATGATGCTCCTTTACAATAGGATGTTCAAATATTCCACCGCAGATGAGCGGTAAATTTCTACGTTGCTCAGTCTTTGAGACTGCTCACGTACGAACCAGTACGCTCCGCGTCACAAAAGCCTTCGCGCCTTGAACTTCTTGCTCCTGCTACGATGGATTCTTTGAACACGTGATACAAAGGTGTAAGACTAAAGAATGTGCAAAAGCCCCCTATGGAACCAGGGGGCAAATGCAATAAATACCTAGACTATTAGATGATGCCAGCGTACTTGGCAATGATCTCCATTAGTTTAACTAATGCTTTAATGCCATAACGTACTCTGTCTTCAATAAGTTGACCATTTTCGTCTGTAGTACCAAGACCAGGTGAAATATAGATGTTTCCGTCATAAGCAACTGTAGGAATAACACCCATTTCCTTAAGGCCGACCTGTAATAAATGGCTTCCGCCGTACATATCTTCAATGGAGAAGATAGGAAGACCAATCTTGCCATCTTTCCAAGTCTTTTCGTAGTTTACTTCTACAGCTGTGCTGTTGTAAGACTTGCTGATGATAATACCTTCTTTTAATGTTGGATGAATTTGTGCAAATTCTTCTTCAACAATCTTATGCATATCATCAATCGGCTTAGTAAGAACTTCAGGCTTATCCTTAAGTACTCTTAGGGCCTGAACCGCACCTGCAAGAGCTTCTTTACCAGGATCCTGAGTTACATAAGCTGCTTTACCATAGGAGTTAGGAGTTCCCCAACGCTCACCATGCATACCTAATGCACGACGAATGGGTACCATAAGCTCTTCCTTACCAATAATAAGACCGCAAAGGGGAGAACCGGTAGCCTTATCCATACTGTAAATTGTAACGTCAGCACCTGTTTTTCTCGGGTCAGTACCTACGAAAGGAAGTCCCCAAGCATTATCAGTAACGTATGGTACGTTGTACTTATGAGCAACGTCTGCTACTAGTTTTTGAAGTAATGGAGTTCCGTCTGCATCTTTTTCACCGTAACCATAACCAGGAGTCTCATATCCTAAGCCTGTAATACCTGTTAAGTTAGCAGCGTGAATGGCAGCAACTTCATCGATTTTCTTAGCGGATGCTTTAGCATCTACTTCTGCAAGCATCGGTACCGGATGGTACTTAATACCGTGAACATCGTACTTTGCGCCTTCTAAGGGAACAATTACCGTATCAGTATTGTTCTGTCTCTTACCATAGAAACCTAATTCACCAGGAGTAGATCCTCTGTCGGCAAAGATATCCTTATAACGGGGAGGAACCGGGCGACCGTAGGACCCTTGGTGATGTAGGTGTTTCTCGTAAGGAGCAATGTAACGAGCTCTGTAGTTGTCACCGCGACCTAAGTTAGGAGGTGTAAATAAGGTGTCAAAAGTTACCCATAAACCTGCTTCACATGTGTTGGTAGGAGCAACGTCATACTCGTCGCCGTATACTTCCTTAACCAATTCGCGCATTTGCTCAACATATGCTGCAAGCGGTACTACTTTTTTAGCTTCTTCTTCTCCTGCTGCCAGGATGTCATTTCTTAATGGAGCCGGGCAACCGGAAATAGCACCTGTTAAACCAAACTTACCTTTAATTTCTGCTGGAATACCAATTTCTTCAGCAGCTTTACGCGCCTCTGCATAAATTTCCGCGGTTTTTGCATGTAAATCTTTATACATTTGAAACTTAAATTTATACTTGGACATTCTAATCACTCCTTAAATATTTTAACATTATATGAACAGCCGCTTGTCATTGCTCTTACATTTAAGCAGCTATTATTTTAATTTTACTATCATTTCCACTTCAACTGCAGCATCCATAGGTAATTCACTAACGCCAACTGCGGAACGAGCATGCTTGCCTGCCTCGCCAAAAATCTCTCCGATTAGTTCGGATACACCGTTAACCACCTTCGGTTGAGCGTTGAAGCCTTCAGCACTGTTTACAAAGCCAACGACTTTAACAACCTTTTCTATGTTATCCAAGTCAGCAACACTTTTAATTGCGGCTAAACAGTTTAAAGCACAAATTTTAGCAGCCTCATATCCATCTTCTACACTGAAATCCTTACCTAATTTTCCTTGGTATTTCAGTTCACCGTCAACCAACGGGATTTGTCCGGCAGTATAAACGTAACCTTCCACCTGAACCGCAGGTACATAAGCCGCTAAAGGCATAGCAGCCTCAGGTACATCCAGACCTAGTTCCTTCAATTTTTTTTCAATCATAAAAGACACCTCCTCATTTTTTTAAAAACTTGAACGGTTGGAAAGCTGGAATAACCTGTCCCAACCTTTAACAAATATATTTAAAAGGGTGTAACCCTTAAAAACCTTACTCTACCGTAATAGTACCGTGACCTGAACGTCCGGGATAAGCACCGTCTTCTTTGCTGCCTAAGATACCGTCATAAAGTGCCTGAACAAAACATCCTTTGTCTAGAACATTCTGCAGTACCTGCTCGATCTCGCTGACTAATGTGCTTGCCATTTCCTCCGCTTTGACCGTAGGTTGAATACCTGCAGAACCAAAGAAGCGGAACGCCTCTTTAGTAGCCCTCAAAGTGTCTATTCGTGATGGGACAATGATGGGTCCACCGGAATAAGCCTCATCAGAGGATGCAATACTAATGGCATCTACATTTAAGGAAGCCGCTAGACTAGCATGTAAAGCAGTAGTCATAGAGGACTGAACTCGGTCTTCATCTTGGGTTAAGAAGCCAATTGGTGCACCCGGCCAAATTGGTGCATTAATCACCTGTCGCAGTGCCATAATTTTAGCCGCATTAAAATCAATGTAATTATCGTCCATTCCACCGCTAATCATCATTTCAGGCGAGTAGCAGAACAATGGCTGCAGAACAGGACTAGCACCTAAACGACGGGCCAAATGGTTTACTATCAACATGCCGGCAAAAGCTTTATGAGCTGGTACGCCGCAAAGTTCTTCGTTAGTAACAATGTCAAAGGGCATCTCAAATTTGGCTGCATATTTAATGGCTGCAATAGCATCCACCGTCATTCTTTCAGGATCCGTACCTGCACCCAGCGAACCATAGACGATATTGATCTTAGTCATGTCTGCGCCTAAATGACCGGCTAACAGTACGGTTTCAGGTGTGTTTAATCCCCTATGAGCCCTTACCTGCCATATAGTGGACGGTTGAAGATGTTTTTTGATCTGAGCCAAATTTTCCAACGTGATAATAGATCCGTCCTGTTCATGGGTAAGATATCCGCTTAAAAAGCCCTCGGTTCTAGCTCCCCATGAGGGATCGAAATGGACGGCACCGTCGGCTCCCCATGCCTCAGAAGTTTTAATATGAGCGATGTCCATAAAGGGGCATCCCGTTCCGTACTGAACAAAAACCACCGGATTATCTTTCACATGCTGCAGCTTTTGTTCAGACATACGTTCTTTAGTTCCCTCAACATAGCGTTCAAGAGAATCTATCTCATCCTGACCCAGCGGCCTGCACTTGTCAGGTATTTTTCTATCATTGTAAAAATCTCGAACCATTTCGTCACTATGTTCCAAATATTGGTTGAGAAGATCCAAGTTTTCTGCTTCCACCGGATTAATAAGCATCTTTTCACGAATTGCCGCTCTCTTAACAGCCGGTGAAGTTTTGCCTTCGGCCCAATTCATTATCAATTCGACTATTTGGTCTAACATCCGTTCCATACCTTGATGTTTATACTGGTATGTGTAACCTTCGGTAAGATTACTTTTCTCTTTTACTGCATTGCTCTTGTCAGGTACATACTCGCGATTTTCTATAAATGCCAGTAGTTCTTCAGGTTTTGTTCCAGGACCAAAACCTGCATCAAACCCTAACTCTGCCGCTAATTCCGGGCGAACAGCCATGCCGCCGATAGCGAGCTTAACTTTATCTCTAATGCCTGCTGCTTCGGCTAAGTCGACGAAATTTGCCAAAAGATCAGCAACACCGTACCCGAGAGTACGACTAATTAAAATAGTATCTACGTCGTTTTCCATTGCTGTATTAATTATTTCCCCTGCTTTGTAATCAGGAGGCAACAGGATAGTCTCAAAACCTGCATCATCTAAGCTGCGCTTCATGATTTTTAGACCGATATCATGAACCGGATCAAGAGGTGCTAGCAGTATAGGTTTTTGTTGCATTGTTCAACCCCCTCCATAAGTGCTTTTTCACAGTGCCGCTATCATGAAAAACTCTCACATTTTATTATTAAGCCACCCGTAACTGGCACCGGGTTTATAGACGTACCCTCTAACCCTTACTCTGGCTCCGGGACCTTGGTATTGAATAAATACAATGTCCGCATCTTGAATCCCCATGTCTTTTACCATGCGAATTGCCAGTTCTTTGCCTTCCGATTCACTGGAGCAAACCAAAAATGTTTCTATATCAATAGCATCCATTACATTCTTAAATACTGTACTCATATTAGTCCTCTCCCCTCACTCATTACGGATGAGTATGTAGTGGCAGACCCGAACCCTTTAGCGGGGGGATGTGCTAATTTCCGGGTTCGGATATACCGATATATTATATTGTATCTAAGGGATATGTCATAAGTTCTTAAAAGAGGATATTTGAAAAAGTTACTAAAAGTCCGGCTGGATCTATACCAGTTTTTTATTGTAAATTCCAGTCAAACCGGCCTTTTCAACCCTATCCTTAATTTCATTTACGTCGGTAGTATACAAATCCTCTTTCTGCATACGCTCAAAATAGACAGAGCCGGAGAATGTGTACTTAAACTTTAAGCCTTCTTCAGTGGTCATTTGGTCTCCCACGTAGGCAATAGCATCACCGATTGCTAATTCAGCAGGAATGGTCAGCAGTTCTTCACCTATAGCAAATCTTACTGCGTTACATCCGGCCAATAAACCAGTGACAATAGCCTCAGTATGGCCTACTAAAAGACCAGCTTTTTCGCCGCCGCAGAACAAGTTATTTACGCCTTCTACCTTAAGCTCGTTATTACGTGGTGAAAGAGCAAGATAACGCATTGAGTTTCCTATACCGCCGGAATATGGATCTTCGTATCGGGCATTCTCAAAGCCGGGAATTTGGCGTAAAGTTTCCAATGGATAGAACGGGCTCATTAACTTGGCATGTCCGGTATCAAGCAGTATCACGTTTTCGGCAAATTCTTTTAGAGCATACTGTTGACAAGCTTTTTTACTAAGTGCATCTTTTTTCCGAAGTTTTTCCGGAATCGGCACAACGCAAACACCGGTTTCATTAAGCTCCTGTTCTATATCTTTGGAAAGAGATTCTTTATGCAATTTACAAGAACCGCTCATAGCACCGAAGGTGCCATCACCTTTTTTACCCATAAATTCTTTAGCGCCTGCTTTGGCACCCATGCTTACTCTGCCGCCAAACGTTGGGCAGCGCAGGACACACATTGCACAACCGTTGCCATATTTAGAGCAATTTCCGGTAGGGCCAGCAGTACCAGTTGTTTCAACGAATACGTCGCCTTTGACCACTTGACCGTCCTGCAATACGATACCGGTTATTTTGTCGCCGTCCATTTCGACATCCTTAGCCCTAGCCTCAAGCTTTATTTCAACTCCTGCATCCAAAAGAACTTTTTTTATCGCAGGTTCAATTTTTGCAACATCATAAAGGGTAGCATGCTTATGACCAGGAAAATCAATGTTTTTATGACGCGCTACTGCGTCAACTGCTTCAAAAATTTCGTTTCCTCCCATTGCAATGGCTTCCTCTGTAGCTGGGAAACGTCCATTATTACGCATAATACCGCCCACTAATCCAGTTCCAAGCAACATGTCTGTTCTTTCCAGCAAAATTACATTAGCACCGGCCTTAGCAGCAGACAGCGCAGCTCCGGAGCCAGCCCAACCTCCACCAATGATAACAACTTTAGCCATGATTATTACCTCCCCAAATTTTTAAGTATTTGTTCCTAAAGGGTTCTTTCACCACGTTTGGAACATTCTATTTAATAAACGAGATACTCATGCCGGTGTCGAAACCCAACTCAAGACCTGAAATAAACTTTTCAGACTTAATAACAATATTTAAATGATTTGGCATGTGCGTCTCATCAAAACCCGCAATTTCTCCAATACACTGTTCGTTCCAATAGAGCTTATCCCCTGCGACCAAGACGCCCCCGTTTAAAATTTCTACAAATCCACCATATGCTACCCGGTCAACTTTTTGCCCAGGGTTGGCCCCAGTTTCATCCGTAAAAATTAATTCATGTATGTCATACTTCCTTACTGCCCTGGAAATAGCCTTCATAAGCTTTAATTCTCGGTTATCTAGTTTACTATCCAGCACTACAGTCAATCGGCTGTCTACCGGAACTTTTTTCGCGTAGGGATTACTTTTAAACAGTCCTGCCTTGTAAGGGTCCTTAGCCATAATATTCCTCCTAACCTCATCATAGATGAGGAGTCTTAGTAAGACATTCAATATTTAGAAAGCATTTCCTGCTGTTACTGATAATTTTTTTCATTAAAAGAGAATTTTTTTATGAGCAAACTTCGCTCATCATTTGTGATGGGTCTATAGGAAAAGATTTCGATACTAACCCAGAAATTCCTGCTATAATTGATAACTTATTTCAACATTTTTCGATTTTTTTCTGCATCTCTTTGCCATACCTTATTCTACTTCGAGATTAGGCCTTATGATAGTACTTTTCCACATCGGCCATTAGGTTTTCAATATGCCTTACCATAGCCTGATCAGCAGCATCCGGATCACGCTTAACAATAGCCTCAATGATCTGCTTATGATCGATAGCAATTACACTTCGGACTTCGGTGCGAATATATTCCAGCACAGGACTTAACTGTCCATTTTCTCTAATTAACTCCATAGCAGCCTGTAATACTTTATTCTTAGCTGCTTGGGCGATATAACGATGAAACTTAACATCTTCTTCTGGAGAAGTGCCTACTTGTCCGTAACGTTCTTCTTGAAGTTTTGTGATTCTAGAGAGCTCGGCTATTTCCTCATCCGTAGCATTAAGTGCTGCTAGACGAGCTAATTCCCGTTCGATTGCCCGGCGGGCAACCAACAGCTCCAGCAGATTATCATGGCCTTTTTCTTGTAACAAACTAAGCAGTTCCCTACTTTGCATGTGTCTGTTTTTTTCTTTCTTAAGATTTCGTAAGTGAATACCGCCCTGATCCGTAAGCCTACGACCCTGATATCCAACTTTTATAGTTAATCCCTGCTCGTCCATCTCACTTAGTATTCGACCCACTGTCGCCTCACTTAAATTGATTTCCTTCAGACGCAGTTCCTTACTTAAGGTACCGGCACCCACCGGATCAATTCTATTCGCCATAGTAGAAAGTATTTGATAATGATATTTCTGGTTCATAGAGGGCCCTCCTAAGTGTTTAGAATCATAATACCATATATTACTAAAACTACTCAACAGTTAATTACATTATATTTTAAATCCCGACAAAACCATTATTACGAAAACTAGGTAGACCAACCCAGAACTAATGAGTACCCGCGGGTTTAACTTGCCGCTAAACCGCACCAAACAATATACTATTGCCGGCATAATAAGAGCCATAAGTCCATTAATAAGTGCTGCACCGCTCAATTCCCAGGGAGTTAGAAGTATTCCAATAGCAGGAATGACAGAACTCTGAAAAACCATTGCACCGGTTATGTTTCCTAAAGCCAACGTATCTTTTCCGCGGCGTATCCATGTAACGCTGTTAAATTTCTCCGGTAATTCCGTTGCTACCGGCGTAATTAAGACTGACAATATAAACGCTGAGATACCAAAATGTTCGGCAACTACTTCAATTCCACCCACAAACAGGTTCGCACCGTAAACTATGGCCGCCATTGCAATGGCCACCTGCAGTAATATCATTGATGTTGCCGGTTCAGCTTTCTTTTTGGCTAAGAATAAGGGATGCAGTTCCTCTTCTTCATCAGCCTCATCGTCATCGGTAATTGTTTTATATGCATACCAACCATAGAGGGCAAACAAACCAATTGCGACTACTACCTTCATTGAATGACTCGGGATAAAGGCCGCTAATATGGCTAGTGCATAGACTTTTAAAAAGAAAGATAGGTCTCTTAACATAACTTTTTTATTTATAGTTACTTTTGGAGCTCGCTTGCCGCTGCGGGAAAATACTAAAACGGCTATACCCGTGATACAAAAGGCTAGTGTTCCCAGCATAAAAGGCGCACCCAAAATTGCACCTGTTCCGATTTCGTGCCCGCTACTCCCTTCACCAAAAACAATAGCAATAATAGGTACCATTGTCTCTGGCAATGCGGTAGCAACTGCTGCCAAAAGACTTCCAACCGCTCCCTCAGGTAGTCCAAAACGTTTTCCAACCCATTCAATTGCGTTAGTGAAAAGCTCTGCACCAGCCATAATGAAGCCGAAACTCACAATTAATACCAACGCTGTGGTCAATTTATATTACCTCCTTGTATGTCACCCACACCTAATCATGTCACAAATTTTTGGGCACTTATCTCATTTTGTAAAAATAGATGTTTAATTTATAAAACTTGGCTTACGCCAAGTCTTTAGACGCCGGCGAAAGCCTTAGTTGCATTTATGCTAATCAGAAAGTTATACTTTCTAAAAGTGTGAAAAAAGAATATGAGCGGAGGAAACAATATTCCTCCACTCATATGATTTAAGTTTGTTGCTACATCATAAAGACGATGGCGATGACAGTTGCCACAAACAACCCTGTTAAGACCGGAATTAAGTTCTTACGAACCAATTCAAGAACAGAAACCCCGCAAATACCAGCTACGGCAACTAAGGAACTCCAAGCGACCAATGCGCCGCCGCCGAACCAGATTGCACCTAACTGTCCAATTGAGCCAAGAGTAGCTGCGACGTTGGCATTACCGCCAGCCATAGCGCCGGCAAGTGTACCAACTACGGGCAGACCGGAGAAACCGGAACCGTCCAGACCAGTAATTGCACCAAGAATTAATATACCAAATCCAGCAAAGAAACCGGTAGCCGGAATTGCAGTCGCAATTATTTGACCCACATCAAACAAGAAGCCCGGTGCACCCTCACCTAAAATCGCAGGTGCGAAATCATTACTTCCTAAGAAAAAGAAGCCGGCAATCGGAATAATTGGGCCCATTACGTTAAAGGCAAATACTAAACCTTCTGCTATATAATCGGCGACACTATCAAAACCGCCAATGCCGTCACTAATCATAGCAGCAATGGAGATGACGATAATCGCCACACCACCGAGCAGGGCGGAAGAATCTCCACCTTTAATATCAAAGGCAAACATGGAGAATATAACGGCTGCCATAGATATACCTAATATCCAAACCAAAGCTTTTCCTTTTGCAGGATCTTTCGCCTTTCCTTCAACTACTTCAGCTTCTGCTGTAGCGGCCAATTCACCTTGGTATGCAGCAGCATCAAATTCGCTGATTTCTTTTCTATTCATGTACCAAGCCAGAACGAGAGCAATAGTACCAGCAATTAAAGATAAGATTGTTACTTTACCGGTAATTAACTCAACAGGTACACCTGCTGCTCCAGCAGTAATACCAGGTGCTGCCTGAATTAGAGTATCAGCAGCAAGGGTCATACCTTGACCTGCAAGTGCTAATGCTATTGCAGCCATCATAGGCGGTAAACCTGCAGCAATAGCCGCCGGAATTAACAACGCACCTAATAGCGGAGCTGCCGGAGTAGGCCAGAAGAATAGTGAAATAATCACAGTTGCAACGACTAAAACGACATAACTAATCAAAGGACCGGACATTAAGCCTCTCATGGGCTTAATAATCATTTCATCAGAGCCTTCTCTTTGCAACGCCTTAAGCAAGGCAACCATCAAACCAATAATTAAGAAAATACTAAACAGTTCTTTTGCCGCAACCAAACTTGCATTAAATACTACTTGTACGCCACTTATGGGACTGCCAATAAAATACCAACCGATACCGAAAGTAAAAAGTACGCAAGGAATAACAACGTTGCGACGGAAAATCATTGTAGCAACAACAACCAGAACGCCAATTACATATAGCCAGTGAGCAGTAGTCATGTTGCACCTCCATTAGATTTTAAAAATTTTTAACTCGAAAAATAAGTGCCAGTGATTAAAAAACTAAATGCTTCATTCTTATACCGGTATCACCTCCCAATCAGATTTAAAAGATGGTTTTTCGAAAATCCGCTTATAATTCATCCGCAAATCTTAGGTTGTTACCTTAAATTCTTAGATTTAGATAAGCATCTTCTCAAAACTAAAATATTAGAATAATTCTAAAACTTTGTGTTAAGCAACCGCCCCTCATCAGTGACGACCACCTTGTACAAGGTATTCACCCTTCAATACAGAAAATCCTTCCTAAAAGTAAAAAAAATGTCGGATAATTTCATATATTTATAGATGGCAGGTCGCATTCTATGATTATATCGGGTAACAGCGGGTAATAAAAGAGAAAAATACATCCTAATTCGCTAAAATATTACAAGCCAAATCTATGGTGCAGCGCAGCGGGAGACTTGGTGCTTTAGCACCTTAGCCGAACGGCGTGCCCCTTGCGGGTGCAGCTAAAGTAGAAATTTTTCATTCTGTTAGCTTAAATTATGGCGCAGCAAAGAGACATCCCTTATAAAAGAATGTCTCTGTTAAAACCTATCTAAAAAATATGGGACCCTATTGTTTAACGCCTGTCATCGCTGCTAGCTCTTCCACCCTCCTGGCAAACCAAGCCGTATGTAAATCCTCATCAATTAGATTGGACCAGAGCAGCTCAAACAAATCCTTATCCGAAACCTTAAGAACCAGGTCTTGATAGTCAGTGATCGCCTTTTGTTCCAGTAATATGTCAGACTTTAGCATGTTAATAACTCCCGCCCAGCTACTGACCTTTCCGGCAATCATGCCGGTTACGGGAGCAACCGCCTCTCCTAACACGGTGGGTTTACCGCCCAATTTATATATATAATCTGATATATTATCAACGTGACCCTGCTCAATTTTCGCAACCCTTTCCAAAAGCTTCTTTAGATATATATCATCAACTGCTTTACCCTGTACTTGATAAAGTTCCACCTGGTTTAACTCTAAGCTGTAAAACCAATTCAACTTCCTTATTAACTGTTGTGTGTTCAAGTTACCATCTCCTTGGAAAACGAGGGTATACGCAACCCAACCAAATAATTATATTTATTTTAAAGATTCCCTTAAGCGCAAAATTATATACAATTTAGTATTATGTTCAAAAGAGATACTTTGCTGGTAATAGTTCTTACATTTTTTGTATAAAAGATAGATTAAGGCAAATAATATTAATGGGTACCTGCTGCAGTGCAAAGAAGTGCCGCAGCTAATAGGAGGATATCCTGGCAGCCCGCTTCTAGGCAGTGATGTTTAGGGGTGCTTAGAGGATTATCCTCCTAACTTACTTAAATGGAGGTTTGCAGGATGGATGATAATACTTTGAATGTTAAATTGCCAAAGGATTTAACACATGCATTGAATATAGTCTCTGAACATACGGGAGTGTCGAAAAATGAAATTGTTATATTAGCATTGGTT
>Ga0209347_1003652_pt1 | contig 17471 bp, 7 predicted proteins | sample AutmiccommuBRH23_FD_187382 | JGI IMG/M metagenome (GOLD analysis project Ga0209347, IMG submission 187382) | Deep subsurface microbial communities from Mt. Terri, Switzerland - Autotrophic microbial communities BRH/23 (SPAdes) (version 2) | ecosystem: Environmental > Aquatic > Deep subsurface >...
TGATTAGCGTTTCGGATAAAACCGGACTCGAAGAACTTGTCCCCGCCCTCGTGGAGATCAACCCGGCCATCCGGATCCTGTCGACCGGCGGGACGTTCACCCGGATACGTGACATCCTGGGAAGCGATGCGGACCGGGTGCTGACATCTGTTTCCGATTACACGGGACAGCCGGAAACGCAGGGCGGGCTGGTCAAAACGCTCGATTTCAAGATTTACCTCGGGCTTCTTACCGAAACTTACAACGACGCCCACCGGGCCGACCTGGACCGCACCGGCGCGGTCCCCATCGATATGGTGGTGGTGAATCTATACCCCTTCGGCAAAACCGTGGCGACTCCCGGCGTCACCGTGGAGCAGGCCCGGGGAAACATCGATATTGGCGGCCCGTGCATGATCCGGGCGGCCGCGAAGAACTTTATAAGGGTCGCTTCCGTGGTCGACCCCGCCGATTACCCGGAGATTCTTGACCAAATCCGGACAAACGGCGGCGGGACCACCCTGGCGATGCGGTCGGCCCTGGCGAGAAAAGCGTTTGCCCATACTGCCCACTACGACCGGGCGATCGCCGATTACCTGGCCGACCGACCGTTTGATGAAATCCGGGGAAGTTATCCGGAGGTATTGCAGTAATCACCACAGCCTCTTTTAAATATATCGACAATCTTTTGTTATCGGAGACAACCATGGCTGAAGATCTCAAGCAGATGTACCGGACGATCATGGACGACCATTTTTCTCCCCGGATGGAAATCGCCTTTGTGGACGGGGACAATCGCCAGACCCTGTACTATGAAAAGGTCGACTGGGTGATCGAGGGGGTGCGAAAAGGGCTGCGTTACGGAGAGAACCCCGGGCAGGAAGCCGCACTCTACCGGCTGGTCAACGGAAACCTGGTCCTGGGCGATACCCGGACGCTCCAGCCGGGCAAATATTTGGCGTCCGATGTCGAACTGCTCCAGTCCGGGAAACATCCGGGAAAGACGAACCTCACGGATGCGGACAATGCCCTTAACATCCTCCGTTACCTTACCGAAAAGCCGACCGCGATCATTGTAAAGCACAACAACCCCTGCGGTGCGGCCCAGTCGGACAGCCTTTCCGATGCGTACCATAAGGCCTACATGGCCGACCGGGTCGCCGCCTTCGGCGGGTGCATCGCGGTCAATCGCCCCCTCGACCGGATCACCGCCGAGGCCGTGGCCGCGCAGTACGCCGAGGTGATCGTGGCCCCGGAATTCGAGGAAGGGGCCACCGCCATACTGGCCAAAAACAAGAACCTGCGGGTAATCCGGATCCAGAATATCGACCGGCTCCTGTCGTTTGCCGGTGAGCGGGTGGTTGATTTCAAGAGCCTGATCGACGGCGGGATCATCGCCCAGTGGTCGTTTGTCCCCGAAGCCCGCAAGATCGGCGATTTCAAACTGGCCGAATGCGCGTACAAGGGAAAAACCTACCGGATCAACCGCCCCCCCACGGCCGGGGAGCTCGAGGACATCCTCTTCGGATGGCTACTGGAAGCAGGCGTGACGTCCAATTCGGTCCTGTATGTCAAAAACGGGGTTTCGATTGGGATCGGCACCGGCGAACAGGACCGGGTCGGCGTGGCCCAGATCGCCCGGGACAAGGCCTATCGGAAACTCGAGGATCGCTACTGTTTTGAAGAATTCGGCATGGCGTTCAACGATCTGACTGATGCGGACAAGCGCTCGGTGATCGCGGATCGGGTCCGAAAGGTGCGGGGAGGGCTGATCGGCGCCACCATGGTGAGCGATGCCTTTTTCCCGTTCCGTGACGGCGTGGATGTGGGTTTGCGGGAGGGGATTTCGGCGGTGGTCCACCCCGGCGGATCCATGAACGATTACGCCTCCATCGAGGCCTGCAACGAACACGGCGCCGCCATGGTATTCACCGGCCAGCGGAGCTTCAAGCACTGATGGCGTCGTAAAAAGCTACGAACTCGGCCGGGCCGCGTTTTTGCTGGAAGGAACTTGGAGCCCGAAAAGCGTATCCAGAATCCTGAAGCCAGAATGCAGAAGAAAGACGAAAATCAGCTAAATTAAGCCATTTGGTGACAAGTTGCCAAATCAAGCAGGCGGGTAGAGACAAGGCATGCCTTGTCTCTACTCATTGGTCAGGGCCATTCCCAGCCGCCGCACCGTGATCATATTGGTGGTGCCGCTCTCCCATAGCGGGTGGCCGGCGGTGATCACCACCAGGTCCCCTTTTTTGGCGAAGTTCGTGTCAATGGCGAACTGGGAGACGCTTTCGAACATCTGGTCCGTATCGGCCGTGTAGGGGACGTAGCTGGGGGTGCACCCCCAGAAAAGAGTAAGCCGGCGCACGGTCTTTTCTTCCGGGGAAAGGGCGATGATCCGGCTTTTTGGCCGGAAACGGGAGATCTGGGAAGCGGTGAACCCGCTCTTGGTGGTGGCGATGATCAGCTCGGCCTGGAGGTGATTGGCCAGGATGCAGGTGGCATGCGCCACCGATTCGGAAACCCGTTTCTCGAGGATTGCCTGAAACGACTTCTCGTAGGGATAGTTTTCCTCGGAAATCCGGGCGATCCGCGCCATGTATTCCACCGCCTTGTCCGGGTAGTTGCCGCTGGCGGTTTCCTCGGATAACATCAGCGCATCGGCCCCGTCGAAAACCGCATTGGCAACATCGGTCGCCTCGGCGCGGGTCGGCCGGGGGGAGTCGACCATGGAACGGAGCATCTGGGTCGCGATGATCACCGGCTTGCCGGCCTGGTTTCCCTTTTGCACGAGCATCTTCTGAGTCCCCGGAACCTTCTCCAGGGGAATTTCGACCCCCAGATCCCCCCGGGCCACCATGATCCCGTCCGATACCTCGATGATCCGGTCGATATCGACGAGCGCCTCGTGCTTCTCGATCTTGGCGATCACCGGCGTATCCTTCCCCGCCTCCCGGATTATCGCCTTTACCTTGCTCACATCATCGGCGCTCCGCACAAACGACATGGCCACGTAATCGACATCCTGCTCGAGTCCGAACGCCAAATCCTCGATATCCTTGTCGGTCAGCGACGGGGTGCGGATCGTACCGGACGGGAGATTGATTCCCTTGTGGGACGTCAGCGTCCCCCCGGTGATCACATCGCAGTGGATTTCTGTTTTCGTGGTATGGACCACCACCATTTCCATCAACCCGTCCGCCAGAAGGATCACGTCCCCCCTGGACACATCCGAGGGGAGATGGGTATAGCTGACCGAAACCCGATTTCCCCTGCCGATGACCGGTTCAATGGTCAGCACCAGGCGCTCCCCGGTTTTCAACTGAATTCCCGGGGGCTCGATTTCACCGACCCGGATCTTGGGGCCGCCAAGGTCCTGAAGGATCGCCACGGGAATTCCGGTTTCCCGCGATGCATTCCGGACCATCCGGATCATCTCCGCATGGGCCGGGTGGGTGCCGTGGGAAAAATTGAGACGGGCGATATACATCCCGTTGCGGATCATGGATGCCAGCGTTTCTTCATTTGCGCACGCCGGCCCGATGGTGCAGACGATCTTTGTTTTCGGCATGATCTCCCCCTGTTTTTCAGCGATGGATCAAACAACCTGATTTTTCGTGCCCGTGCTCGTAATCGTAATCGTTTTTAAACTTCCCGCAACCCGCTTACCCCAGCATCACCGCTATCTTGTCCCGGGCCGCATCCACGTGCTGGAACGTGATCTGGATCAGATCCTGGGGCTTCAACACCATTCCCCCGGACAGGGAAATCATCATTTCCAGCAGGTATGCCGGAATCAATATCCCATACCCGTCGCGCCGTTTATCAAGGACAATCGCTTCGGCTTTGGTCCCGATCTTTCCTTCCAGGTGCTTCAGCAGCCAGTACCGGTGCCGGCGGGACTGGACAAGCGCGGCATGGCTGAGCGGTTCCTGCAGCATCTGGAGTATCCATTCGATTTCCTCGGCGCCGTACGGTTGTTCGAGTCCCAGGCAGGCCCGGAGCTGGCGCTGGGTCGCCAGGTCGAAATATTTCCGGATCGGGGACGTCGCCGTGGTATAGGCGTCGAGTCCGAGCCCGGAATGGTGCGCCGCCCGGTTGCCGATCACGGCCCGGGAAAGGAGGCGCCGCTGCATCCAGTTCTGAAACAGGGTTCCCTCACTGTCCCGACTGTAGAGGCGCCCTTTCGGATCGGGCTGGGAGCGGAATATGGCGGGCATGTTCCGTTCGGCCAGAAAGCGCGCCATCAGCCAGTTGGCCAGGATCATCATTTCGGAGACGAGAACCCTGCCGGGACCCTCCCGATTGCTGGTCTTAACGCTGATGTCCCCGTCATTGAACACCCGGATGCTGATTTCCGGCAACTGGATCTGAAGCGCCCCGGAGTCGAGCCGTCTTTGCCGGAAATGGCCGGCGACTTCATGAAGTGCCCGGAGGTCCGGGTCGCTTTCGATCATGGAATCGACATCATTGTAGGTCAGCTGCCGTTTGACGCGGATTCGTGACGCCACGATTTCCGAATCGATTATTTCCGCAAACCGGGTTACCCGAAACATGACGGATATGGCCGGCCGCACCTGTCCGGCGACCAGACTGCAGATGTTTTCCGCAAGCCCGGTGGGGAGCATGGGAATTTTCCGGTCCGGCATGTAGATCGAAGTGCCCCGCCCGATGACCTCCTGATCGATCACCCCCCCTTTTTCCACGTATTCGCAGACATCGGCGATATGGACACCGATACGGTAGTGCTTCCCATCGGCTTCCACGGAGAGGGCATCATCGTAATCCATGGTCCCCTGCCCGTCGATGGTGATCAGCGGAAGCCCGGTCAGATCCACCCGGCCGGGACCATTCGTAATCTGGGGGGAAAGTGCATGAATCTCGGCCACTTTTTCCATAACCGGGGCGGAAAACGCCGTCGGAATCCCGTACCGGTAAATGTCGATATTCTCGTTCCGGTCCCATCGCCCGCTCTTGATCATGGCCGATAAAATGGCATCCGGATCGCCCACGCCGGCCCGGGCCAGGATGGCTCGGGCGACCGGCGCCTCCGGGCTGTCCTTCCCGAACAGGTAATATTGCTTCAGAATCTCCGTGACGTCATCGAGGTATTCGGAATCGGGGGGGCGCACGTTGCCCACGACCGCTTTCAGCCAGTCTCCTCCCGCATCAATGAGCCGCTGGCGATGGGCTTCGGTCTTCAGCCGGGTAATATTTCCCTCGACGACCGATTCGCTGTGGGGAAAAAACGCGTCGAAATTGAACTTGAAATAGGTCCGGTTCTCGAAAAACGCCCGAATAACGGCCGCCTCATGGTCACTGGTCGGTTGACCGGTGAAACAAAAGCCGGTCATCGACTCCAGATCGATCCATTCATCATAGGAATGGAGCGCTTCCCAGATCTCCTGGATATCGATGACGGTGCTCAGCGCCTTTCGTTTGGAAGCATGCGATTTGAGGGCCTCGGCAAGCTTGCTCCGTTCCTGCCGGACATCGAGGCGATAAGACGAAATGTGCGACAGGCGGCTGATCCGCTGGTTGATTTCCCGGTTGTTCTCGTTGAGCAGGCGAACCCGTTCACTGTAGGCTTCAAGGACGACCGCACAGAGGATTCTCTGCTGATCGATATATTCGACAATTGTTCCGGGTTCCATATCACTTCACAATCATGTGTAATTCCGATGAAATGCGGGATGACCGATTCCCGCACAGCCGATGGGGGTTGCCCCGCCGGGCGGGGTTTTTATTGCAGGTACTGCATCGCCGATTCACGGTACGAAACCCTGTTGCGGGGAGCCGGTCCGCGGTCGTTCGGCATTCGACCCTAGTTGCGCAAAAAACCCGCGCTTGCAAGGAAAAAATTCAAACCGACGTCATAATATTGATAATCGCGGTTTGGAGGGAAGTCAATGCGATGGAAGAAGGGGTCGTAATCTTTCCAATTCCCCCGGATTGCAGGAAAGGGAAACGGTTAACCGCTCGACGGTGTCCTACTGGCGACGCACGACAAACGATTTGATCCGGTTTCCCTCCATCTCCTTGACCGTAATCAGGTATTTGCCGATTACGATCTGCTCCTGTTCCTTGGGAATTCGCCCGATCTGCTCGAGGATATAACCGGAAAACGTCTCATAGGCGGTCGATTCCGGAAACGTCGACCGCAATTTATCATTCACGGCTTCAAGATCCGCGGAACCGAGCACCAGCCATTCTTTTTCACGGATTTTGATGACCGGCGGCCTTACGATATCCGTTTCATCGACGATGTCGCCCACGATGGCTTCGAGCACATCCTCGAGGGTAACCATTCCGGAAACTTCACCGTATTCATTGACCACGATGGCGGCATGCTCTTTTGCCCGCTTGAACTGATTGAGCAGCTGGTCGATTTTCTTGTGTTCGGGCACAAAATACGTTTCGCGAAGAATTTTCTCGATCTCCAGCCCTCCCCCCCGGACCTGCTGACTGAACAGATCCTTGACGTTGATCAGGCCGACAATATGGTCGATATCCCCGTCGATGACCGGTATCCGGGTGTAACCCGATTCCAGAATTTTGTCGAGCTCCGGCGGCTTGTTCCGATCGATGACGAACATGTCCACACTCGGGGTCATGATCTCCGATACATTAATGTCGTCAAGCTTGATAATGTTGTAGATCAATTCCCGCTCATCCGGATTGATCTCGCCGTCCTCATGGACCACGTCGACAAACGAGATGAGTTCCTCCTGGGTGACCGGCCGCATGCCCTTGGAGGCCCCAGCAAGTCTCGGAATGAAGTTGAGAAACCAGATCGCGGGGAGAAACAGGTAGGAAATCCAGTGCAGGGGAAGGATTACCAGTTTGGCGATAGCGACGTTGTGCTGGGTGGCGAGTGTCTTGGGGAAGATCTCTCCGAAAACCAGGATCAGAAATGTCATCCCCCCCGTTGCGATCCCCACACCGTAGGTTTCGAAATGGTCGATCGTGATCACGGTGGCCAGCGATGATGCACCGATGTTGACCAGGTTGTTGCCGATCAGAATTGTGGTGAGGAGCTTGTGGGGTTCGTTCTTCATTCTTTCGATGAGTTGAGTAACCCGGCCGCCGTCCTTGGCAAGGTGGCGGGCCTTGGTCTTGCTGATGCTGAATAGGGCGGTTTCCGAGGATGAGAAAAAACCGGAGAGCAGGATCAGGATGAACAGCAGCAGGAACAATCCCATGGGACAGCGTATCTCCTTAAACGTTAGGTTCCAGATTAACCTTCACCCGCCACCGCGAGGGAGACGCCTGGAGCCGTCAGCGGCGCCTCGGTGTCCTCTTTCTTTTTTACGGAAGACATGTCATGGATGTAAATGTCACGCTGGGGGAATGGAATTGATATGTTAAGGGTTCTGAACTGTTTGTCAATCTCGAAGCGGATCTCGGTCTCGATTTCCATGAAAGTATCGATATGGCACCAGATCCGCAGTTCGAATATCAAAGCGCTGTCGCCGAAATCGGTAAACACGACCTGCGGCTTGGGCCGGCGGAGGACCCGGGCATTTTTAAGGGCGATATTGAGCAGCGTGTCCCTCACCTGGTGGATATCGGAGCCATAGGCCACCCCCACCACTATTTTCCGCCGCACCCGGGCATCATGGAAGCTCCAGTTGGTCAACCGCTGGCTGATGAAATCGGAATTGGGAATGATAAGATCGGCATTGTCGTAAGTTCTCACGTGGGTCGACCGGACATTGATCTCCCGAACTGTCCCCCAGATTCCGTCGATTTCAATCACATCCCCGATCTGGATCGGCCGTTCGAACAGGAGGATGATGCCGCTGACGAAATTATTGAAGATGTTCTGGAGGCCGAAACCAAGACCGATACTGACCGCCCCGAAAATCACAGTCAGGGATGTGCCGCTGATACCGATCATCCGGAGGGCAATCAGTATCCCGATGGTCCAGAGCCCGTAACCGGTAATCCGGGTGATCGAATCCTTCAGGCCTTTATCGATCTTGGAATCTTTGAGTATTTTGTTCCGGAGCAGCGATTTCCAGATCACCGACAGAAAATGAACGATCAGGAGGACCACCACCGCATAGAACAGTCCCATGACGCTGAGCTGGATGTTGCCGATGTCGATCCGGTAGTTGATGGCGTAAAAAAGGTCGGCCAGAAACGTGCGTTCGGCGCCCCAGGCCATCGGCAGGGCAAAAATGACCACAAAAGCGAACGCCAGGCGAAGCAGCCGGACAAGGAGCCAGCGGATCGGGTACGGCTGCTCGCCCTGGGCCTCGTGCTCCTCCACTTCTTCCGTGGCGGATGCCGTATCGAATTCCCCGAGAACACCGTAAAGAATGACACTCCACATCAGGACCAGCGCGGTCCGGCCTATCCCCAGATACCAGTGGGCGGCGAATCCGCCGAAGCCGGTCAATTCCGCCAGTAAACCGACCAGCACCGCCATGTATCCGAGGATGACGATGAACGGACGGGACATCTCAAACCAGCGATTTCCGGAAAGTTTCGATTCAGATGCATGCCGGCGGAATATGTGGAGAAAAGCGGCCGCCCAGACCACCAGACCGAGTTCGAACACCAGCCGCCAGGCGATCAGGAGGATGCATTCCTCGCAATAGAGACGGCCGATGACAAAGTACCCGGTCCCGTATACGGCAATGCCGATCAGCAGTTTGCGCAGGAACGGATACAACCGGGCGACCAGCGGATCGCCGCCATGCTCCCGCATCGCCCGGAGAAAGACCAGCCCCCATTGAAGGGCCAGAAAAACAAATAAAATGCGCATGGCCAGCGGAACGAGGACAAACGCGGGTGTCAACCGGTAGATCGGCCGGACCGGGAAGTAGTGAAAAAACGCTATTGCGCCGGCAAGCAGCAGGGTGCGCTGGACCAGGGTAAGCGTCAGGTTTTGCCAGAAAACGGGCAGATCCGATTGGCATTTCCGGCTGCCGGAGCAATACCGGCTGGCCAGGTGGAGCAGTCCTTCTGTCATGGCGAAAAAAAACAGGAAGGTGAACAGGAAAACCCCGTAATGCTCCCAGCTGACCTCCTCCGGTTTGGACCAGAACCCGCGCGATGCCATGAAATCGGTTTTCTCAACCATTTCCCGGGCATTTACAGCCAGTTCCCCCTGGGCAATCCGAACCAGCGGGCTGGTCTCCTGGTTCAGTATCCGGCGTTTTGCCCGCTTGGCGATGGTATCTTCATATCTGGTCGCCAGTAGGTTCACTTCGGCATCCAAGGCGGCGAACCGATCCGTCCACTCCTTGAAAAAGCCAATCATTCCATCGATTTTTTTCTCTTTGGCGGTGAGGGTCTCGAGAAGGGAATTGAGCTGCTGAATCAGGTTCTTTTCCATCGGCGATTTAGACGACTGTGCCCGGAAATCCGCGATCTGCTGTTTGTAAGCACCGATCTGTTCGGCGGTTTCCGTTTTCAACCCGCTGAAGTGATCCTGGCGGTCCCGGAATCTTTTCAGATAATCCGCCACATTGTCACGGATCACCTTCTGCTGAGTATACGCCTGCATGAGCGTCTGGTAATCGACGGAGGGAAGAAGGAGCAGGTTCGACTGGGTCGACAGCATGGTCCGGTACTTCTCATGGGCCGCTTCAAATTCCTGTTTCAGCCCCGCCGTCCCCGCCAGCCGTTCTTCGAGCACCGTCAGTTTTTCTTTCTCGATGCCGATGGTCTTTTCAAACGATTGTTCCAGTGTGCGGTAGATTTCCGCGGAATCGCCGGCCTGGGTCGGTTTTTCAATTCCTTTCGGGGCGTCTTTTGCCGCCATTCCGACGGCCGGCACGACAAGAAAAACTATCAGGCAGCAAAAGGCGAGGACCGCACGGCGGCAACCTGGGAACGTCTCACCCCATATCACGTTTTTCGTTTCTCCCGTGGAGGAAATCCCATGGATGAAGTAACCGGTTTTGATATTCATATACTCCCTTTTTTCATCGAAAAGCGGCCTGGCAAATGGCAGTTCCATTGGGAAAATCGTCCCCGTCCCGTTGCCGGCAAATTAAATAACAGTAAATATATGAAGGATGCAAGGAGGAACTCCCGTTTTCCGGGAGAAGTGCCGGAAAGCGGAATAAAGAAAATACTTTACAGCGTACCGGTACCGTAGTAATCGAAGCGGCATGAAAAAAAGCACCGGGGTTGGCCATGCATTCCGTTCATCTCATTAAACCGTATTTTTCGGAACGTCGACACCTCATCTTTGTCGGAATCCTCTGCCTGATGGCCGTGGATATCCTTCAGCTCTTCATCCCGCGCATCATCAAGTGGGCGGTCGATGATCTGACTGCCCTGGATATCGGCATGCCGCAGCTGGCCCGCTATGCCGGCTATATCGGCATCATTGCCGTTTCCATGGGGATCCTCCGCTTTTTCTGGCGCCGACTGCTGATCGGCACCTCCAGGGTCGTTGAAGAAGGGTTGCGAAACCGTCTGTTCGCCCATATCCAGACCCTGTCGGCCCCCTACTTTGATCGCACCCGAACCGGCGACCTGATGGCCCACGCCACCAATGATATCAATAATATCCGGATGGCCGTCGGGATGGGGGTGGTCGCCCTGACGGACGCGATTTTCATGGGGAGCGCCGCTCTGGGATTCATGCTTTACATCGATCCGACCCTCACCGCACTGGCCATGATCCCCATGCCGGTCATCGTGATCTTCACCCGCATTTTCGGCCGCAAGATGCACCGGCTCTACACCCGGGTTCAGGCCACGTTTTCGGATATGACGGAAATGGTCCGGGAGAGTTTCGCCGGCATCCGCATCGTCCGGGCCTATAACCGTGAAACCGACGAAAACCGGCGCATGGAAGCGGTATCGGAAAAATATATCGGGGATAACATCAAACTCGTCAACATCACCGGTTCATTCTTCCCGCTGATGGTTTTTTTCACGAACATCAGCCTGACCATCGTGATTCTGGTGGGCGGCCGACTGAGTATCGCCACCCGGATTACTCCGGGCGATTTCGTGGCATTCATAACGTATCTGAACATGATCACCTGGCCGATGATGGCCATCGGCTGGGTGACCAACCTGATTCAGCGGGGGACCGCGTCGCTCGACCGGATCAACAAGATCCTTCGGACCGTGCCGGAAATCAGGGACGCCCCGGATGCCGTTTCCCTGGAGACGGTCTCCGGGCGGATCGGGTTCGAAAACGTCAAGTTTTCACCGAATGGCATCCCGGCGATCGCGGACATTTCCCTGGACATTCCGCCGGGATCGGTCCTGGGGATCATCGGCCCCCCGGGGAGCGGAAAGAGCACCCTTCTCAACCTGATCACCCGGCGCTACGACGTGTCGGCAGGGAAGATCACGATCGATGGGAGGGATATCACATCCGTTCGGCTTACCGACCTGCGCCGCCATATCAACCACGTCCCCCAGGAGCCGTTCCTGTTTTCCGGCACCATCCGGGAAAATATCGATTTCGGGGCGGGTGCCGACAATCTCTGCCTGTTTGAGGCGGCACGGAAGGCGGCATTCCACGAAACGGCCATGGGGTTCCCTAAACAATTCGACACACCGGTGGGGGAACGGGGAATTGTCCTTTCCGGCGGGCAGAAGCAGCGGATCATGCTGGCCCGCGCTCTGATGCGCGACTGCCCGGTGCTGCTCCTTGATGATCCGATCGGGCAGGTCGATTCGGAAACCGCCAATGTCATTATCGATACCATCCGGGAGCTGGCCGGCAAAAGCACCATCCTGATCGCCTCGCACCGGATTCCGGCGGTCGCCTTTGCCGACCGGATCATCGTCCTTTCCGACGGCCGGATCATCGAATCGGGAACCCATTCGGAACTGGTCGAATTGGGCGGCTATTATGCCCGGACGGAAGCATTGCAGCGGCTCGAACGTTGATAGTCGGTTGCCCGGTTTGCCGGTAAAACGGATTTACGGGTCAAACGGGGTAACCAGCCAACTTGAAAACGAACAAACGCATATGTTCTTCAAGCAGAAAATTATTTCATGACCGACACAACCGACATCTTTGCCGAAAAACAGCTCGGCCGGTCCGGGGATTTCGGGCTGATCAAAAAACTCTACCCGTTTATTTCCCCTTACCGGGCGATGCTGGCATTCGCCCTGGTCCTGATCCTCGGGGTCACCCTTCTGGAACTGGCCATCCCATATGTGACCAAGGTGGCCATCGACCGTTACATCGTCCCCGAGCAGCGCCCGTCATCGGAAGAACCGTCCGCCAGTGGTGACCAGCCCCGCTACCTTTCCTTTAACCTGTCGGACCCCGCGGTCCGGGATATCGTGCGGCAATATCCGGCACTCTTCGAAACCGACCCACCCCAGGCCCGGATTACCTGGGAGAACCTGCGCCAGTTGCCCGACCCGACCATCCGGGAACTCCGTCACGACGACATCCGCGGGGTAACCCGGGCCGCCATGATCCTTTTCGTAATTGTCGGATTCAATTTCATCCTCAATTTCGCCCAGGTGATGCTCATGGAATACGCCGCACAGCGGATTATGCACGATCTGCGGATGCGGCTCTTTACCCATATCCAGCACCTGTCCATTCATTTCTTCAACCGCAACCCGGTGGGGCGACTGGTGACCCGGGTCACAAACGATATCCAGAACATGCACGAGATGATGACCTCCGTAATCATCTTCGTCATGAAGGACCTTTTCCTTGCCGCCGGGATTACGGTCGTCCTCTTTTCCATCGACTGGCGGCTGGCGCTCTCCGTTTACGCAGTGTTTCCCCTGGTCTTCTTCGCCGCCTGGCGTTTTGCCGGGAGAGCCCGGGAGGCCTACCGGACCCTGCGGGTCAAGGTCGCGGAAATCAACACCAAATTTTCCGAATCAATCGGCGGAATCCAGATCATCCAGAATTTCAACCAGGAAAAGAATAATTACCGGGTATTCCGGAAATTAAACCATGAGAATTACATCGCCGGCATGCGCCAGGTGAACGTGTTCGCCCTGTTCATGCCGTTTATTGAAATGATGAGCGCCATCGCCCTGGCCGTGGTCATCTATTATGGCGGCGGGCGGATTCTCGCCGGCCGGGTGAGCCTTGGCGAACTGGTGATCTTCATCTCCTACGTCCGGATGTTTTTCCGCCCGATCCGGGACATCGCGGAAAAGTACAATATTACCCAGAACGCCCTCTCCTCCGCCGAGCGGATTTTCCTCATCCTTGGGGAGACCGACCGGCTGCCGCAACCCGAAGCTGGCAAGGGTAAACCGGGCCCGGAATCGATCCGCGAGATTTCGGTTGAAGACGTCTGGTTTTCCTACCATCCCGACGAGCCGATCCTCAAGGGGATCTCCTTCCGGATGACCGCCGGGAAGACCCTTGCCGTGGTCGGCCAGACGGGTGCCGGAAAAACCTCCCTGATCAATCTCCTGGTCCGGTTCTTCGATCCGGATTCCGGCGCCGTGAAGGTCAACGGGATCGACATCCGGCACTTCGACGCCTCAGCGCTCCGTGCACGGATGGCCCTCGTCACCCAGGATCCGTTCCTTTTTTCCGGCACCATCCGGAACAACATTTTTGCCGGCGACGGCCAGCCGGACGGGGCCGAAATCGACCGGATTCTTTCCCGTGCCCAGTGCGCGGACCTGGTCCGTCGACTTCCCGGGGGAATCGACGCCGAACTCAACGAACGGGGATCGACCCTGTCGAGCGGCCAGCGCCAGCTGATCTCCATTGCCCGGGCCCTGGCAAAAGATCCTGATCTCATCATCTTCGACGAGGCCACCTCCTATGTCGACTCCGAAACCGAAGCGCGGATTCAGGATGCGATGGCCAACCTGATGGCGGATCGGACATCGATCATCATCGCCCACCGGCTGTCCACGGCCCGCCATGCCGACACAATCCTGGTGATGCACCATGGAAGAATTATCGAATCCGGGACCCATGAGGAACTGATCCGCGCCGACGGATTCTACTATCGCCTCGTGCAGGCCCAGAGCTGATCTTCCACGACTCCCCCAAATTCCAAAATCCATATCACAGCTGACGACCTGCGGAAGAACCCCAACATTTCCCGGGTCCGATACGATTATCGAATCAATTAGACGCAATCGAACAAGTTATGGTATAGAAGTTCCATTCTCCGTTTCTCTGTCGCCTGAACTATGCATTAATCGATTAAACTTTCAGTTACCCGATTAATTGGCATTTAACCACCTGTTACTTCAGCTATTTGTTGTTTATTCCAACCATGAGTCGATCGCATCCGGGTAAAAGAACGAATCGTTCACGGCGAATAGTTCAAATCGGCATAAAATTTGCTTCCATATAGAATCCCAAAGAAATCTGACTACCTCCCACCGTCAAGGCAGAATCAAAAAACGTTCAATCAGGACCGCCTCATGAGATCGTCGAATGCCACGGAAATACGGGGGGTCTGGTCCGCAAACAAAATGTTTCGAAAAGGGGACGTTAATGTCTCAAATTAGAAAACTTGCCGGCAGCCTGATCAGAGTGTTGTCCATATCCGCCTTTTCGGCGATCCTGGTAGGCCTATGGTCGAGCACGAGTTGGAGCGCCCTGACGGTCGAACTCGTCAATGGCTATAACCTCGTGGTCGACTCGAACGTCACCTCCCCTGCCACTTACGCTCCCAAGTCCGCGTATATTGGCGCACGGATTTGCAATACCGGCGCCACGACGCTCAACAACGTGTTTGTCCATGTCGGTGATTACATCGACGGCATGACGGATACGCCCGGTAATTACCCGATTGTGAACACGGATACCCAATCCGGTTCATGGAAAACCGCACACCCCCATCTCGCCGACACCGGGGAATATTCACTGACCCATGAAGCCAGTCATGACGACGCGACCCGCTTCATCAACTCCCTGGCGCCGGGTGAGTGCCGCATGGAATACTGGCTGATCTCCTACCCGCAATGCGTCAATGTCGATAAGGAATATCAGTGCCCCCCCTGTGACGTCAGCATCGCCGGCGGCATCAAGCCGGACGACGACCTGACCCTCAATTACGATATCTGGGCCACATCCACCGATATCGGCGTGCCGACGATTGAGACCGGCACACTGACCATGCGGAACGAAATCTCCGCATCGGCCAACAAGATCTGGCCCAACACCACCAGCAAGGTCCCGGACGATTACCTGCAGGCCATCGAATCGGTTCTGGGTTGGGGCACCCTGGGTCCCGACGGCCAGCCGCTGGGCGATTCCAACCCGGTCTATCCGGGGCAGCGGGTGATCACCACCCAGGGGATCTGGTACGATATGGGGAATGTGGGGGCGGGATTCGACAACGACGGGGACCTGATCCCGGATAAGAATGCCTGGATGCAACCCGTTGGGGATCCCGGTACATTTGATGCTGATTGTTTCCGCATGGTCAAGGCATACGGGCTGCTTGTCGTCAAGCTGAAAACCGGCGGCGAGCAGCTGATTCCTTTCGTGGACCGGCTCTATTTCATGAATATAGCGGACAACACCGGAGTGGTGGGGCTGGTCTATTACCAGTTCATCGCCACCGGAGAAGGATGCAGCGCGGCCATGACCCCTTACCAGGAGGCCGCATCGGGTTTCGATAACGAAAAATTCAGCGCCGATTACGGCATGAGCCTTGGATTGGAAAGCGGCTCCTTCGGCGCCGGCCTGGTCCTGGAGAAAACCGACGGCGTGTCCTCGACAAGCGCGGGGAGCAACCTGACCTATACCGTTTCGGCACCGAACAACACCGGGGTGAACCTCGGTGCGCCGGACATGGGAATGCCCCTGGTCTTCCGGGAACATGTCCCGGCGGGGACCACCTACGTTGCCGGTTCCGCCAGCAATGCGGCCAACCTGACGCTCCCGTCAGGCACGGGCACCTATTCCCAGGGCTATACCGATTCCGCCGGCAACCTGGATACCTGCACCATCAATTACAATATCACCGGTTCGGCCTACACGATCCTTTATTCAATCGATAACGGGATTAACTGGCGCACAACCGAACCCGTTCCGGCGACCGGGATCACGGACATTCAGTGGCTCCTGTTCACCACCATATCCCTGGACGGCGGCCATGACGGGACCGATTGCATTGCGCCGGACGGTGTTTTCGACAACGACATTCTCCAGACCTCACTTCCCGCCGGCAAAACCGCGGGCGTGAAGTTTCAGGTAACGGTCAACAGCAACTCAGTTCCCGTTATCTGCAATACGGCGCGGCTCACTTTCGGAAGTTCGGCCTCGGGAACCGAGGCCGAGGACTGCACCATGGTAACCGGAAACAACAGCATCAGCGGCACTGTTTTTCAGGACAACGGCGGCACCACTGGTTTTTTCGGAAATGGCGTCAAGGACGGGGATGAAGCGGGCGTGGGAAACGGCGCCAGCGGCGTGTATATGCAGCTGTATTACGACCTGAACGCGGACGGCAGGATCGACGGCGGTGACATCCTTTACACAACGGGAACCGCTGACGCCACTACCGGGGCCTACAGCTTTACCAATCTTCCGGACGGGCATTATATTGTCGTGGCCAAAAAATATGACGGCGATACCAGTGACGGCGCCGTCAACGCGGTAAACGATTATGCCGCGACAATGGGATGGGGGAATACCACCTACGACCCGAACCAGGCGCTCGGCACCGACCAGGGGATCATCAAAATGACGGAGGATTTCAACACCGTCATGCTGGCGGTCAACATCGATTTGGATTACAGCAGCGCCGGCCCGGACACCATACCAAACGTCAATTTCGGTTTTGCGCCGCCATTAGAGATAACCAAACGCGTGGCCGGCGGACTTACGACCGTTGATGAAGGGGATCTGTTCGATTATACGATCACCCTTGAAAATCGACTCCCCACCGTGGGACACCAGGGGGCGACCGGGTGTGAATACACCCTGTGGGCAAGAACCGGCGCGACCGGGAGCAATTCCACGGAATTTACAGACCCGGGCAATGCCTATGACGCATCGGGACCCAATCGGACCTATGCCTCCGCGGTGACAGCAAATGGCAGCAACAGATGGATATATGGAAACGCGATCAACTTTCCCGTTAAAGACGGCAACATTACCAAGGTGGAGGCGCTCTTCTTCGGTTTTTTCGATAATCCATTGACGGACGATCAACTGTCACTGACGGTCTACGATACCGGCACGACGAACAAAAACACCGGTATGATCAGCACTGTGCAAATCGACAGTTATATAGAGGAGCCGCCCGATCTTGATCCGTACAATGCCATTGCATGGAATATATCCGCATTGGACCCACACCCCGGTTCGGCTGGCGCCATCACCGACTGGACCTGGGCGGATTTCGGCGATCTCGACTTGGAAGTCAACCCGAGCAAATCCAGAGCCGGGGACCAGAACATTTTTTTCCTGGACGCCATCGGCTTGAGGGTCACCACTGATTGTGACTGCGAGGCGAACTCATCCACCACATTGAGCCCGGTCCCCCTGCAGGATACCTATGATGCCGCCCGGTTCTCGTTCGTTTCCGCCGATCCGCCCCCCACTTCGG
>Ga0209347_1003653_pt1 | contig 17468 bp, 10 predicted proteins | sample AutmiccommuBRH23_FD_187382 | JGI IMG/M metagenome (GOLD analysis project Ga0209347, IMG submission 187382) | Deep subsurface microbial communities from Mt. Terri, Switzerland - Autotrophic microbial communities BRH/23 (SPAdes) (version 2) | ecosystem: Environmental > Aquatic > Deep subsurface >...
GACTGGGAATGGAATACCCGGGACTGGCGGTCATCGGTCCCACGAAAAATGCCTGGACACTCGAGAATGTGATCACCCACGAGATCGCACATACCTGGTTCTACGGGGCACTGGGCTTCAACGAACGACGTTATCCCTATTTGGATGAAGGCCTCTCCTCTCATTATGAAGACCGGGAAATGGCTGATAAATATCCCGACAAGAAACTGTGGGAGATCATGGTGAAGACGAAGAAACAGGCCAGGTTCCTGCATGCAGATCAATTGCCTGCAAAAGCATTGCAGGAGCTGCAATGGCTTATCCCGGCCCGCAATAATACCGAGCAACCGCTTGATCTGCCTTCAACCGACTACAACCGGACTAATTACGGACAGATGGTTTACACCAAAACATCCATGGGCTTTACCTACCTGAGGGCCTATCTGGGCGATAGCCTGTTCGATGCTGCCATGCGTGATTTTTACCGGCAATGGAAATTCCGTCATCCCGGGCCTGCCGACCTGCGTGCTGCATTTGAGCATCGGACATCAGAGGAGTTAGGCTGGTTCTTCGATGACTTTGTGGGGACGACCAAACGCCTCGATTACCACATTGTGAGAGTTGAAAATCAACAACTGCTTGTCAGCAACAGGGGCGAGCTGGTGTCACCGCTGCTCATCGCCGGACTCGCGGGCGACAGTATCAGGTTTGAAAAATGGGTGGACGGTTTTACGGGAGAGAAATGGATAGATATACCGGAAGGTGATTATACCGAAATAAAGATCGACCCGAATCATGATATGCCCGAACGGTTTCGTCTCAACAACAACATCCGCACTTCCGGCCTTTTACTGAAATCCGATCCGGTGCAACTGCAATTGTTGACAGGCATCGAAGACCCGGAGAAAATCTCACTGATGTATATTCCGCTGCTCAACTGGAACCGTGAGAACGGTCTGATGGCAGGGGTAGCACTCTATAACGGTGTGGTAACACCCAAACCCCTGGAATACCTGTTTATCCCGTTTTATTCTTTCAATCGTACCAAACTGGCAGGATTCGGGAAGATGGCCTATCATTTCACGCCCTACAACAAGCTGATCAGAAAGGCAACGGTCACCCTGCAGGGTACACAGTTTGGCGCTCCCGGCGAACAGGACTACCGCAAGCTGATGGCAGGGATGGATATCCAATTCAGGAAAAACAAATCAACCAACCCCATTCAGCATAGCATGTACGGACGTTTTGTACTGGCTACCGATCTGAGTCAGTTATTACATCCGGAACCGGCAAAGATGAACCGGTTTGTTCAGGTTGGGTACCAACTACAAAAAGAAAGCCTGGTCAATCCCTACAGCCTGCAGTTATCTTTCGACGCCGGGGCTTCATTCAGCAAAACAGCCATAAATTTCAACTACACACAAAGTTATTCCGGGAAAAACAACGGGTTGGATATACGGTTTTTTGCCGGTGCGGTGCTGAAAAACAGCAGTTCAAATACCTTCCTTTTGTTTGCACCAGCGGGAAGAAGCGGCAGGGAACTCTATCTGTATGAAGGGATCTATCCCGATCGTTTCGCTGTTTTCCCCGGCTCATTTCTATCCAGGCAGATCTCTTTCACGGAAGGGGGATTGGTATCACCGGTAAACCAGGCGCTGGGATACAGCAACTGGCTTCTGTCTGTTTCTTTATCGAGCAGTCTGCCCGGCATCTTGTCCAAAACAGGGGTCAAACCGTTCGCAAATGTAGTATGGAACGATCACGGTTTATCAACCCGTTACGATTCGCCAATTTTTGCTGAAGCCGGATTAAAAGCCGGGATAGCGAACATTTTTGAAGTTTATGTTCCATTGCTGGTCACCCGGAACATTCGGTCTGTCTCCGGGCCGGTGAAAGAGCGGATACGTTTTGTGATCAATCTGGATCTCTCCAAACAAGGGAAATTGCTTATGGGTAATTAATTGCAAATGAATCACTCCAATATGAACCCAATCATTCGGCATTTCCGGTTATGATCGGTGGCAAGTATCACTTAAAAACAAAAAATTGCAACATTTCCGAATCAATCGTTGTTTAACTTTAAATCGTAAATAGAACAATCATTTACAGTCAACAAATAATAATCCTCTTATGAATATAAAAAGAATTTTTGGTACAGTGTTAACCCTGCTGGGTATTGGTGGCTTAATTTATGCTGCCGTAATGTTTGCCGGCCTGTCGGGTGGCACGCATGCGATTAAGGAAGTAATCGTATTTGGTGTACTGGGTATCATCTTTTTTGTATCAGGCATCAGTCTGGTGAAAACGGTGAAAGACGCCTGAACCGGTCCGATATCCTTTCAGCACTGATAAAAAAATCCCCGGAGAGATCATACAGTTGTATGTCACTCCGGGGAATCTTTCATTCGTTTCAGAAAACTATTTACCAGAATATGGCCTGGTCTTCGTCCGGCACCAAGGTACTTACATTGCGCTGCATCAGCATGGTCCCCTTACATCTATACGGGAAAACCATGTTTTCACTGGAAGCGTAGTCCTTATATCGGTACTCCATCGTCAGCGTAAAAAAGCGTTTGATGATATGTGGCCTGTCGATATCGAATTCCTCCTTTATCTCATACGTGGGGCTTCCGATTATCTCGAATTCCAGAGCCGGATTCTCCGCACTTAATACCAGTTTACCTTTTTTCACGTACAGGCCAGTGGATGCTGCGGTTTTTGGGTCTATCACTTCGGTAATCTCATCAGGTGGCAGAAATTCACATTTAATTTTGAAATCACCTCTGTTTTCTGCCAGCTCTTCAGTAATGCCCGCATAAAAGAAAATTGTGTTTTCATCCACGACCCGGGTCTCACGCGTACTGGCCGTCATATATTTGGTCGTATTGTCACCAAAATAAACATACATACTCCCTGCATTATAGATCCCTGAATAGTCGTTAAACGGCATGATCCAGAGCAGCGCTTTTTGTCGTCCCTTGTATGTGTTCAGAGAATAGGATGGATCCGGTAAGACAGTCATGGGCAGCACCCATTTCTCCACGAGATCCAATCCCGAAAACTTAAAGTTGATATCAAAGTGAGCTATATCACTGCCGGCCGGGATAAGACAGGTCTGTGAGGGTAACTCATAAAAACTCTCCGGCAATTGCTTGTAATATAAATCACTCCGGTCCGTATATTTGTCAAAATTCAAAAAATTCAGCGTATCATTATCCACACCGATACGCACAGTGTAATCCTTGTCATTTTTTTGTGATCCACTGACAATAACCGGTAGTTTAAAAGTGACGACCTGATTATCGGGTTTATATCTCAAATAAATGACAGACACGTCATCCCTGTTAATGGGCGCTTTCAATGATACCATCCTGGTATACAGTTCTTCTTCCCACTCATCATTACAACTTGAAAAGCTGACAAGCAAGGTGAATAGTATGGTCAGATAAAAAATTATTTTTTTCATACAATAAATTTATTTTTTCTTAGAATGAAAATTATTATTATCAAAGGAATGATCAGTCAAACGATGGCCAACCCGGTGCTTGTGTCAAACGGGCATTTCTTTTCAGTTCATCATAAGCAACCGGCCAGAAATATTTTTTCATGGACCAGGATGTCTGGACACTGGGTACCACTACCTGTTCATAGAAATATTCGCGGGATTCTTTCGGAACGGTTGTGTTACAACCATAGATCATCTGGCTTTCTTCCTCCGGAGCATCTTTCCAACGGCGCAGGTCATAATAGCGCTGGTTCTCACCTAAAAATTCAATCTGACGTTCCCGTTTGATCTCTTCTCTTAATGCATCAGGATTGGTATACGGATCTCCCATCCCGATTTCATCGAAATTCGGTACTCCTCCCCGTAAACGCACCGGGAGTATGGCAGCCTTCATCGTCGCAATATCACGTGCAATCGTATATGTTTCACTTCCGTCCCAGGATGCGATCTGATAGGACGTTGTTAATTCGTTCAATGCTTCGGCATACATCAGCAGGATGTCGGCATAACGAATCGCCGGATCCACTTTAGGATATACCGTGCCGTCCTTGTAGCTTTCCTTCGGATTTACGAATTTCATCATCCCGATACCCGTCGGGATCCAGCGGTCGTCGGTACTCACAATTTTCCTTCCATCATCTTCACCATAATAGTAGAATGTCTGAAAGTCGCGGTTATTTCCGTCTCTCGCACTTGTGTTGGACCAGTGTGCGCCACTGAAGGCCACCGATGCGTAAAAACGAGGTTCCCTGTTTGCATATTCCAGCCATACATCTTTTCTCAGATAGGGATATTCACCATCTGCCTGTGTAAATCCTTTCATGCTGGTCGCCCTGTCAAAAGGTTTTCCATCGTTCATCGCATACGCATCGCACTGTTTGCCGGTGATACCGTGACAGTTCCAGCCACCACCTTTATTTACCGGCATTTGGTGACGCGACATGGATTGTATTCCATATTCATCATTCAACTGGTTATCGCCACGAGAGAAGATTAATTCCGGATTTTCAGCAACGTAAAGATCTCCGTTAAACAAGGCACGGTATGAATCCAGCGGATCGATATCCTTCCATCCTCCTTCTTTCCACGTCTTCTCCGAATATACGGGATGATACGGAGCATCTATCGTTTTGGGATAGGCACCCCAAAGCCCCCCGTTGCTTCGTTTCGGAGCAACATAAATCTCATATTTACCTAATTTTATTACGTCTAAAGTTGCCGCTGCTGCTTTTGCCCATTTCGCCTCATCGTATACCTGGGCAATGAGTTGTTTACCTTTATCATCCACAAAGGCAGCCATCTCCGCGTTTCCGTTCATTAATGGACTGGCCCCGTACAGATAAGCTTTGGCACGTACAGCCAGGGCTGCACCTTTCGTAGGACGAGATGCGTTACGGCTACTACGGTCACTTTCCAATAACTCAGCTGCCAGTAGCATCTGTTCAGATATGTACTCCACGCATTCATCATAGGTATTTCTAGGATAGGCAAGATCTGAATAGGATGCCTCATAATCAAGTCCCTCATCGGGTAAAATAGGTACGGGCCCATATTTCCTCAACAAGAGCCAATAGAGATAGCCCCGAATGAAATAGGCTTGTCCCTTAAGATCCTTATACATCTCTTCGGTAATCTCATCACCCGGATGCACATTTTGAAGAAAAATAGAAGCCTGGCGGATACCTTCGTAGGATTGATCCCAGGGGCGAGCGATCAGTGCATTGACATTACCACCGTACTGCGGACCATATTGACCGAACTTATAATTGGAGAAGGAAATGCCGGCACCCCCTTCCGTGAAGATCATATCATCGGAGTAGTTGGTCAGCGTAAAGCGCACATGTCCAATTTCCAGGTTAAAGGAAAGGAGCTGATAGTAAGCGTTGGCCAGCCACTCCTCGGTATAATCCCGGCTGTTAAATATACGTTCCAGGTCCTGCCTGTCATTGAAATAGCGTTGCACATCCAGATAATCGGAACAGGACTGAATCAGCGTTCCCAGGCCGATGATAACACTTAATAGAATATATTTTCTTTTCATATGATTATTTCTTTTTGATACACAATATTTAAATATTGACGGTCACGCCAAATGTCACGGTTTTACCCAACGGATATTTCATCCCGTTGGAACTGCCCATTTCGGGATCCCATAATTTGAATTTCGAGAGCGTCAATAAATTCTGACCGATTAAATGAATTCTCACTCTGTCCAAATAGAACCGTGTGGTAAGTGCCTTTGGCAAGGTATACCCGATTTCCAGTGTCTTCAACCTTACATAAGAACCATCCCTGAGCCAGTATGTTGATGCGCGGTAATTATTGGAATTACCACCATAGCTCAATCGTGGATATTCGGCATTCGGGTCTTCGTTGACACCCAGGATCCATCGATTTGAATTTGCCATTTCTTCCAGTATATTTCCCCACTCGCCATTAATAAAAGGATAAACAGTATATCCGTCGATGAAGAAATTGGATTTCCCGGCACCCTGGAAATGCAGGTTAAAGTCAAGACCTTTCCATGTAGCGGACAGTCCCAGTCCATAAATCAGATTCGGCCGTGTAGTGGCACCGATCGGCACGATATCATCATTATTGACGATCCCATCTCCATTGATATCCTTGTATTTGATATCTCCGGGCATCACATCTCTGGAATCTCCAAAATCCTGACGTGGGCTGTTTCTGATATCTTCATAGTCTTCAAAAAGTCCTAAGGCAATCAACCCTTTGGCCTGATCAACACGAAAACCGGTACGGCGAAGGTATGGATAACGATTGACCATTTCATCCGCTTCCGTGATTTCGTTTTTGCTGTATGTCATGTTTCCACGCACCTGAAAACCCACATCCCCTATTCTTTCGTCAAACTTGAAGTTACCGTCGAAGCCTTCCGATTTGACACTTCCCACATTGGCAGAAGGATTCTGTCCCTGAATACCCACCATATCCGGCAGGAATGCTCTGTTCATATAGATTCCATCGCGCCGCTCATTGAAATAATCCACCGTCAGGCCGAACTTATCGCCCCAAAGGTAAAAGTCCATCCCGACATCGTGCTTTTTAGCAATCTCCCAGGTAACATTATTCGATGATACCCGTGTATAGGTCAACCCCGGATATCCGAATGCACTGTTCATATCTCCCCAGTTATAATAAACTGACTGACTTCCGGCACCCGTACTTCGGTCGTAATTGCCGAAATCAGCCAGGTAAGGGAAACGTGATGAAGAGTTGTCAGTACCTACCTCACCGTAAGAATAACGAATCTTCAGCATACCCAACCAATCGATATTGTCTTTCACGAAACTTTCTTCGGCAATGTTCCAGGCGGCCGAGTAAGCAGGGAAAAATCCGAATTGATGTCCCTTGGCAAAGTTTTCCGAACCGTTGTATCCGAAATTGTAATTGAGCAAATAGCGATTCATATACCCGTACGACAGGTTGCCGGCCAATCCCTGATGCCGACGGGCCACACCTTCCATGATATTCCCTCCGATACTGGAGGTATTGACATAGTTATCATGGGTGTATTTCAGTACACTGCCAATATTGTGGTTATCAAAGCTTCTCCCATAGGAAATCTCCGCTTCCACAAATTCCTTTCTGTCGCCCGACGCGGAGGAATACTGGGCTAACAAGCGCTCCGGAACCAATCGGTTAAATACAACCATACCGTCTGAATTGCGTTGACGTTCCGCTCTCCACATTTCTGGATTTTTCCTTCGTTGTATATAATTGTGATTGTACGTATCGTATCCGAAACGTCCGGTAAACTTCAATCCTTCCGTTATAAAATTAAGTTTCTGTTCCAGGGTTAAATTCGAATTGATTGTATTCTTCCATATCTCTGAATATCCTGTTTGTGTAGCCACCGTCCACGGATTGTATCTCCTTTCAAGCATCTCTCCCTCTTCCGACTGAATGACAGGCACATATCCATTGGAATACATCACCGGCATCGTCACAGGATTATAACCAAACACCGAATACCAGATATTATCGGATGTGGCACCGGCATGATTCGTTTTTTCCAGTGAACCACCAATTCCTACCTGCACCAGCGTAGAAGTCGTAATATTCATATCAATGTTCAACCGATAGTTATAACGCTGATAATTGGCATTTGTATCATATTCTTTCATGGTCTTGTCCACATGATACATCCCTCCCTCGTCAAGAAAACTACCTGATAAATAATATCTTGCTCTCGATCCTCCACCTTTCACACTCGCTGATGCACGGTAGGTCGGTGCACCATCTTTTAACAAAATGTTCATCCAATCCACATTGGGATAAATATCAGGATCCAGTTGTTCCCCAATCATCATTAACTCCTGATCGGAATAAACTGCTTTCTGATTACGGGAAATACGTGCCTCGTTTGCCATGGTTGCATACGTCAATCCGTCGACGAATTTGGGTGTTCTCGTCCGGGTCGTCCAGGTGTATTCGGATTTGGCATTCACTTCCACTTTTCCGTCATTTCCTCTTTTGGTGGTGATTAAAATAACACCGTTCGCACCGCGCGAACCATAAATAGCCGTTGCAGAGGCATCTTTCAGTACTGAGAATGACTCAATATCCTCAATGTTGAGCTCATCCATGCTCCGTTCAAATCCGTCCACCAGGATCAGGGCACTGGAACTACCCCCGAATGTGGAAATACCACGTATCCAGAATTCCGAGGTGTTGGATCCGGGCTGGCCTGAACGTTGCATAGCCAGCACACCCGCAACATTACCGACCAAAGCATTGGAAATACTGGAGACAGGGGTCTTCAGGGTTCCCACATCAACGGTGGTGATGGCCCCGGTTACGGTTACCTTTTTCTGCGGCCCCATCCCCGTAATCGTTATTTCATCCAGTGCTGTTGCTTTTGATTCCTGCATCGTGATATTCAATGTCATATCCTCATCTTTCACCAAATGCTCCTGGTTCTCGAAACCGAGATAGGAGAAGACGAGATACTGAAAGGATTCGAGTTCTATTTTGTACTTGCCGTCGATGTCAGTGGCAACGCCTAATCCCGGTTTTTCCTTCACGATAACGGTCGCACCGATCAAAGGAAGACCTTCCGAATCAACGATAGTGCCGGAGACCTCGACCGTCTTTTTTTGAGCAGATACGCCCATTGCATATAAGACTAAGCATAAAACGGACAGAATATATTTATTCATCTTTTTGTGTTTTTATTCCTTTTAGATTTGTACCATTGAATTATTCTACTGAAATAGTACGTATGCGTTTGTTCTCACGGTCTGCCACATAGAAGATCTCTTCTTCCTCATCATAACAGATACCTGTAGGCTCCCGGAAACGAGCTGTTTCGCGTGCTTCCCCATCAATCCAGCCCCAAACCTTACCATCGATACTTACGCTACCGCGCCCGGCAAAAGTGCTCACTTCACCGTCCGGGGTAACCTTCCGGATTGCATTATTGTTATGGTCACAGAGATAGAAATCATAGACATCTTCCTTACCTTGTGCCACATACTCTTTATTCTTCACAAATACCCCCTGCCGCGGTCGGTTAAAACGGGCAGAACTTCCTGGTGCATCAGCATATCCCGATCCTCCTCCAATATCCCCCACATGAAGTACGGAAGAAACCAGTTCTTTTTTCGTTTTATCATATGCACACCGATATACTCCATTAAAACCGGTCATATAGACATACATATCATCCGGGTGCCTGAACATAAACACATGATCGCTGGAATTCGCTTTCACACTGAATAACGCTTTTCCGTCCCACATCTGTGCTGCTTCATCATAAATAACACGGGCTTTATACACTTCTGATGACTGCCATGTATTGTAGAATATCGTACCGTCCTGCATCGACACGGCAGAATAGGAAGTCTGCGCATACAGATAGGGATACACTTTTCTGAAGCCTTCGTTACGAACGGAATAAAACATATTCGGCATCTGGTGTCTGTCGTTCCAGTTACCACGACCATTGTCATCCACAAAGAAGAGTGTATCTCTCGTAGGGGTATCAAATAACATTGACTTTACCTGATGCACTCCGGCTTGTCCCTTCATAAATACAGTTGAAACCTCTCTTGTCGTCAGATTGATTTTCCGAAGTGCCGCCAGATTCTCTTCATCAATACAATAGATAATTTTGTTCCCCTCTTCATCTATATCGAATTCGAGCCACCAGGGATGTTGAAATTCTGCTTCTTCAAAGGATCCGTTGATGATACTGGAAGAATTGGTCTGAGGATCCACTTTACCCGTTAGGGTATTCACCTGCAAAGCGGATTGGAGTATAAAAAGATCTTCAAACTGGTGTTCTTTGATCACTTCACCCTCCTTATCCTTAATCCTGACAATTACATCCCCGCGATTGGATCGCCGGGGTGTCATCACACAGATTTTTGTACCGGAAGAACCAATGACAGGAGCAGTGATACCTCCCATGGTAACTTCGATTTTTGAGATGTCCGTACCGAAATTGTCCCCCTCAATGAATACCAGAGTGCGTACCGGACCTTCTTTGGGTGAGAAATCAGTAATCACAACCGGCTTCGAAGAATCTGCATAAACAATGGGTTTTGCACCATCGTATCCTCCTTCTTCACTGCAACTTGTAGCACCAAAACCTATTGCCAATAATGTAGCAATACAAATTGATAATAACTTTCTTTTAATTTTTTTGTGCATTTCAGTAATTTTTTAGAAAAATGTATATATAAATGATGAACCTTGGCTTATGTCAGTAGAAATATATTTTCAGAACTTTGCATCGTTTTTTCATAAAATCATTCTTCTTGTGGAATGAACCGGGTTATTTTCAGGGAAAAATGAGATACCGAAGTATTATACAACAATTGTTAATATCTAAATAACGCTTATTCTTTCATAATAAGCAACTATCCATAAAACTCAGGAATAGAGATCGATAAATTCAAAGAAACAAAGTTTGACGGAAACAGGAAAACATGTAGCACCATTGAATTCATGAAAATTAGATAAAATTTGTATAAATTAATCTGGGTGCAAAATTAATCAATAAATTGTAATAAAAACACTTTTTTCTGACAAAAATCAAACTATTCACTGATATATTTATAAACAACTGATTTTCTGCTTCCTTAAAGTATTTTATTTGCCGTCGGAGAAAGGGATTCTATCCGTTGGCTGCTACCCACGTCAAATCTAAAAGGATAATAGTTGGAAAAATAGTATCTTTGCCGGAAATTCAAAATTACGATCTATTCTTCTTAAAGTGAAAATGAATGATGAAACAAAATGCAAACTGTACCTACTCAACGATACAGCTGTTCTGGCTGGTTGTGCTCCGGGTATTCATCGGCTGGTATTTCCTGTATGAGGGATTGGCCAAGGTGCTCTCTCCCAAGTGGACAGCCTATGGCTACCTGATGGATTCGAAAGGCCTGTTCGCCCCCCTCTTCAGGATGATCGCCGAGAACCCCGATCTGATGGCCATCGCCGATTTTATCAATATCTGGGGTCTGACGCTCATCGGGCTGCTACTGATCCTGGGACTGTTCGAGAAGGCAGGCTATATCGGCGCTGCGCTACTCCTTACATTATACTACCTGTCACATCCCCCGCTGCTGAACGCGGCATACCTGCTGCGTCCCGAGGGATCATACCTATGGGTGGACAAGAATCTGATCATGCTGGCAGCCACCATTGTACTGCTTTATTTCCCCACCTCGGGCATCATCGGACTGGACAGCATCATGAACAAAAAAATCAAAAAGAGATGAGCGAAAACAACATACCCCTGAACGAAGCACAAAACAATCAGGACAAAGAGAACCACAAACCGGTATCGCACGGCAGACGCGATGCCATCAAGGCAATGGCCACCCTACCCGTCCTGGGAGCCATGGCATATGGTGTTTACCGGAAAAGAAAAAAAGAGATGGGTAACCTCACCTCTGCCAACATGTTCCATTTCAAAACCGACAATACTCCCCTTGCCCCTTTGTCATCCGACGGGAAAACCGTCCGCCTGGGCATCATCGGGGCAGGTATCCGGGGGAAACAGCTGATGATTGGCCTCGGTTTTGGCACACCTGAATACGTAGAAGGACTGATAGAAGCCGAGAAAAACAATCCCGGTAGCAACCGGTACAAGGATTTCAGGGAACAGGAGGATCTCAGGGTGGTTGTTACGGGCGTATGCGACATTTTTGATGTACACGCGGAAGAGGCGATGGCAGCTGCGGCCAACATTCACCGGGAAGGGGTGAACGGCAAATACGGAGCGAAACCCAGAAGATACCTCCATTACAGGGATCTGCTGGCAGCGGAGGATATAGATGCAGTGATCATTGCGGCTCCCGACCACTGGCACGGACAGATAGCCATGGACGCGGTGAGAGCCGGTAAGCATGTCTATCTCGAGAAACCGATGTCGTGGACCGTCCCCGAGACCTATGCCCTGCGTGATGCGGTGAGACAGAGTGGCGTGGTTTTTCAGCTGGGACATCAGAACAGGCAGGTGGAAGCATACGGCAGAGCCCGCGAGATCATAGAGAAAGGGTTGCTGGGCCCCATATCGCTGATCGAGACAGGCACCAACAGAAACGACCCCAATGGTGCGTGGGTCTATCCCATTCATCCGGATGCGAGCCCTAACAGCATCGACTGGCAACAGTTTGAAGGTAATCCCGACAGGGTGAAGGAGTATATGGACTACATGACATCCGCAGGACTGGCAAAATATGTAGGGCCGGAACCACGTGACAAGTTCAGCCTGGAACGATTCTTCCGCTGGCGTTGCTGGTGGGATTACAGTACCGGACTGAGCGGAGACCTGCTCACCCATGAGTATGATGCGATGAACCAGATCCTCCACCTGGGTATTCCTTCCTCAGCCACCTCTTCGGGGGGCGTGTACTTCTTCAGGGACGGCCGCACCGTCCCCGATGTGCTGCAGACAGCGTTTGAGTTCTCCGACAGAGGTTTTACCATGCTCTATTCGGCCACACTGGGCAGCCAGTTCAGCAGGAGCAGGAAGATCATGGGACATGATGCCACGATGGAAGTGGGTAACACACTGACCGTGACCATCGACCCACGGTCACAGCAATACAAGGAGAAAATCGACAATGGCACGATAAAACCCGGGGAACCGTTCTATCACTACATGCCGGGCAAAAGTATCGACGCGGTCAGCTCAGCCACAGAACTCTATTTTGCAGAAAGAGGCCTGTTATATTCATACGTAGACGGCAAACGATACAACACCACCTATCTGCACCTGCGGGAATGGCTGGAGTGCATCCGTTCCGGGAAGAAACCCTCCTGCAGTATTGATGAGGGATTCCAGGAGGCCATCACGGCTCATATGGGCACCAGGGCCTATCTCGAAGGGCGCACCATGTACTGGGATGCAGACAAGGAGGAGATCACACGGGGTTAACTGATCCTTCCCCAGTCATAGCGGTTACCGCTCAGGCGGCTCAGTTGCTGTTTCAGTACAAGGTGACCGGGCTGCGCCAGTTTCGGATCATTTTCGATGAGTGCTTCCGCGATCTCGCGTGCACGGAAGAGGATGGCATTATCCCGCACCAGGTCGGCTATACGGAGGTTGAAGGGGATGCCGCTCTGCTGCGTTCCCTCCAGGTCGCCGGGGCCGCGCAGCTTCAGGTCCGCCTCGGCAATCACGAAGCCGTCGTTGCTCTCGGTCATGATCTCCATCCGCCTGCGGGTATCGGAGGAGAGCTCATAGGGAGTGATCAGCACGCACCACGACTGATCTGCACCGCGTCCTACCCTGCCCCGTAGCTGGTGCAGCTGTGAGAGACCGAAACGCTGTGCGCTCTCAATCACCATCACACTGGCGTTCGGCACGTTCACCCCCACCTCGATCACCGTGGTGGAGACCATGATCTGTGCTTCGTTGGCCACAAACTGCCGCATCACCTCATCCTTCTCCACAGCCTTCATCCGCCCGTGCATCTTGCAGACGGTGTATTCGGGGAAAGCCTCCCTGATATGCGCATAACCCTCTTCCAGGTTCTTCAGGTCGAGCGTCTCGCTCTCCTCGATCAGCGGATAGACGATATATGCCTGTCGTCCTGACTGAATCTGTTTACGTATAAACTGATAAAGCTCACCCCGTTTCTTGTCGTAGCGATGCACCGTCTGCACCGGCTTTCGCCCCGGGGGCAGCTCGTCGATCACCGAGACATCCAGGTCACCGTAGACGGTCATGGCCAGCGTACGGGGGATGGGTGTGGCGGTCATCACCAGCATATGCGGCGGCTGCTGGCTCTTGGCCCACAGCCTGGCCCGCTGCACCACACCGAAGCGGTGCTGCTCATCGATCACCACGAAGCCGAGGTTACGGAACTGCACCACATCCTCTATCAGGGCATGGGTGCCGATCAGGATATCGATCTCCCCCGACTGCAGCCCGGCATGAATCACCGCCCGCTCTTTCTTTTTCGTGGAGCCCGTCAGCAGCGCCACCCGCACGTTCATTTCCGAGAGCATCTGCGTAAACGTCTCCAGATGCTGTGAGGCCAGTATCTCGGTGGGAGCCATCAGGCACGACTGGAAGCCGTTATCGAGCGCTATGAGCATACACATGACCGCCACCAGTGTCTTGCCACTACCCACGTCGCCCTGCAGCAGCCGGTTCATCTGCTTCCCCGATGCCGTGTCGCGGCGTATCTCCCTGATCACCCTCTTTTGCGCGTTGGTCAGCGGGAACGGAAGATGTTTCTGATAAAATGAATGGAGGTGGTTGCCCACTTTCGGGAAGACGAAGCCGTTCAGCTTTGCTTTCCTGTCGGAGGCGTAGCGTACAATGTTGAGCTGGATGTAGAAGAGCTCTTCAAATTTAAGGCGGAACTCGGCATCACGCAGCAGATGGGGTGTCTTCGGGAAATGGATATTCTCCACCGCATCGTGAAAGGAGGTAAGCCCGGCCTGTGTGATCACATCGGGGGAGAGCGTCTCGGGCAGCCTTTCTTTGATCAGTCCAAAAGCGTGCTCCATGATCTTCTGCATCGCCCGGGAGTTGAGATAGTGGTTCTTCATCTTCTCCGTGGTGTTGTACATCGCCATCAGCCCACCGGGACGATCCGCCTCATCCATAAAAGGGTCGATATCGGGATGGGCAATGTTCCACTTGCCGTTGAAGAGAGCCGGCTTCCCGAAGACGATGTACTCCTGATTCAGCTTATACTTGCTTTCGATAAAACGTACCCCCTGAAACCAGACCAGATCGATGAAACCGGTACCATCGGTAAAGTGTGCCACCAGACGTTTACGCCTGCCTTCACCAAAAGTCTCGAAAGCAGTGATCTTCCCCTTCAGCTGGATATAGGCCATCGAGTTGTCGATCTCATGGATGTAGTAGATACGTGATCGGTCCACATAGCGGTAGGGGTACCAGCGCAGCAGATCACCCAGCGTGAAGACATCGATCTCCTTTTGCAGGATCTCTGCTCTCCGGGGCCCTACGCCGGGGATAAACTGTATTTCGGTCTGAAGAATATGCATGCTGTTACGACTTACTTCAAACAGTGAATGACTGCTCCCGCTGATGCCCTCTGTTTCGTCACGCCGGCATGGGATTACAGGTACAAACCTGGTTGGGTATCCCTGCAAAAGTAATCAAAAATGAGGAACAGTTCAACCGTTCCTCATCTCTTATTGATCTGATGCCATATGTTCCCATGGGTAATTCCACGCGGGTGTTACCATGCAAACAGCGGATATTGCTTCATGGTTGCATTCACTTTCTCCCGCACCATGGCAATCGTTTTCCCATCCTCCACGTTCGAGAGAACAGTATCGATTAATTCGACAATTTCACCCATTAGTTCATCTTTTGCGCCACGCGTGGTGATGGCCGGCGTGCCAAAACGGAGGCCGGAAGTCTGGAAAGGCGACCGGCTGTCGAACGGCACCATATTCTTATTGGTCGTGATATCGGCTTCCACCAGTGCTTTCTCTGCCACCTTACCCGTCAGATCGGGGAATTTCGTCCGCAGATCCACCAGGATGCAGTGATTGTCCGTTCCACCGGAAACCACGTTATAACCCTTATCCATAAACGCCTGTGCCATCACGGCGGCATTTTTCTTCACCTGGGTCTGGTAGGTCCTGTATTCCGGTTGCAGCGCCTCGTAAAACGAGACAGCCTTCGACGCGATCACATGCTCCAGCGGCCCTCCCTGCATGCCGGGGAAGACTGCCGAGTCCAGCAGTGCCGACATCATCTTTACCTCTCCTTTGGGAGTGGTGATGCCCCAGGGATTCTCAAAATCCCGGCCCATCAGTATCACACCGCCGCGGGGCCCGCGCAGTGTCTTGTGGGTGGTGGAAGTAACGATATGTGCATGTTTCAGCGGGTTCTCCAGCAAACCTGCCGCGATCAGCCCCGCCGGGTGTGCCATATCCACCATGAAGATGGCACCGATCTCGTCAGCCACCTTGCGGATGCGGGCATAATCCCATTCGCGTGAATAGGCCGATGCACCGGCAATGATCAGTTTGGGCCGTTCGGAGCGGGCCACAGCCTCCAGCTGGTCGTAGTCCACCCGCTGATCCTCTTCGCGTACGTTGTAGGCGACCGGCCTGAACATCAGCCCCGAGAAGTTGACAGGAGAACCGTGCGAGAGGTGTCCGCCGTGTGACAGGTTCAGCCCCAGAAAGGCATCTCCGGCTTTCAGGCATGCCAGGAAAACAGCCGCATTGGCCTGGGCTCCCGAGTGAGGCTGCACGTTTGCCCATTCGGCACCGAACAGTTCTTTCAATCGGTCGATCGCCAGTTGTTCACTCAGATCAACCACTTCACATCCGCCGTAATAACGTCTGCCGGGATATCCCTCGGCATATTTATTGGTCAGCACCGATCCCATTGCCTCCATCACCTGTTCACTTACGAAGTTCTCAGAGGCAATCAGCTCAATCCCTTTCAGTTGTCGCTCGCGCTCTTTCCCGATTATATCAAAGAGTTGTGTATCTTGTTGCATTATTTGATTATTTATTCGTCATATATCCTGCAAAGTTAAGGAACATTTTCGTTTAGCAATGTAAGCAGAGGACAAATTTATTTGGACTATGCTATTGCGAGAAAATGCCTAACGCTTGTGAACATTTCGTTTAGCAATGTATGAAGAAGATAAATTTACCTATAATCCCTGCCCGTATGGACCCGTACCTTAACCAATGCTAAAAAAAACCGTTGCCACATTATCCTGCAAATATGGACGGGTAAACAATGTCAATCGTCCCAAGTACAGCACCACCTCTGGGTATAACGGTGATGGTTTACTGACGCTCGAGACCTCAACCATCAGCACATCAGCTCCGGATTTTAGCAAATATTTTTTTGTTCATTAGAATTAAGTAGATATATTTACCACCGCAATCTTAAAACAATCAGATAATGAAAAAAACAATCTTAATTCTGCTGTTTACCGCGGTTACCCTGGCAACAGCAAAGGCTCAGCACAGCAATTACATTCGTATCTCCGGTGATGCCGGACTCGTAGTGAATACAGATCGGGATAAAAAATTCGGTTTAGGCGGAACAATCAGCTGGCTCACACGAGACAACCTCCTCTCCCAAAACCCGGACAACTATATCACCTTGAGCATCAAAGGATTCAACAATCCCTATGGAGACGGCAAATTTCTGGGCAGCCTGTTCAACGATAAAGATGATGCATTCAACTATATCATGCCACTGGCAGGCTATCGCCTGACACAACAGGGCGTTGCTGACGGTCTTTTTGTTGAACCACGCATCGGCGCTGTGTTTGGTGCCAGCGGATATACCGGGTTTGCGTTCTCTCCCCTGGCCGGTTATGCCTGGCAGCATTTCGATTTCTCCCTTTACTGTGATATGGGCTTTGGCAGCCAAAGCAGCGCCATACACAAGAAAAATTTCTTCACCCCCGGCATCAGCATCGGCTACAATATCGGCTTATGACGATTCTTGTTTAAACGCTGCCAGCAGGTTGGGCACGAG
>Ga0209347_1003654_pt1 | contig 17459 bp, 12 predicted proteins | sample AutmiccommuBRH23_FD_187382 | JGI IMG/M metagenome (GOLD analysis project Ga0209347, IMG submission 187382) | Deep subsurface microbial communities from Mt. Terri, Switzerland - Autotrophic microbial communities BRH/23 (SPAdes) (version 2) | ecosystem: Environmental > Aquatic > Deep subsurface >...
ATTGTTCTTTGTATTCGATTTCTTCATCCTTGACACTGATGCAATTCTTCATACGATTGTAACAAAGTATTCACCAGTGGTCATATTCTCGCTGTTTTTTACTTCTGAAATGCTGATGGGTATTCTGCCTCCTGAAGTGTTCATTGCCTGGAGTTCTAAAACATTAAATCCCTGGGTTCATATTTTTCTTTTCAGTACGTTATCATATGGAGTAGGAATATTATCTTATTATCTAGGGAAGGTGCTTATAAAGGTTGGGGCAGTAAAAAAATTCATTGAAGTAAAGATTGCAAAACATATTTGTAATTTAAGAAAGTGGGGCGGTTTTTTTATATTTGTGGGTGCCATGCTTCCACTTCCATTTACTTTGGTTAGTATTGCCTCCGGACTCATCAACTTTAAAATCAAATATTACATGGCATGGGCCTTATTCAGGTATGTAAGGTTCTTTGCTTATTCTGTTGTTATTTTCAAAATTATATAATTCATTTCATCAATCCTTGGGTTATAGGGTATGAAAAGCTGACCGGAAAATCAGCAAACAGGCTACTGGTCTTTCAGTATTTACTCCTGCCAGATGCTTCAGATGATATTCTACCTTTACAACATAATATAAGGTGCGTGTTAATACAGGCAGACCGTCAACACAATGTTACTCAATGCCAACGGCGCTGCCCTCAAAAATGACAACGATGAAGGTTAACTGGAGCAAACTCTTTTCCCTTTCGGTAACAGATGATGAATATTTTGACGACGGTCAGAATAAGATCGAACTCGTTGGATGCAAAAAAGATCATCAGGTTTGCCTGAATTATTTGCCGGGAATAAACAGATTTCTAAAAGAATCAGATATTTATTTTCGCGACAGGGATTATACCCGTGCAGTAGAAGCACTGGAAAAAGCTTATGATATAACCCTTAAGCTTCAGAACACCGATTGCTCCAAATGTGCCGGTTTATTTCGTTCAACCATCCTCAGTTCCCTGGAGGAAATGAACCAGGAACTCCAGGGTATGTCGAAAGGATTATTTCGTACGGACAGGTATCAGTCGAGCAGCATTAAAGTTGAACGATTATTAATAAAGTACAAAAATATTGGGGACTCAAAAACAGAATCTTTTTACACCAAGGAAAAAGAGAAGTTTATTTTTTTGCAACCGGTTTAATACCCGGAACCTTTTTCAACCTAAAGTAGAATGTTTTCCAAAAAAGAAAGGTTGCCTTACGGCAACCTTTTATTTTTTGTAGTTGAGCGGGAAACTGAATTTCCCTATGTCCATCATGACAGGCTTCTCACCCGTTCTTTTACCTGAGCGAGAAACGGGACTCGAACCCGCGACCCCGACCTTGGCAAGGTCGTGCTCTACCAACTGAGCTATTCTCGCATTTTATTTATATTCCACTTTGCGAACCCAACCATGGCATCCGTCAGCCGACGGACTACCAACCGAGCTATTCCCGCAACTATTTTATTGTACCCGGAGGGGGACTTGAACCCCCACGGCCGATAAGGGCCATTGGATTTTAAGTCCAACGTGTCTACCATTCCACCATCCGGGCATCCCTTAAATTTTTAGCAAAAAAAGAACTTTTTTTTATGTGCTTTGAGCGAGAAACGGGACTCGAACCCGCGACCCCGACCTTGGCAAGGTCGTGCTCTACCAACTGAGCTATTCTCGCAATTTTATACTGTTAAAGAACCTGCTTTGGAAGCGATGCAAATATATTGCTTATTTTTTGTTATCGCAAAATATTAAAAAAAAATTGCCTCCCCTTTCGAAACTAGCGCAGTCCGGTAATTTTCTTGATGTCGTTCAGCTTATTAAGTGCTTCAATGGGTGTGAGGTTATTTATATCGAGGTGTGCAATTTCATCCCTGATCTGTTTGAGTACCGGGTCGTCGAGCTGAAAAAAGCTGAGCTGGATGCCTTCGCGTTTACTGCCTATTTCATCGAGAGGTTTTGAAAGGGCTTCAGCTTCTTTTGTTCCTTCAAGCTTTTTAAGAATCTGTCCGGCACGTTGTGTGACAGATTTAGGCATTCCGGCCATTGCTGCCACATGTATCCCGAAGCTGTGGTTGCTGCCCCCCCTTACAAGCTTCCGCATAAATATAACTTTATTGCCTGCTTCCTTGATGGTGACATTGTAATTCTTCACCCGGGGAAAGGAGCTTTCCATTTCATTCAGTTCATGGTAATGTGTTGCAAAAAGTGTCTTTGCCTTTGCCCGTGGATGCTCGTGCAGGTACTCCACTACCGACCATGCAATTGAAATGCCATCGTAAGTAGAGGTCCCACGCCCCAGTTCATCAAACAAAACAAGGCTCCTGTCGGAGATATTGTTCAGAATGCTTGCAGCCTCATTCATTTCAACCATAAAAGTGGATTCGCCAAGTGAAATATTGTCGGAAGCACCCACACGGGTAAATATTTTATCCACAAGCCCTATCCTTGCCGATTCAGCAGGAACAAAGCATCCCATCTGTGCCAGTAATACAATAAGGGCTGTTTGCCTGAGCAGGGCTGATTTACCGGCCATATTCGGACCTGTTATAATAATAATCTGCTGCTCATCCTGGTCAAGATACACATCGTTTGCAATATAAGACTCACCTATGGGAAGTTGGTTTTCTATCACCGGATGGCGGCCGTTTCTAATGTCAATTACCTTGTCTTCATTAATTTCCGGCCTGAAGTATCCGTAATTTTCAGAACAGGATGTAAATGACAGCAGGCAATCAATTTGTGCTAGAATATGTGAATTAAGCTGAATGGCTGAAATATATTCTGACAGGGCAATTACAAGATCGTTGAAAAGACGGGCTTCAAGTGCCTGGATTTTTTCTTCAGCACCCAGGATCTTCGATTCATATTCCTTTAACTCTTCTGTAATATATCGTTCGGCGTTCACCAGTGTCTGCTTACGTATCCAATCGGATGGCACTTTGTTTTTATGAGTGTTACGAACTTCAAGATAATACCCGAACACATTGTTGAATCCTACTTTCAGTGATGGAATTCCATGATTGTCACTTTCCTTCTTCTGAAGTCGGGCCAGATAGTCCTTTCCTGAATAAGCTATTTCCCTCAGTTCATCCAGTTCAGCCGATACTCCTGGTGAAATGACCCTTCCTTTATTCAGAAGGGCAGGTGGGTCAGGAACAACTTCCCTGTGAATCTTTTCCCTAATCAGATCACATGGATTTAGTTGCCCTGAAAACCGGTTCAGGCTTAGGTTTTCTGCCAATGCACAAGCAGCTTTTACCGGAGCAATTGCAACTAAAGCATTTTTTACCTGTACTATTTCGCGGGGACTGATTCTTCCCACAGCCACTTTTGACACCAGGCGTTCCAGATCTCCAATCAGCCGCAGGTGATCCTCCAGGTTCTCCTTTAAATCAGGGTGTTTCATGAAATACTCTACTGCATTCAGGCGTTCATTGATAGGGCCGATATCCTTCAATGGCAGGGCCATCCAGCGTTTCAGCAGCCTGGACCCCATTGGGGTAATGGTTTTATCGATTACCTGGAGCAGTGATTTACCGCTTTCATGAAGGGGTACAAACAATTCAAGGTTCCTGATCGTAAAGCGGTCAAGCCACACAAAATGATCTTCGGCAATACGGCTTAATCCTGTAATATGTTTTACCTGGTGATGCTGAGTCAGGTCGAGGTAATGCAGAACAGCACCTGCAGAAATAATGGCAAGCGGCAAATTCTGGATGCCAAATCCCTTTAGTGATGATGTTTCAAAATGACGAGTCAGCCTGTCGAATGCTGTTTCGCTGCTGTACACCCAATCGTCGAGATGGTAAGTATAGTACTTGTTCCCAAAAATTTCACTGAACTCATGTCCCCTGCCTCTTTGATACAGAACTTCCTTGGGCTGGAATGAGCTAAGCAGTTTGTCAATATATTCAAAGCTTCCTTCTGCTGTCAGGAATTCACCGGTTGAGATATCCATAAAAGTGACTCCTGCCATTTTACGATCAAAATGTACAGAGGCAAGGAAATTATTCTCCCTGTTATCGAGCAGATTGTCATTAATCGAAACCCCTGGTGTTACCAGTTCAGTAATACCACGCTTGACAATGTTTTTTGTCATTTTGGGATCTTCGAGCTGTTCACAGATGGCAACCCGCTGGCCTGCCCTCACAAGTTTGGGCAGATAGGTATCAAGCGCATGATAGGGGAAACCTGCCAGTTCAACATAACTTGCTGCCCCATTGGCACGGCGAGTAAGGGTGATACCCAGAATTTCTGCTGCCTTGATGGCATCTTCCCCAAATGTTTCATAAAAATCACCCACCCTGAACAGCAGGATGGCATCAGGATGTTTCCCCTTGATTTTATTGTACTGCTTCATCAGGGGCGTTTCTGCATATTTTTTTACCTCTGTCATCAGAAACAAAGATAACAGTTTGCGTTTCCCAACAAAACCTGTGACACCTTCTATTTTTCAACATTCCTGCAGAAGAAAAGAGAAGGAGGAAGATAACCCCTGTGAGACGAAATGCCTTATAGTCTCTAAAGTCATTAAAGTTCTTTCCCTTTAAAACATAGATATTGAATTCATTTTAAATTAACCAAGATAATTTACGACATTTCAATCTTTTTTTTGATCTTTGCCCAAGAATTATAAAGGGGAAAGATTATGAGTTGTGCAGGATGTTCGTTCAATAATTCATTGACAGAAGAAAAAACAGATGTATATAACTGGCTGAATGATTTACCGGAAACTTCAGACCAGTCTGATATAATAGAAGTTAAATTCAAAACCACGCGAAAGGAATTTTTCAGGAATACAGAAGGACTGCCACTGAAACGGGGGAATATTGTAGTAGTGGCCACTTCACCGGGGCATGATGTTGGTGAAGTTACCTTAACCGGATACCTTGCAGAAAAACAATTCGGAAGGAAAGTAAAGAATCCCTCCAGATACCAGTTGAATCCCGTATTCAGGAAAGCTTCCGACAACGACCTCATCATTTTACAGGAAGCACGCAGCAACGAAAAGCCAGCCCTTATCCGCTCCCGTAAAATAGCCTCAGAGCTGGGACTTGACATGAAGATCGGGGATGTGGAATACCGTGGCGACGGCAAAAAAGCAATCTTCTATTACCTTGCCGATGGCCGTGTGGATTTCCGGGAGTTGATTAAGCTCTATGCAAGGGAATTCAGAATCAAGGTAGAAATGAAACAGATTGGTGCACGGCAGGAAGCCGGACTGATAGGCGGCATAGGTTCATGCGGCAGGGAATTGTGCTGTTCGAGCTGGCGTACCGACTTTTCAAGTATCTCATCTGATGCTGCGGAAAAACAGGGACTTTCTGCTTCAGCTCAACGCCTGGCAGGTGCGTGCGGCAAATTAAAATGCTGCCTGCTTTATGAACTGGATGCCTATATGGAAGCACGACAGGAATTTCCTGAGCAGCTGATGTATCTTGAAACTGCAAAAGGTTTGGCTAAACCTTTAAAAACAGATTATCTCAAAAAAGAAATCTGGTTCTCAGTTGCCGGGGATGTTACTTCCGGTGCTTTTGCCCTTTCCCTGAAGGAAGTGAAGGATATTATTCAGAAAAACAAACGCGGTATCAAGCCTGAAATTAATAACCCAAAGCCAGTTGAATCTGAAGAACAGGGGTGGCAATCAATAAACAATGAACGTATTGATCGCTTTGAAGAAAAAAAGAAACCGCGTAAGAATAAAAATCGGAGGAAAGCGGGAAATTTTATCCAGGTTAAAACAGCCAAAGAATAGAGACCGGTTAAATCTCTGCTCCAATATAGTGTCTGATTTTACCCCTCAGATCATTCAGCAAAACCGGTTTGGCCAAATAATCATCGCAACCGGCACTGAATGCTTTTTCCCTGTCTTCCTTCATGGCAAAAGCTGTCTGGATGATGACAGGCAAATGGGGAAATTCCGATTTGATGATACGTGTTGCCTCAAATCCACTCATTTCCGGCAACCGCACATCCATCAGTATTAAATCGGCATGGTTTTTCCTTAAGTATTCAATTCCTCTTAACGGGTGAATGAAATTGATGTTTTCACAGCCCACCAGTTGTGATACTGTTTTTATATATTCAATACTTACGGGATCATCCTCAAACGATACAATTACTCCTCCCCTTGATTTTACTTCGGTAGCAGCAGGAATATTCTTAACAACTGGTTTATAAGTGACTCCTTTCTCCCTGGGAACTGGAATAGAAACATAAAAGGCAGAACCTTTCTGCGGAGCCGATTTTACCCAAACTTTTCCCCCAAGTCTTTCAATAATTCCTGCAACTATGGGCAGTCCAAGGCCTGTACCTTCATATTGCCTTGAAAATCCTTCTTCCACCTGCCTGAAGTTTTCGAAAATAACATCTGTTTTACTTTCTTCAATACCTATCCCGGTATCTTTTACAAACAAAACAAGGTCCCCATCTTCTGAATCAAAACAGCCAAATTCCACTGAACCATATTCTGTGTACTTAAAGGCATTGTCCAGCAAGTTCTTCATCACCTGAAACAACCTGTTCTTATCAGAGTAGAGCTTTTCACAGCACGCACTGCTGCAATTCAGCAACCTGAATTTTATATTACCCAGCTGATCTTTTTTCTGAACCTTAAAAAGTACGTATAATTCATCAAGCAATTCATAAAGATTAAACCTGGAATACTCAACTTTCAGCTGGTTCGACTGGATCAGTGAAATATCAATGATATCATCGATGACAGTTGTAAGCCTTTGACCACAGTTTTCTATAATCCTGCCATAATATTCAAGCTGGGACGGATCAAAATTTCCTGAACAGATGAAACTTGAGAATCCCAGTATACCATTTAGCGGAGTGCGTATTTCATGGCTCATATTTGCAAGGAACAACGATTTGAGCCTGTCGCTTTCTTCAGCTTTTAACTTGGCTGACCGGAGGTCTTGCTCCATTTTTTTGCGATGAGTAATGTCATGGCCTATTCCTACCAACCCTGTAATCATCCCGTGTTCATTCTTCAGGGGAATTTTACTTGTTAAGGTCCATCGCACCGGTGAGCCGGGTAACTGCTCCTCTCTGTTAATAATCGGCACTCCATGTTCAATAACCTGCCGGTCGTCATCAAAATAGGTGTCTGCTATATCTTTTGGGTAGATTTCATAATCGGTTTTTCCTATTACCTCTGCTATAGTTTCCTTTCCGCAATTTTGTGCATCCCTATCATTGGCAATAATTTTTCTGTAGCCAGAGTCTTTCATATAAATTGCATCCGGCAGGTTTTGAATCAGTGTGCTGAACAAATTATTTGTTTCCTGTAACTTGTTTTCCACATTCTTTGTTACATCAATATCCTGAATAGTACCCCTGAGAAAGAAACCTTTATTCCCCGGCTTCATATCAGGCTTACAAATTACCTCTACCCATTTTGATGAACCATTGGGCATTTTCAGCCTGAACTTGAGCTCGAATGCAATTCCCTTTTTCAGTGCCTGAATTGCAGCATTTCTAAAAACAACAAAATGTTGCCTCTCCAGGGATTCCTTAAAATATCTAAAATCTGCAGAAGAGGGTATTTCTTTATAGTCAAGAATCTGAAGCACCTGGTCTGAAACCTGCAAAGCTCCTGATTCCGGATCATACTTCCAGTTTCCTATCCTGGCAATCTTTTGGGCAAACCTTAAATCGTGAAGGGTTTCCTGTAAAGCAGTTTCGTACCATGTGGTTTCAGTAAGATCATGAAGCACGCCAAACACCATTTGCTTTTCGGCACGATATTCAGCAATGGAATGAATATGCCTGATCTGTCCGTCAACCGGACGTCTGAGTTTAAAACGGTAGCTTAAAGGTTTTATACATGCTATCAGTTCCTGAAACTCATCAATAAATAAGTCAAGGTATTCAGGAAGTATAACTGACTGAAGTTCATGTATTGTCCATACATTTCCTTCGATACCACAAATATCAGCTGCGCCCGCAGAAAGCAAAACTTTACCGGTATTTATATTAATTTCCCATGAACCAAAGGATGCAAGCTTCTCGGCCCTTTGCATCCGTTTATGATTGATCTTCAGCTCCTTTGATACATTTTTTTCATGGGTAATATCAGTATAGCTGGCAATAATTTTAGGTCCGCCAAGGCTTTTAATGTTGACTTTAAAAAATCTTTTCGCAGGTCCTTCTCCTGTTTCGAGTACCATTGCACCAGCACCTGATGAATTTACTATCTGGCTGCAAAAACATTTATTTTCCTTATCAATACAGGGTTGATTACTGTTAAACAACTGCTTGAAACAAGGTTCTTTTCCAACCGAAACCAATGGATCGTTCGTCTGAAGAATCTCATTTGTGTTGATATCAATAACATAATAATGAATGGGCAAGGCATCCAGTAAATCTTCTGCTTTCATTTATTCTCTCCACGGGTTTGTAATTCAGTACGGCTTTAGGTCTACCGACAGATGGTAAAGATACATTTTATTTTGATTAAACAAAATGGCTCTTCAGCTTCATTTTAAAGATTTTATTAGATACCAAGGCTATACTTACCCGCAGCAGCAATCCACTGGTAAAATACATCTTCCGGGAGTGTAACCTCGCTGTAAATCTCAGAAACTGTCTGATGTGTTATCAATTCAAAATCCTCTGGACGGGGCAACACAAGAATACCTCCAAGTTCCACTGCTGCAGGCCCCACGATAATCTGCCGATCATCTGTAAGAAAAAAATGAGATGGACGTTGTTTCCCCCGTGGGAACAGAATAACCCGCCACTTGTTGTTATCATAATATGACAACATGTTTAACATGGGTTCCTTTCCGTCTGCAGATGGAAGCAAAGAATATAAATACTGAAATGCATGTAAAATTTCATCTTTAGATGAAGCTACGATGGAAACAAAACGCCGAAGATATTGCTCCACTGCAAAGATTATAACGCTGCCGGAGTTAAAAACCGTATGTGCATAACGATCTTCAAGCAACTCAATTTCTGATTCAATTGGAAGCAACCCCCTGCTCCCTGCCTGAAAATGAAAGTGGTCGGGAGCAGATGCACCGCATTCAGGACCATTGTAAAAAACTACCATGCCAGTCAGCTGCCGGCTCAGTTCAAGCATGTCGCCAAAGAATCCATCAATCTTCTGGGGAATATGGCTGAAATGAGGGATCGTCAGGTGGTAAGGGAAAATAGGAAAAGGATTGGCAAGCACCATGTAGTCTTTGCCATAAGGTATGCCCTTTTGTTCTTCAGGCAAATTTTGCAGGCACAGAAAGCAGGGACGGCTTTTAATACTTTGTGCATCGGTCTTTGCAGCCGAAGAACGCATCCGTCCGGGGTTATGTTGGGCTACAATACGGAAGTGGCCAAAATCAAAAGTCCTTGTTTGCACCTCCCCCAGAGCAGTATAATTGGTCGTTGCCAAATTCCATGTTGCACGCTGCTGTTTCACCAGGGTGAAAGCCTGCTCATTCAGGGTATTAATCTGGCCATATCCGGATAGCTCCTCTACTGTTATGATTTTTTCATCACGCATGTCTGTATTTTTACCGGAAACCATGCCTCGTCTGCCTGCCGGTGTATCAAATTTACAAGTTAAACCTGGTAATCATTATCCTCCAACCTGCCTGTTTGCCAGCATCTTTTGCCTTGCCAGAAGTTCAATTGTCCGTACCTTGTCTTTGTAATGGTTATGCAAATTAAGCTTTCCTATATCAAGAGAGGCATCGGTATTATCATCCCAGCGGCGGCATAGATATACAGGTTCATAGATTCGCCCGATTTTCCATGTTCGTGAGATGGCAAGTCCCACAGCATAATCTTCACCATAACTGACATTTGGCACCTTTATTTCCCTCAGCACCGGCGTATAGAAGGCACGGGGCGCCCCAAGGCCATTGATGCGCAATGCATTGTTTGAACCGTTATCAGGTGTCCATTCCCGGTGGTCTATAATCCCGGGAGGAATCTCTTCCAGCTTAAAATTTGTCATCCGGTAGCTGCCAATTACCATGGCACATTTTTCTTCATAAAATTTATCCACAATCACCTGCAATGTGCTTTCTCCTGCATATAAATCGTCGCTGTCGAGCTGAATGGCAAATCGTCCGCACTTTTCATGAAATAAACCTTCATTCCAGCAGCCACCAATACCCAGATCTTTTCTTTCAGGAATGATATGTACCAGTTTTCCTTCACCGGCATAAGCCTTTAGGATTTCTGTTGTACCATCGGTTGAATAGTTATCCACAACAATCAGGTTAAAAGGGAAAGCAGTTTTTTGCCTTAGTACCGACTCCACAGCATCGCGGATTGTCTTCTCACGGTTCCTGACAGGAATAATAACAGAGGCTTCAACCGGAAAATCATGCTCATGAAAATCAACTTCCGCAAACGGGGGTGAAAGCAATGCCCCAATCTTACCCAGGTGGCGGGTGCATACCTTTTCCATCTCAATCTGCTTCTCCCTCGCAGCGGCACTTACATAATCGAATTGCTTTTCTCCTGTTTTCCGCAGATCAGATTCAACCATTGCTGACAGAAATTCGGGGATGTAAACCAGGGTCCCCTGCCTCGATGCATGCAGCCGCAGCGAATAATACCCTGCATGGCGGTATTCATCCTCTGTAAAGCTCTTCAGCACATCAGACCTGTAGAACTGCACCGGTCCGAAATTAAAATCATCGCGCAGGCTGCCATGCTGGTAATCAATCAATGGGTAAAATGCTTCCCTACTGTTTTTGATTTCCCTGTAGGCCGCATAAACCATGGACGCAGAAGAATCCTCTGCCACCCGTGTAAACCGGTCGATTGCAAACCTGCCAGGTTCAAACGGGGTATTCTGCAAAGCAATCAATGCATAGGGGGCATTTGTACTTTTGGCAATCTGCAAAATGGTTGAAGTGGCAAACAGGTGTTCTGCCACTATCACTTCTGCACCTTCAATATCAACCTTTTCAGGCGCAACGGCGTAAACTTCATTAACAAGTTTATGAGATTTCAACTCAGAAACAAGTTTGGCTGTTTCCTCATAACCGGTAAGAGAAATAAAACAATCGACAGTATACATAGGAATTGCTCTTAAATCAAGCCTAAAGATATATATAAATATTTTTTTTGGAATGTTTGATCATTTGAATGTAACATACATTTAAATGTCCTTAAGGTCCTAAAATTCCTTACTAGAACCTGCTGTAACCGGTGCAACGGCTTGTTTTCGTTAATGAAAAGAAAGTCGGCTTGCAGGGACTCGAACCCTGGACCCGCTGATTAAGAGTCAGCTGCTCTACCAACTGAGCTACAAGCCGCGACAGGCAAAATTAGGCAAATGTTTTTAAAGAAGAAGTATTAAAGTTTGATTTTTACAGGAGCACTCAGCCAGCTTTCATTATTCAGCCGGTTAAGAACAGAAATGCGTACTTCATATTTCTCTCTTTTCCTGTTAAGCCTTTCAAACCGGAACTCACGCGCATCTTTACCCGGCATCACATGTATGTTTGCCGGATCTTCAGGATTAAGAGGCTGTCCTTCAGGGGTCAGGTAAATAATAAACTGCCGCGGCCTTTCAAGTTCATGCACCGGTTCAGTAATTTTCCACTTAACGCTTTTACCGCTCTTTCTGAAGCGAACCACAGGCTGCGGGGCTTCAGCAGCCAGCCATGGCATAGGAGGCACCAATGCAGGTGTGCGGTAGAGGTTCAACATAAGGCTATCCTGAAACCCCTGCAGATCGCGGTTAAAGTGCTTGCTGCTGTAAAATGCCGAACCACCGATACCGGGTATCTCCCTGAGCAGCTTAATCTGTCTGGGAAGTTCACCGGGAAGTGTCCACGCGTTTACATCAGAGGCAGGATCGCTTTTGTACACCCCGTGCCCGATATACATGCCCCTGCCGTAAGTGTGGTCCTTCCACCAGTGGGCAAGTTTCTCGAAATCGGCTAGCGGATGGCCAATCTGCCAGTATAATTGAGGGAGGGTATAGTCGATCCATCCGTACTCCTGCCACTTGATGATGTTGGCATACAGGTGGTCGTAATTGGTGGCGCCTGCCCTTGAATCGGAGCCGCGCGGGTCATCTGCCTTGTTGCGCCACACACCAAACGGACTGATACCAAACTTCACCCAGGGCTTCACCGACTTGATGGTCTCGTTCAGCTTCAGGATGATGATATCCACGTTCTCGCGGCGCCAGTCGGCCTTGTTTTCAGGAAAGAACCCCCTGTTGTACAAGGCAAATGAAGTGGTATCGGGGAAATCCTCTGCCAGCGGGTAGGGATAGAAATAGTCGTCGAAATGGATGGCATCAACATCATAGCGGGTAACAATGTCTTCCACCACCTGCGCCACAAATTCCCTTGCCTGCGGGAGTCCGGGGTCGAAATAAAGGCTGTTGCCGTACTTAAGAATCCATTCGGGATGCTGAAAGGCAATATGGTTCCCTGCCAGCGGCTGTGTGTGATTTAGAGCCACCCTGAAAGGATTGAGCCATGCATGCAGTTCCATACCCCGTTTATGGCATTCCTCGATCCAGAAATGAAGCGGGTCGTAAAAAGGTTCGGGTGCCTTTCCCGGAGCGCCTGTGAGATACCTCGACCAGGGTTCCATTTCCGAATAGTACAGGGCATCGGAGGCAGGGCGCACCTGCAGGATGATGACATTCATGCCCAGCCTGTAGTGCATATCTAAAATATCAATAACCTCTTTCTGCTGCTGAGCAGTAGACAGTCCCGGCTGCGATGGCCAGTCGATATTGGCTACCGTTGCCACCCAAACGGCACGGAATTCAAATTTTGGAGAAACCTGCTGTGACTGTACAGACAGGATAATAAACAGGAACGGCAGTAGGATCAGTTGCTTCATAGTTCTTTTAAAATTGCATCCGGCAAAGATATCAAATTAGCGTTTTGTTCATGGGCATAAAAGGATAAACTAAAAGAACTTTAAGGACCTTAAGGTCATCAAGGACATCAAGGTGGTAAACATACTGCTAACTGAAGAAACAATTGCATTAAGTTTTTGTGAAGCATTGTCATTCTTTAGGCTTTCCCTATTTTTACAGCTTCTGAAATGAAGTTCTTTACGCTTAACTATATACCTGTAAAACAATGATTCTTATAGCTGACAGCGGCTCAACTAAAACAGCCTGGATTTGTACCGACGGCACCACGCAAGAGACTTATGTTACCAGCGGAGCCAATCCATTTTTCCGGAGCACTGCCGATATGATTGCCGAGTGGCGTGAAAGCAGATTAAGCCTTTTGCGCGACAAGGTATCACATGTGTACTTCTATGCCGCAGGGGTTGTAAATCAAGAAAAGGCACAGGTTATTGAAAAGGCACTGCTGAAACTGTTCCCGGGAGCAACTGCCAGCGTCCAGAGCGATCTGCTGGCAGCTGCACATGCCACCCTTGGCAACAACAGCGGGATTGCCTGCATCCTCGGCACCGGCTCCAACTCATGCCTGTACAACGGCAAGGAGATAACAGCCCATGTGCCCCCGCTTGGTTTTATCCTGGGCGATGAAGGCAGTGGTGCTGTGCTGGGACGCCTGCTTGTTGGTGACTACCTGAAAAAAACAATGCCTGCTGAACTGAGCCGGTTGTTTAAAGATAAATATCCCTATGAGTATAGTGATTTCCTGAACCGTGTTTACAAGCAGGAAAAGCCCAATATGTTCCTTGCATCACTCGTCCCTTTCCTGAAGGAAAATATCGGGCATGCGTACTGCTCCAACCTCGTCAAAAATGCCTTTGACCTGTTTATAACCCGCAATGTAGCCCGGTATGACGCATACCAGGAACAGGATATCTGCTTTGCTGGTTCCGTTGCATATCATTTCCAGGAGCAGTTAAAGTGGGTATTAAATGAAAGAAACCTGCGTCCGGGTAAAATTATTAAAGAGCCTTTGCTAAATTTGATGGAATATCATTTGAAACAACCAATACAATGAGCAGCATAACCGAATCGAGTTCATCGTACGACAATCTCGAAAAGATGAGTATCCGTGAGTTGCTGGAAGGGATTCACAATGAAGACAAAAAAGTACCGCCTGCCGTGGAGAAAACCATCCCGCAGATTGAAAAGCTGGTAGCTGAAATCATTCCCAGGGTTAAAAAAGGAGGACGTCTGTTTTATATCGGCGCAGGCACCAGCGGCCGCCTGGGCATCCTTGACGCCTCGGAGATACCGCCTACCTATGGCGTAGGTTACGACCTGGTGATAGGCATAATAGCCGGCGGTGACCAGGCAATACGCAAGGCGGTTGAGTCGGCCGAGGACGATGAGAACCTGTCGTGGAATGATTTACAAAAATTTAATATAAGCAACCTTGATACAGTTGTGGGAATTGCTGCATCGGGACGCACCCCTTTTGTAATCGGGGCTGTAAGAAATGCAAGGGCGAATGGAATCCTCACTGCATGCATTACAAGCAATCCCGGCTCCGAGCTTGCCCGCAATGTGGACATCCCCATCGAACCTATTGTGGGGCCTGAGTTTGTAACAGGCAGCACCCGCATGAAATCGGGTACTGCACAAAAGCTCATCCTGAACATGATTACAACCACCCTGATGATACAACTGGGAAGGGTGAAAGGCAACAAAATGGTCAACATGCAACTGACCAATAAAAAGCTTGTGGAACGTGGCACACGGATGATTATGGAAGAGCTGGGATATCCTGAAAGTAAGGCACGTACGCTGCTTCTGCTGCATGGCTCCGTTCAGAAAGTACTGGCAGAGGCTGCAGAAAAAAAAACGGACTGATGGCATATGGGTCAAATTTTTAATATCTTTGCTGGCAGTTAGACATTTTGATAATTTAAGTTCTAAAACAAAATATTTAAGATAATCATCAGACCTGCATTTCCTGCAGGTTTATGGTTTATTAGGTTTAGTTGGTTTAGGTTTCCCGGGAAACCGGGGTAAAAAGGCTGTCGTTGGGCAGCCTTTTCTTTTTTCTACTCATAAGAGATTTGAATGTGTGAGGTTTTGAATGTTTGAGGAGTTCAAGGTTTGAGAGGTGCGGGTGCTTAGTTTGCTCATTCTGGCGGAAAACCTTATTTATAATAATTAACCTAAGTAGAAAACCAATAACGGGAACCACTATTCCTGACCTTATTAACCTTATTAAATATTTGAAGGGGTTTGAAAGTTTGAGGTGTTCGAAAAATAATCAAATAAGAACCAAAATAACAATCAGCAGAATGAGCAGCATAAAGAGCACAAACTGGTTCCGAACAAATAAGCCGAGGAGTATCAAAATTTCCACCTCATCATTCATGGTAGTATACAATTCAATTTCACCTTTGTCTTTTGAAAGAAACTCATTTGATGTGTAGGTGATCATTTCGCTGCCGTTGAACTTCCACGACCATCGCGACTGCCAGAAGTTCTGGATCTCAAGTTCAAATCGTTTGCCGTTGATAACAACATCGCTGCGCGGATTGAAGAGGTTAATCATGACCATGCCCAGCAGCGACTGGTCGTTGGCATCGTAAATTTCAAGTTTCGAAAGGAAAAACTCCCGGTTCAGGACAAACAGCTTACCGTTGATCATAGCCTGCGCCTTGGAACTTACCATGTTCTCCCACCGGATGCTTCCGATAAGCTCATGCCGCCTGCTGATTTCCAGCTTAGCTCCAAAAACATCTTTCGACCATTGCAGTTTTTCCATCTATCCTTTAAAAATGAAATCGCAAGTTAAAAAAATCTGTTGAATAAGGAAGGTGAAAAAAAGTTAACCTTTTAACAGGAAATACACTAGCGAAGGGTTAAATAATAGATTTTTGCACGCATGATTGGTAAACAAAAAATGCCGGACTCAAAGAGTACCGGCATTTTTTTAAGCGAACGGGTCAGGATTATTTGGGCAGAAGCACTTTATCGATCACATGAATTACCCCATTTTTTCCTTCGATATCAGCAGCCACAACTTTGCTGTCGTTGATGTGGACACCTGAAGTTAAATCAACCTTTAATGAATTACCACTGTTCAACGTGCCTACCGTTGTGTTGGTCAGATCAGTTGACATAACTTTACCTGGAACAACATGGTAAGTCAATATTGGTGTCAGCTGCTCTGCTGTCAGGTCTTTAATACCTGAAACTCCAAGCTGGGAAAAGAGGCTCTCGAATGCTGCATTTGTTGGCGCAAATACTGTAAACGGACCTTCAGCACTTAAGGCATCAGCAAGTCCCGCTTTGGTAACTGCCTCAACCAGTATGGAGAAGTCTGGATTGCCGACTGCAATCTCCACTACAGTTGAGCTGGCACTTTTTGAATCATCATACACGAAGAGCGATGCATCCAGCATCCAGCTTTCAAGGGCCACTGTTTCTTCTATTGAATGACTCAACAATTCTGTATTCTTAAATTCTGATGCAGTTACTGAAGTTACTCCAACTATCAGTGCTACTGCCATTCCGATGTTTCTCATTTTTGTTTTCATTTTTCTGAATTTTTATAAATTATAATTTAAAAGGAATTTCTATGGTAATAAAACCTGGTCAATGACGTGGATCACTCCATTGGTGCCCTGAATATTTGCTGCGATAACCTTACTCTCATTAATCATTACGCCACCTGTAAGGTCTACAGTAAGGCTGCTGCCTTCGTTCAAAGTACTTACCTCTCCATTTGCAAGTTCGTTTGATACGATGTTTCCGGGAACGACATGGTAGGTTAAAATGGGTACCAACTGTTCAGCAGTCAAATCATCTACTCCCGATATTCCAAGCTGATCAAACAATGCGTCAAAGGCATCGTTGGTGGGAGCAAAAATTGTAAACGGTCCGGCGCTGCTTAGTGCATCTACCAATCCGGCTTTGACAACCGCCTGAACCAGGGTGGTAAAGTTTTCATTTGCAAGTGCTATATTGACTACAGTCGGAGGCAGAATGACCTTATCCACCACATGAATCACTCCATTATCAGCTTCAACGTCGGCAGTGGTAACCGATACATCTCCGTTGATAGTAACATCGTCACCTGCCACTACATACATCGAGATGCTGCTTCCGTCAAAACTTGCAAGAGTAGGAACATAACCCGTACTTACATCAGCAGACATGACTTCTGTACCTATAACATGATAAGATAAAATCTGAGCCAGATCAGCAACAGGGATATCATCAAGCGATGATAAACCAAGTTCGCTCAACAGGGCAGTAAAAGCTGCATCTGTGGGAGCAAAAACCGTCAGATCATCTTCAGTAGCCAGAAAATTGGCAAGTCCTGCTTTCTGAGCTGCTTCTAACAGAATACTAAAGTTACCGGCTTCATCTGCCACTTCAACGATGTTGTTCGAAACAATAACCGGAGCTTCTTCCTCATCACTGCATGCAGTAAATAGTGTTGTTGCTATCAATAAAACTGGAATGAATCTAAATTTTGTTTTCATAATAAGTAATTTTAATTGATGAACCATTTCTAATATTTATATATTTTGTATAACGTTTATATAAATAGATTAAACACA
>Ga0209347_1003655_pt1 | contig 17458 bp, 20 predicted proteins | sample AutmiccommuBRH23_FD_187382 | JGI IMG/M metagenome (GOLD analysis project Ga0209347, IMG submission 187382) | Deep subsurface microbial communities from Mt. Terri, Switzerland - Autotrophic microbial communities BRH/23 (SPAdes) (version 2) | ecosystem: Environmental > Aquatic > Deep subsurface >...
GGCATGCGCGCCCACCCGTGCAGAAAGAGGCCATCCTGGCCGAAGACATTCTGGCCATGGTCGCCACCCTGCCCTACGATCTGCGCGGGCTGCGAGATCGGGCGATCCTGCTCTTGGGCTATGCCGGGGGTCTACGCCGCTCGGAGATCGTCAGTATCGACGTGCACAAGGATGATACGCCAGACAGCCGCGGCTGGATCGACATCTCGGAGCAAGGGGCGCTGCTGACGCTGAATGCCAAGACCGGCTGGCGCGAAGTTGAGATTGGGCGCGGCTCCAAGGATCAGTCCTGCCCGGTGCACGCGGTGGAGCAGTGGCTGCGTTTCGGACGCATCGACTTCGGCCCTGTCTTTGTCGGGACCTCGCGCGATGGCAAACGCACGCTGGAGACGCGCCTGAGCGACAAACATGTCGCTCGCCTCATCAAGCGTACCGTTCTCGACGCAGGCATTCGGTCAGAGCTGCCCGAAAAGGACCGGCTGGCATTGTTCTCCGGTCACTCCCTACGCGCTGGTCTTGCCAGCTCCGCCGAGGTCGACGAACGCTACGTCCAGAAACAGCTCGGACACGCCTCGGCCGAGATGACCCGCCGCTACCAGCGCCGCCGCGACCGGTTCCGCGTGAACCTGACCAATGCGGCGGGTCTCTAAACCCCTACCCGATCACGCCGCCTGCCGGCTGAGCCTGCCATAGCAGCTTTGCTCGAGATGCAATTCGCCTCACCCACGGCCTCATGGATGCAGGCCTTGGGCACGCAATTTAGGTGGGTGTCCACCGTCAGTTCCCAGCCGGCATCAACTATGTCGAGCTCAACGGCCGGTTCCACAACATCCGCTTGCGCTATGCGCCGGGTCTTTTAGAGGCAGAAGCTTCAGCGCGACATCCGTGGAGCGCCAGATCGCTTTCACGCAGCGCCTGCGTTCGGTGCGCCGTCATGGGCGCCAAATGCCACTCTCCCGGTCTCACTTCCCGTCACCCTCAAATCAACACTCCTTATCCTCTCGATAATCGTACGGTTGGAAATATGCGGCAAATGTCGCTGAGCATTGAAGGTTAGGAATAATAACATGCCGGAGGGCTAATGTGATAAGACTATCACATTCCTTGCCTCATCATTGCGTCTAAGTAGGCGTTGATGTGCCTCAGCTGTCCTGAGCTGGCCCTCAAAAGTAATTCGTCGAGTGCTATAAGGAGCCGCCGTGGACCTTGTTCTTTAAGGTGTCTTATGATTCTGGTTTGGTCAATTCGTAGCAGTGTCCCGACATCGGCCAGGACCCTTACGACTGAGTGATGGTCTGTTGGTTCATTTGGAAAGAATTCCGACACATTTTTCAGATCTGTCCATGCCATAGTTGTTCGATGTTCGTGTTCCTGAAATCTTGAGGCGGTGCGAACACCGTCTGTATCTTTATTTTTATTCAATCTTGTGGGTTCTACGTGCCGGACATTTTGTCCGTCGTCGCCGGACATTTGGTCGGGCATCGTTTCCTGAGCGCTACGGTTTCCGGCCGGAAACTCTCTGATGGTCACTCCGGCCAACTCCGCCAATTTCTTGATAAGGTCTATGATCTCTTCGGCTTTGAGAGTGGCACGGCGTAGGATGTTGCGCACGTTTTGGAGAAATGAGACTGTCTCTTCATCCTTTGCTTGGCGCAAAGCCTCGACACGAAGAGCCAGCGCCTCCGCCCTGAGTGACCGTAGCTTTTCTTGATCGCACACAAGCTGCTCTGCATGTTCAGTGAGCTCTCTTTCCCGATCAAACATTGGCTGTAAATCGAAGCCAAAGGCATCTCTGATCAATCCACCGTAGCGAAGAGGGAACCGTTTGCGGGTTGCGCTGTCCCTGCGTTGGATCAACCCGGCATCCACGAGGTGTCCAAGACACCGTCTGATCGTTCTCTCGTTCAGGCCGTTCGTTCTCTCAGACAATGATGCGTTTGAGGGAAAGACGATAGTCATTGGAGCTGATTGTCCGGACTTCTTCGGCATGAAGCTGATCAAGGCCTGCAGTGTTACTAGATCATTTGGCGTCAGACCGAGTTCGTTGCGAAGCGCTCGGATCGACTCGATGACCCTGTATGGGTTCGTATAGGGTACAGGAGATCGTTCCGCCAAGGCGGGTGTGTGAGAAAATACCTGTCTCATGATGTTGTCGGCAGAAAAAGCTTTCCCGATCACCGTGAAGGGTGTTGAAAACGATTCGGCTTCGGGGTATCAATCAGGTGTCTAAGCTAATCGAGGCCCTTCGGAAGCACTGCTTTCGGGGGGTCTTTCCTTTTCTGGCCTGTCCTCCTTTCTGCTCAGTTGTCGTTATCGTCTGCGTCAGGACCATCAAGATCCTGATCCCTACCGGAAACTGGGTTACCTATGGCTTCCGGGTTCTCGGGGGTATTGAACTGACCCGCACCAGCGGCCTTCGCTTTCGCCAACGCGACAAGAGCGGCCTCTGGGTTCTCAGAGATCCACTTATGTAACCCGTCATCTCCGTTCTTGACGGTGATGACCACACTTCTCTTGGTAACCTTGACCATTCCGAATTTTGTCTGGATTGCCGATGGGGCAGGGGGCTTGTGCTGTTTCAGGAGCCCTTCGAAGACCGTAAAGCGTTCATCGGAGGTCTTGCCTGAATCTCTGGATTCCATGAGAGCGCCAAGGAATTCTTGGTTTCCGGCCGGAAACCCTTCATCTCCAGAAAAGCCAAGGCTCTCATAAGACTTCGCTGCAGCATACCAACGATCCCGTCCAACCCCGGGGGCCGCCCCGATTTTTTGGATGAGTTCAGTCGGAATACAGGAAGTGACTTGTTTCATGCGAGCAAGTCCCGTCAGCTTGTCGCCGGCTTTCCTAGCTTTCTGATCGATATTGAGGGCGTCACAGACCAGCCCCTCATCCTTGCCGGACTCTATGAGAGATCGTGCAAACAGGGCTTTCTCGATCCAGCTGAGGTCTTTTCGGAAGCTGTTCTCTTGGCCTTGTGCAAGGATCACCTGATCCTCATCCAAGCTTCTGATGAGAGCCTTTGCGGGCTTGCCGATCAGTCGAAGGGCCGCTAGCCGCCTGCGCCCATAGATGATCCGGTATCGCCCCCCTTCAGGACTTACAAGTATCGGGATAAGCTGTCCTTGCTTTTCAATGCTTTCAGCCAGTTCTCTTATGTCTTCTTCGTCATCCAGGGCGAGACGATCCTTGAACTCGGAATCGTCAATAAGATCGGTGCTGATCTCTTGTATTGACGATTGTGCCGCATCCTGCAGAGAGCGGGCCATTCCAGAGAGAGCAGGGGCTCGTGACTGGGTCCGGGTCGGAGAAATCGAAGAGCTCTCCTGCTTTTCTTCATCCTCGGGAATGTCGAATGTGACTTTGCGGGCCATTACTTGCGCCCCCATGCTGCTTTGATGAGCCCCTCGATCTCCGCCACAACCCCGTTGATCGACTCTATAGCCCGATCATACGTCTGACGATGAAAATCCGTTCTGGCGATCTCAAATAGTGTTTGTTGCGTGAGCCCAGCATCAGAGACTGCGGAGGATTTTAGGAAAGGCTGAGTAAGAACGTCATCCGTGAACATGGTCCTCAGGAATGCAGCCATCTGTGTTTGCGGGCCGTCATTGGGTTCGAAACGAGTGATCAGAAACCTCATGAAGTCCCAGTCGGGCGACGCGCCCACATCAGCAATTGTTGCCATGAGGCTGGAGGTGAGCTGCAGGAATTGGGCCATCGAGGCGACGTCAAGCATGCTTGGAATGACGGTGACGATCAGGGATGTCGACGCCACCAAAGCTGCCAGTGTGGTAAACCCGAGTTGGGGTGGGCAGTCGATCACGACAATGTCGTAGTCGGTCTCGACTTCATTGATGCAAAGGGCAAGCCGCTGATAGAACGGGGGCCTGATATTGTTTCGAAGGGCGTGCGCGGTTTCGGTCTCAAATTCAGAGAGCAGCAAGCCGGCCGGGGCTAGATCAAGGTTGTGGAAATACGTTTTGCGCACAACGTCCCTAAAGGGGATAGGGTCCTCGTACCGCAGGGCATCGTACACGGTTCCGGCTTCAGGGAAGTCGATTTCCGGCCGGAAACCGAACATGGTGGTCATTGAGGCTTGCGGGTCGAGATCGATTGCTAGAACTCTATAACCGTCGAGGGCAAGCTTTTGGGCCAGATGGATCGCCGTTGTCGTTTTTCCGGCGCCACCTTTGAAGTTGGCGATCGAGATGATCTGGATATGCTCCCCATCCCGGCGACGAGGAACGATATGCTGGAACTTGGTGCTTGACCGGGCAATTTCGTGGCGCGCTATGTCGATCTGCTCTGCAGTGTAGAACCTGCGGCCACGGGCGTCCGTCTCGATATCACCAAGATCGAGCCTGTCCTCGAAGAACATCTTCCGCAGAAAATCTTGGCTGACCCCGAGGATCTGAGCAACCTCCGTGGATGAGAACCGTCTGAGAGCCTTTCGTTCATCAGGTAGAAACGACTTGCGCATATTCACATCAAGCGATTTGCTCAGACGTGTCGCCATCGTTTGGATCTTTTGATCCATTCTGATCCGCTGCTCGTTCATGCCCGTCCCGCCGCCCGTCTTCCGGGTCTATCTTGAGAAGGAACGCAAAACCGCCGGAAACTGATGATTAGCGTTCTTCCGCATAAATGTCAGGAAAGCGTTTGACTGGCAAGGATTTTTTCAAATTGAGGGCCAGCGCCAGGTGAAATCATTCATTTACAATGACTTAACCTGTTGCGCGACTCCAAGGCATCAAGTGCTTGTGTCGCTGCAATCTCTTAATCACAAGATCTATCTGATTCACATAGGCGGTTTTGCTTTCAAAGAACGAATCTGAGTCTCTTAAATCATTCCCATCTTCTTGGCCCGCTCCAACAGCATCTTGACCGATGACACCTGCCAGCTGGTGCGCCCACGTGGCGTGCGTTCGCGCATCGCCTGCAGCCGACCACAGATAGCCTGAAGCGTGATGTCGGGATTTGTGCCCTTGATACCTGCAATAATGGCGGGCAGGCGGTCGTCCTTCTCCCGGCGCCCGGCGCGGGCCAAAACGGTCTCGGGCAAGAAGCCGTCGCGTACACAGACCTTCACGGCGCGCAGCAGGCGGCTCTGGGTCCAACGACGCGCCTCGGGCAAGGGGCTGTTGATGATGCGCAAAACGTCCTCCCAAGCCAAGTCGGGACGCAACCGGCGCACATGAGGCACCCAGTCTTGTGCCGTCTCGTTCAAGCGCTCCATGTAACCCTCTTGTCGCGCCAGCCGCACTTTGCGAAGAGCAGCAGGGTCTTTGGCCCTCAGCCCAGGGTTCCCGCCCACGCGGCCTTTGGAGCGCGCCGAGGCAAGCCCGGCCTTGGTTCGTTCCCGGATCAGGGCGTGTTCGAACTCGGCCGCAGCCCCCAGCACTTGCAACGTGAACTTGCCCTGCGGGGATCCGGTGTCGATGGGGTCCTGGATCGAGCGGAAGTAAGCACCCTTAGCCTCCAGCCGCTCGATCACCTCCAGCAAATGCGATAGAGACCGAGCCAGTCGGTCGATCCGCACGACGACCAGCGTGTCGCCCTTGCCGATGCGTTCCAACACCCGCGCAAGCACCGGCCGCGCATGATTGCCGCCCGAAGCCAGTTCTTCATGGATCTCGGCGCAGCCCGCGGATTTCAGGGCCTGCGTCTGGGGCAGGGGGGTTTGATCCTCAGTTGAAACGCGCGCGTAGCCAATCAGGGGCATCAAAACAGGCCTTTTGCAACTTCACTTACCGCTACTAAACGACCGTTTGGCGTGGAATGTAGGAACCCTTCTTGCGATTTGGCAAACTTTGCCATACTCTTTGTCAGGAAGGAGATCATCATGGGCACCATGAACATTTCGTTGCCGGACCCGATGAAAAGCTGGGTCGAAGAGCAGGCAAAAGCCGGACGGTATGCCAATTCCAGCGACTACGTTCGCGACCTGATCCGGCGCGACCGGGCCCGTCGTGAGGCCATTTCTGAGATTCAGGCCACTGTCGATGAAGGCCTCGCCAGCGGCCCGGCCGCCCCGCTTGATCGCAGCACGTTTAAGGCTCAGATGCGCGCGAAGTATGCCAGAGAGTAGCCGCTGGGTCATTCGGCCCGCCGCTGTAACCGACTTGTCCGAGATTTGGCGCTACGGAGCCAGCAACTGGGGCATCGGCCAGGCGGATAGCCTGTTCGCACTCTTCGACCTGCTCGCTGACTTTCCAGAGATGGCTCGGGAGCGCCGTGAGTTCACACCCGCGGTACGCATCCATCCCAGCGGAGCGCATCTGGTGATCTACCGGGCGGACGGGCAGGGGGTCGAGATCATCCGCATATTGCATGCGCACCAGAACCTGACGGCCTATCTGCTGGAAGGTTGACCGTCACAACCCTGCCGCCTTGGTCAGATTCACTCGGAACCGGTCCCGGCGGCGCTGATAGCGGCGGGTCATCTCGGCGGAGGCGTGCCCAAGGTGCTTCTGGACGTAGCGCTCGTCGACCTCGGCGGAACTGGCCAGACCCGCGCGCAGAGAGTGCCCGGAAAACAGTGCCAGTCGGTCCTTTTCGGGAAGCTCCGACCTGATCCCGGCGTCCCGGACCGTACGCTTGATCAGCCGCGCGACATGCTTGTCGTTGAGCCGCGTTGCCAGCGCGCGTTTGCCGTCCCGCGACGTGCCGACGAAAACCGGACCGAAGTCGATCTTCGCAAAATGCACCCATTGTGCCAGCGCATGAATGGGGCAGGTCTGGTCACTTGATCCGCGCCCGATCTCGACTTCGCGCCAACCGGTCTTGGCATTGAGGGTGAGCAGCGCGCCTTGTTCCATGATCTCGATCCAGCCGCCGCTGTCGGGCGTGTCATCCTTATGCCTGTCGAGACTGACGATTTCGGAGCGGCGCAGGCCACCGGCGTACCCCAGAAGCAAGATCGCGCGGTCCCGCAGCCCGCGCAGATCGTAGGGCAGGGTGGCGACCATCGCGAGGATGTCCTCAGCCAGGATCGCCTCTTTCTGTACGGGCGGACGCGCATGTTTGCGCTTGATCCCGGCGAGCACTGCGGCGATGTGGCGGTTCTTGCGATCGAGGGTGAACCCCCGTTGCGCATAGTTCCAGGAGAGACCGGTCAGGCGGCGGTCGATGGTCGAGACCGATAGGGATCGGGACGTCAGCCGCGACGGGTCAGGCCCCGAACCGGACGCCAGATCCGCCAAATAGAGCCCGATCATCTCGGGGGAGGGGGGCAGGGGCTCGGCACCTTTCAATCGGCACCAGCGCGCAAAATGCCCCCAGTCCTTGGCAAAGGCCTTCAGAGTGTTCTCCGAGGCGGCAGCGCGCGCGTAATCGCGGGCGGTATCGACCAGCCGGTGGAGCGTGCCGGAGCCAGCCACAAAGGAAGGCAGTCTCAAAGCCGCGCTGTCAGGGCGATCTCTCTCGTCGTTCTCGTTGAACGGGGCCCCGTTTGGTACCTCTGAGCGCGATTGTCGGTCTGTCGGAGTTCTTGAGACTGCGTTCCATGTGTTTTCAATAGCTTGCCTGTGTCGCATTTCTGAAACCGATTCAAGGTATGTGAGACTGGACGCAGATTTGAATCACCATTGGTGAGACTATCCGGCATCCATGCACTGAGTAAGTTATGTCCGATAATTTTCCAGCTGACAAGGATTGGGAAGAGGCGGAGTTTCGCGCCCGGGTGCTCGCGGAGCTGCCGGCCCAGCTGACTCAGGACAATGTCGACTGGGCCATACGTCAGCTAAATGTCAGCCGATCCACGCTTTTTCGTCTAGTGAAGCAGTTCCGCGAGGACGGGCGGACCAGTGCACTTCTGCCGGACACCCGGGGCCCCAAACCTGGCATGCAGCCGCTGGACCCGGCGGTGGAAGAGATCGTGTCCTGCCACTTCAAGAGGCTTTATGCCACCCGCCGCAAACCTACCAGAACGCGGTTCTGGCGGGAGGTCGCCGCCGTTGTCGGGCTCAAGGGCTGGCCCCGCCCTCGATCCGGCGTTTGGGCCGCTGGCTAGAGGGGCACGGCCAAGCAAAGCTGATGGCCCGGCGAGAGGGCAAGGACAAGGCCGAGCGGCGCTATCTGGCCACGCCTGGGGGACTGGTCGCCAACGATCCGCTGGATATCGTCCAGATCGACCACACCAAGGCTGATGTGACAGTGGTCGACCCGGTGACACGACGCCCGCTCGGTCGGCCGACGCTGACCGCGGCCATCGACGTGAGTACCCGCATGGTTCTGGGGTTTCACCTGTCGCTGGAGCCGCCATCGCTGCTGGCTGTCGCACTGTGTCTGACCCATGCTGTTATGGACAAATCCCACTGGCTAGTGGCGCGTGGAATCAGCACGGAGTGGCTGGCGCGGGGCATCCCGAACGCGATTTATGTGGACAATGGCGCCGATTTCCATGCCCGGGCTTTTCAGCTTGCCTGTTCCGAATACCAGATCGACCTGCAGTACCGCCCGCCCGGCACGCCGCGCTACGGCGGGCATATCGGGCGCCTGATCGGCACAATGATGGGGGCGGTGCACCTGCTGCCGGGCTCGCATTTCTCGAACATTCTCGAGCGCGGCGACCTTGATGCCGAAGCCGAGGCGGTGATGACGCTCGACGAGCTGGAAACCTGGCTCGCCCTCGAGGTCACCGGCTCCTACCACGTGCGGGTCCACTCTGCGCTGGAAACCACACCGGCGGCGGCCTGGGCGGCGCGGGTGGATGAGGCGAGGGTTCGCATGCCGGCCGATCTGCGCCAGTTCCTGGTCGATTTCCTGCCCTCCGAGCAGCGCGTTTTGCAGCGCGACGGCCTGCATCTCTTCCACATCCGCTATTGGGCGGACGAGTTGCGCGGGCTGATGGGTCGGGAAAGCCGCAAGTTCACCCTCAAATACGACCCGCGCGATCTTTCGCGCATCTTCGTGCTGACCGAGAACGGGATCATCGAAGCGAGACCGGCGGATCTGACCCGCCCTGCGATCACGCTCTGGGAGCACCGCGCGGCGCGACGCGCTTTGCGCGAGGCCGGGCGCCGGTCGGTAGATGAGGAGCTGATTTTCAGGACGATCGAGGCGCAGCGCGACCTCGTCGACAGCGCCGAGCGGCAGACCAAGGCGATACGGCGCCACCAGGCGCGGCGGTCGCATCTCGCCCCTCTGCCGATGATCGACGTGACACCGGATGCCGCCGCGCGAGATGCCCTGCCAGCGCCGGAAGGGGAGGGGAGCCCGTTCCTCAGCCATCCCGGCTTCAAGGTCGAGGAGTGGTACGACGATGACTGAGTTCCCGCATCTCTATCCGGGAGCCGGCAAGATCGCCGCGCTCAGCGCCGAGGAGCGCATTCACCGGATCCGCGCCGACCGCTGGATCTCCTATCCCAAGGCCGAGGCCGCCTTGGAGAAGCTGGAAACGCTGATGTCGTTTCCCGAGCGCGCACGCATGCCGAACCTGCTCATTGTCGGTGACAGCGGCATGGGCAAGACGATGATCATCGAGAAGTTCACCCGCGATCACGCGTCGAGCTTCGACGAGGCCAGCGGACGGCTGCATATGCCGGTCGTCGCCGTGCAGATGGTGTCCGGACCCGACGAGTCGCGCTTCTACCGCCGGATCCTGGCGGCGATTGGTGCCCCGGAGCCGCCGAGGGCAACACTTTCTGTGCTGGAAAGCCTGGCCTTGCGCCTGCTCGCCGAATTGCGCCCGGGGATGCTGGTCATCGACGAGATCCACAGCCTGCAGGCGGGGACGATCCGCGAACAGGCGCGATTCCTGAACATGCTGCGCTTTCTGGGCAACGAGCTGCGCATCCCGCTGGTCTGTGTTGGTACAGCGCAGGCTCGCAACGCACTGCGCACCGATGATCAGCTGGTGCGCCGCTTCGAGGCCTTTGCCCTGCCGCCTTGGCGGGAAGGCGAGGATCTGAACGGGCTGATGAGCACGCTCACCCGCACGCTGCCGCTTCGGCGCCAAAGCCAGATCGATGAGAAGGCGCTGACACGAATGATCAAGGTGACCGGTGGCATCACCTCTGGCATCTCTTCGATCTTGTCGCAGCTGGCGATCACTGCCATCGAAAGCGGCGAGGAACACATCCTTTCGCGCGATATTCTGGGCGGCGACCGGTTGCAGGCGGTCCTGGGAGAACCGGTGTGACGACACGCGGGCGCCTGCCGGTTGTCTACCTCCCCGAGGTCGACGAACGGCTGTCTTCCTGGGCCGCGCGCATGGCCCCGTTCTACGCCATGACGGTTTCGGAATTCGTCGCAGCACTTGGCCTGCAAAGGCACGACGTGTTCGACCTGGAATGGCGTCTTTCGGAAGGGCAGGGGGCTCTGATCGCGGCTCGGACCGGCCTTTCGCCCGAAGCGGTGCAGGCCATGACTTTCCGGGAGTTGGGGTCTGCCGCGCGCATGATGATCGCGCGGAAGAACCGGTTTTCGTGCCCGCATTGTCCCGAAGACCTGCATCGCAAAGCCGCCGCGCTGCCGTGGCGATTTTACTGCCCGGTGCATGCTGTGGAGTTTCGGGACGCCACCGGAGAGACCCTGTCCGCCCGGTTCGGTACGGATTGCTTTAAGAAACTTGAAGGGCATGCCGAGGCCGGTGCCGCACATCTCGATGTCTGGGCGCGCGGCGCGGGGCAGGGCGACCCGGGGGTACCCGAAGTGCTCCAGGTTCTGACGGCACGGCATCGCCGAGCCTCGCCGCCGAACGTCGACGAGCAGCCACGAATGTCTCTGAAGGACCGGCGGGACTATCATGATTTTCTGACCACGCCGATCCTCCGACAGGCGCTGACGGTCGTAGTTCCCGAATACGATCAGGTGGTGCCAGTCCTGGCCAAGCCGGTGCGTCCCGGTCTCCACGCCCTGGCGCAGGGCTCGCTCTTGCAGTGTTTCGCGCTGACGGTCGGCATCGGCCGGATCATTGAGGATCCGGTTAAATGGGCTATCATCGTGCTTATGGCTAGTGACGCGGACGGGCAGGGGCGGGTCCGAGAGGCGCTCAAGTCATGGCCGCTCTCGTCGCGGCGACGCATCTCGGCCCGGCTCTGGCGCGCTGAGCGCGACGAGGGCGCACGTCAGATCGCCGAAAAAGCCGCACGACAGCGCCAGTCTCATAAATACCGGTACGGAATCTCATGAACTCCGACTCGCTTTTCAGGGAAGCGCTTGAATCTCATGAATTCCGGTCATCCGACACATGAAACTAAAACGACACTGACTGTCGTTCTTGTTCCATTGGTGGACACTAACGTATTGATATCATTATGTTCATGTTCTTGTTTCATTCCCGGATTATAGTTTCATTATTGGACATAACTGCGGCCGACAAAGCGAGGCGCTTATAGTGCTATTTTCTGGAAGAAAGTGCCGTGATGACGTAGGCTCCAAGCATGACATTCACCCGGCACGCCCACATCGACAACTTGGACACGCTACCCCGGATGCCCGCCTGGGTCACCTCCGCGCGTGCGGAAACCCTTGAAGATGTGGCGTTTTTGTCAGGCGCAGCCCTGAGCCATCTGCATCTTGTGTTGGCCTCTCCAAATGTCCCCCACGCCTTGTTGCGGGAGCGGCTCGCGCTGCGGGCAGCGGAGGCGTGTGTGGCGTTTTCTGGTCAACTGGAACGAGGAGCGGACCTGCGTGATGCTGTGCATCTGTTGCGACCTGGCGATCTGCCCGGCCCGGCCGGCGAAACCTACTTCGCCTGGCGGCGCGCGGTGGAGCGACCGGTGTCGATCAAGGCTCTGGACCGAGCTCTGCCGACCCTTGAGCCGAGCCAGATTGCCGTGTGGCTCGATGCGGGGCAGGGCGCGCCGGTTAGCCGCGCCGCAAGGGTGCTCGAGGCTGTGCTGACTGAGGTGCCGCGTGCGGAAGTGCCGGGGCTCGTCCTCGCTGATGCGGCCCTTGCTCACTCGCTCGGCTGGGATCATCTTCTGCCGCTGCTGGCTGCGGGCCTGAAGCGGGCGGATCTGCGCAAGCGCGGGGAAGATCTGCGCCTGGCCTGTCATCGCGCGCTCCTCGCATCGGCGATTGAGGCCGCGCGTCTCTCCACCGACTTCGCGCGTCGGGCGGCCCATCTGAACGCGGTCGCGCCAAAGCTCCGGGCCAAGGGGGCGGGTGACGCGGTCGAGATGTTCCTTTCCCGCGACGCGGTGGCGCCCTCAGCTCTGCCCCTGCCGGACCGCGCCGCGCGGCGACTGTGCGACCGTCTGTTGGACCTTGGCGCGGTGCGGGAGCTGACCGGTCGCGACACCTTCCGGCTATACGGGGTGTAGCGATGGCCAAGGATCGATCCGACCCAGAGCTTGACCGCGAGCTGGCCGACCTGCCGCCGGAGTTGCGCTGGCGGGAATGGATGCGTCGGATTGAGGCGGTGCTGTTTGCCTCGGCCTCTCCGGTCGGGCGCGACGACCTCGCGCGGGTTGTGGGGCAGGGAGCCTCGGTCGATCTCTTGATCGAGGACCTCGCCGCCGATCTGGAGGGGCGGTCGTTCGAGCTGGCTCAGGTGGCCAGCGGCTGGATGCTGCGCACCCGGCCCGCCTATGCCTCGGCGATCCGGGCCGCAGCAGACGTCGGCATCCAGCTTCTGGACCTCAACAAGTTCGATATCGCCGTGTTGGCCGCGATCGCCTGGCGCCAGCCGATCACCCGCGATGGGTTGAAGGATATCTTCGGCAAGGAGATCAGCCGCGACCTGATCGGTCGGCTGCACGCGCGTGGGCTGATCGGGACTGGGCCGAGGTCCCCTCGGCGTGGGGCGCCCTATACCTTCGTGACCACCGAGCAGTTCCTCGTGGCGTTCGGGCTGGAAAGCCTGCGCGACCTGCCAGACCCGGAACAGCTGGGAGACGCCGGGCTGGCCGCGCGCCCCTGAAACCCGCTGGGACCCTCAGGGCGCCTGCGGCTTCTGATGGAGCGCCCAACGGGCAGCCCCCATTTTTTCCCCAAGAAAGCAGCGTGGACTCCTAGTTTTGCCCACTCCCGACTGCTCCTAGCCGCTCCTGCAGAATGGAGGTCCGGGAATGCATACTCACAGGCTGCACAGATGCGCTGCGGGCTCATCGGAGGGGCGCGCGAAGAGCGTGATCACCAAAGGTATTGTCTCGGTCTCTGCGTCGCACACGATCAGGCTGCCGCTCTGGACCTCTGCGTGGATCATGCTCATTGGAAGCCAGGCAAGACCTGCGCCAGCAAGCACGAGCTCCTTGATCCCGACGGAAAACGCGCTTTCGACAACGACGCGCTCGTTGCGCTGTTGACCGGCAATTCTTTGCCCACAAAGGAGCTCTCCAAAGAAGCTGTTCGGCGGGTAGAGTATGACCGGCGCATCCTGGTTCTGTCGCAGAGTTTTCGTAACTTGAGTGCTTTTTGCGGTGGCTTTACCTTTGAGGCTGGATGACGAGCGGCGGAGGTTGTGATGGTCGATTTCAAGGGAAGCCAATTTCCGAAGGATGTAATCCTGTATGCAGTCTGGTTCTACGTCCGCTTTCCAGTGTCGTATCGCGATCTTGAAGAGATCATGGCGGAGCGCGGAGTGGAGCTCGACCATGCTACACTGAACCGGTGGGTTGAGAAATACTCCGAACAGGTCGCGTCCGAGGCACTGAAGCAAAAGGCACAGCCCGCGCGTTCCTGGCGGATGGATGAGACCTACATTAAGGTGAAAGGCCGCTGGTGTTACCTATATCGGGCGGTCGACAAGTTCGGAAATACGCTTGATTTCATGCTGTCGGATACACGCGATGAAGAAGCAGCCTCCCGATTCTTCGCGCGCGCCATCCGTAAGAACGGCTGGCCGGATCGAGTCGTCATTGACAAGAGCGGTGCGAACGCTGCGGGATTGGAAAACATGAACCTGCTGCTCCTGCTAAGCGGCTGGTGCTGGCTCATTGAAGTTCTACAGGTCAAATACCTGAACAATATCATCGAGCAGGACCATCGGTTCATCAAGCGGATCACTCGGCAGATGAAGGGCTTCAAATCCTTTGCCTCCGCGCAAGCGACCTTGACCGGGATCGAGACCGCGCACATGATCCGAAAGGGCCAACTCTCCGGTCGAGGACAATCCGCCTTTCAGCAATTCAAGGCGCTCGCTGGATAAGTGTGTCCAGAGAACGGCGGTGCTCAATCGGCAGAAAAGTTTGCGACAGAACCGAATAACGTCCGGTGCGCGGATATAGGCATACAAGTCATGGGCGGCGCCGGCTACAGCATGGACCATCTCATGCAGATGTTCTGGCGCGATTCCCGCGTCGGCCCGATTGGCGGCGGTACCAACGAAATTCTTCGCAACGTTGTCAGCAAACGGATTGGTCTCAGCTGATGCGCCAAGGGGTAGGGCGGGCTTAGGTCTGCAAACCTTGGCGGTACTGCGACCGACACCTGGCCCGCGCGGGGGGCCTGACCCATTTATGCAAACATTAGAAGGAGGATGACCTTGGGTGTCCTGGATGGAATTAGAATAATCGAGGTGGGGGCGATCGGACCGGTTCCCTTTGCAGGAATGCTGCTTTCCGATATGGGCGCCGATGTGATCCGGGTGGACCGCCTCACACCCAGCGGGTTGGGAATGCCGCGGGAAACCAGATTCAACATTACTGGCCGTGGCCGCCCAAGTGTTGCTGTTGACCTGAAATCCCCGGAAGGGCGAGAGGTGTTTCTTGAACTTGTCGCCAAGGCGGATGCGCTCATCGAAGGGTTCCGTCCCGGTGTCATGGAACGCCTTGGTATTGGTCCAAAGGAGACGCTTGCCGTCAATCCCAAACTGGTTTTTGGCCGCATGACCGGATTGGGCCAGACCGGTCCGATGTCCCAGACCGTTGGCCATGACTTGAACTATCTTGGCCTTACCGGGGCCCTTTCGATGATTGGGCCAAAGAACGCCGCGCCTTCGATTCCGCTGAACCTGGTCGCGGATCTGGGCGGCGGTGCGTTATACCTTGCTGTCGGGGTTCTTGGAGCTTTGTTGGAAAGTGGGAAATCCGGCAAGGGGCAGGTCGTGGATTGCGCGATGATCGACGGGATAACGTCGCTTTTGGCGAGCTATTACGGATCATCGGCTGCTGGTCAGTGGGTCCATCAGCGCGAAAGTAACGTGCTTGATGGCGGTGCGCCCTTCTATGGCCTGTATGAAACAGCGGATGGGCGATATATCAGCATCGCTGCCATCGAACCGAAATTCTTCTCCGCGCTTTGCAAAGGTCTAGAGATCGATCTTTCCGACATGCCGGAGCAGTACGATAGAGAAGGCTGGCCCGAGATGCGCCGCCGGTTTGAATCCGTCTTCGCGACGAGAACAGCGGCCGAATGGGAAAGCATCATGAAGGACCGCGAAGCCTGTTTCGGCCAGGTGCTGTCATTCGAAGAAGCCCGGCAACATCCCCATATGAAATCACGATCCGTCGTGGTGGAGTTCGACGGCATACCTCAACCGGCACCCGCGCCGCGATTCTCGCGGACTCCTTCCGCGATCCGGGGAAGCCCGTCTACCGACGGGGCCGATACGGACGCGATCATGGAAGCTTGGGGTTTCGACACCGAGACACGGGACAAGTTTCGGGCAAGCGGCGCATTCGGATAGAGAAAGTGACACGGGGAGCTGCGGCCCCAAATATGGAAATCTACAGAAGCATTACGGATATAGGATCAAACCAATGGATGCATTTATCTGCGACTACATTCGCACCCCCATAGGGCGGCATGGCGGGGCGTTGGCCCGCGTGCGCGCCGACGATCTGGCGGCGATCCCGCTTCGTGCGTTGCTGGCGCGCAACCCCGGCCTTGATCCTTCGGAGTTCGAGGAGGTCTGGCTGGGTTGCGCCAATCAGGCCGGCGATGACAACCGCAATGTTGCACGCATGGCAGCGCTTTTGGCGGGCTTACCTGAGACGGCACCGGGTGTGACCGTCAACCGGCTTTGCGGATCTGGGCTTGAGGCGGTCGTGGCCGCAGCCCGCGCCGTCAAGGCTGGCGAAGTGCAACTGTCCATCGCTGGCGGTGTTGAAAGCATGACCCGCGCACCCTTCGTGATGCCCAAGGCACAGACGCCATTTGACCGACATGCGGAAATTCATGACACCACGATTGGCTGGCGCTTCGTCAATCCGCAGATGCAGGCGCAATATGGCACCCATTCCATGCCCGAGACGGCCGAGAATGTGGCCGATGAATTTCGCATCTGTCGTGTCGATCAAGATGCCTTTGCTTTCCGCTCTCAGCAACGTGCTGCGGCGGCGATAGCTTCCGGTCGCTTGGCGCAGGAAATCGCGCCGGTGAACGTGCCGCTTGGACGTGGCAGACAGGCCGAGGTAAAGCAAGACGAGCATCCGCGCGCCGATACCACGCTGGACTGCGGTCGATCACCCGACCTGACGGGACAGTGACAGCAGGCAATGCCTCCGGCGTGAATGATGGGGCGGCGGCGCTGATCATTGCCTCAGCGGCAGCGGTGCAGAAGCACGGGCTGTCCTCCATCGCTCGTATTTGCGCGGGTGCCAGCGCAGGCATCGCGCCGCGCATCATGGGCTATGGCCCGGTCCCTGCGGTGAAGAAGCTGTGCGCTTTGGCGGGGCTCACGGTCAAGGATCTGTCGGTGATCGAGTTGAATGAGGCTTTCGCAGCCCAGGGTCTCGCCGTGCTGCGCGAGCGGGTCTGACCATGACCGCAATAAACCGTCACTCAATCCAAGGGAGACCGCGCTTATGAAAGTACTCGTGCCTGTCAAACGTGTGATCGACTACAACGTGAAGGTGTGGATTCACATCCGAAGTGCAAATTCTGTATCAAAACAGAATGTTGCATGGAGGATGTCGAATGGGACGCTGCTACCCTCACCTGAGTTTGGAAGAGCGCCGGAAGCTTTCCAAGTGGCGTGAAGCCAAAATGCCGGTTCCAGAGATGGCGGATCGGCTGGGTCGTGCTCCGTCCACGATCTATCGCGAACTGAAGCGCAATTACTATCACGACAAGGAATTGCCGGAGCTGAACGGTTATCATGCGTTAAATGCGCAGGACATGTACGAATGTCGCCGCGCGATCCATCGCAAGATGATTATGCATCCTGAGCTGAAAGCTGCGGTGGAAGACCGGCTCAAGGCTGGTTGGTCACCCGAGCAGATCGCAGGCCGGATGCGGCTCGAACGCCATCCGATCCGGGTGAGCCACGAGACGATCTACCGCTTCGCCTATTCGAAAGACGGCCGCGACGAGCAATTCTATCGCCATCTGCCGGAGCATCGCCGTCGCCGTAGACCGCGCGGCCATCGCAGGCACAACCGGACGCATATCTTCGATGTCCAAAGCCTGTCACACAGGCCTGACCGCATCTTAGAGCGCGCTGAGTTCGGCCACTGGGAGTGTGATCTGATGATGTTCCGGAAGGAACACGGAAAGGTCAATATCACATCTCTGGTGGAGCGCGTCAGCCGGTTTGCCGTGATCATGCGCAACGAGGATCGTCAGTCGA